>JAEEGL015314248.1_pt1 | contig 12262 bp, 11 predicted proteins | sample 9134231 | NCBI WGS metagenome assembly JAEEGL01 (sample SAMN16246548, study PRJNA631951) | gut metagenome | biome: gut microbiome; feature: rumen; material: fiber-attached | host: Bos | place: Iran: Karaj | collected 2018-10
TTTTAACCATTTAAGGATTGCTGCCTTATATTCTTTTCCTTCGGCTGAATTAGCTCTTCTAACTGTTTCTCTAGAAGAGAACTCAAAGTCCAACATTGGAGCTAAATCTATTAAATCATCTCCATTCTTATTTATCATTTCTCGGACCTTAACAAACTCATTAACTTGTTTTTCGATTCATTCATCTGTTATTCACGCTTTTGATTTATCAAAATACGCATAACATCCGACAGCTAATTCTTCACCAGGTTTCAATTGACCTTTATGTTCTTGGACATTATTATAATGAGTTAAAGCTAATTCATCCTGTCATTTTTCTTTTCTTCATAAGATATATACGAATCTTGGTCTTCTTTTATCAGGATCATCACTATCTTCTCTTAAATCTCACCAATTAGTGAATTTTTCAACATTACCTTCATCATTAAAACGTGAAACATCTACTCAAAAAACTTTTTGATCATCTCATAAAAATTCAGTTCTATCTACTCATTCACTTTGAAAAATATCTTCTACTTTTCATTTAAGTGCATTTCATCAAAAGATTAATCCTCAAGCTACTCATAATGCAGCTATTCCTCTTAATATTTTATCTGATAAGAATTTTACAACAACATTACGGTCCTTCTTATTAATTTGTTTAGCTAAAGCTTTATCACCAGCTTCTACTCATCTATATCAAAGTTTAAGTACATTATAAACTCAACTACCAGCTCACTTAACAACTAAATAGATTCATTTTCATAATTCTTTTCAAGATTCTTTAGTTGCATCAAAAGCTTCTCTAATTTTTTTATTCGCCATATTTAATAAGTTTTAAAGAAAATAAATTATTTATCATTCAATATTCTTAACATCTTATCGATAATCTCTGAAGATAGATTATTTCCATACTCAGGTTTTGGTTGAAAATCTGTTTGTAACATTTTTAGAAGTCTTTGTGGAGATGGTTGTTCACTATCCATATATCAATACAAGAAATCTTCATATGAAGTATCCCATGATTGGCATGATGAATACTGATATTGTCCTTCAAGTTTTCCATCTACACATGTTCTAATTTGAGCCTGACATGGAATATCAGTAAATCCATTTTTGAATCTATATGCCTTAACAAAATGTCCTGGTTGAACTTTTTCTCCCCATGGTGTTTTACAAACAGCTCACAGACTTCTTTCTTGTACTACTTCAACTGGTTCTGGAGATAAAGCATCTTCATTTCCTAACTTTTGCATCCTTGGTTCTTGTGGTCATTTAACTCTTTTTCAATGAACATCGAATTCTGCAAATTCGTATGTTGCATACTCAGGTGGTTGAACAAATTCATCTAATCTTACTGAATTATATGTTGAATATGCGATTTTTTTAACAGTTCAATATCCTCATTCTGATCAATTTACAGTTCAATCATTTCATAATGTTTCATCACATGAAGCTTGAGTATAACTTCAAGATAGTTTACCATTTTTACAAATTCTTCTTTGAATATTACAGACATTAATAGCATCTGATCTTTGCTCATATGCCAACACTGATTGACCATGTTCTAGTTCATATCCCCATGGAGTCATACAAGGTCTTTCTTCAAAGACAAGATCTCTCGTTGTTTCTTCAATTCAGTATAATGTTACTACATATCTTACTGCTCATTCTGGAAGTTGTTTAAGTTTCCCAGCTAGTAGATATTCAAATACCATATTTAAGAAAGCAGAACGATCTTCTAATGAATCTCGAAGTTCATCATGTGCTTTAACAGGAGTTTTTACAGATCCCGTATTATTCTCAACAGCTACTTGATCATCTACTTTAAGAGGCTGTTGTTCAGGAGCTGCTCCATGTTCTAATTCTTCTTCGATAATTTCTTCTACTTGAGGATTTACAGGAATAAATGCTGTTTCTCAAGACTTTATTTCAGCAACTTTTGGAACTCATGTTAACAATTCTCTAATTTTTTCTTCTTCTCTCAATCTAGCCTTTTCTTCTTTTTCTTTTTGTGACATTTTATTAATTTCATCTATTGTTGGTGGCATAAGGAAATCATAGGTCATTGCTGAACCATGTTCTTTTTCTAAACGTGTATCAAATAAATTATGTTCTTCACCATTTTCTGAATGAAAGATCCATTTCATTGATTTATTATTTCTTTCTTCTCGTTCTAAACGATAATCCTCATTTGCATTAGGATTTATATTTACAAGAATTATTGCACCAAAAAATAATATCAATGTATATGCAATGAATGCGATGAAATTAGGTGTTGTTACCTTATTTTTAACTTTTCTTCTTCTAAATCACATATTTAAAATTAATAGTTATAAAGGCTACTTAATTATAGCTGAGAATTGAAAAAAATGCAAAAAAATGAGGAGAAAATATTATTAATTGGCTTTTATTTTTAGGCAATTTCCATAATTATTATGATATTTATAATTTATAAAGTGTTATGAAAAATTATCTACTTTTGTTCGTATTACTCCTTTCTTGTTTATTAGTTTGATGTTCAAATAATAATTCTAAAATACAAGAAGATGATTTTTGAGATAATTCTGCAAGAATTTTAAAACAAAGCAACATAGAGGAACCTGTTATTGAAACAATAAAGAAACCAGGAATAGATATTGAAGATGATAATATTGATTACATAACCTATATTGATGATTGAAGCGATACATCAAGAATTATTTTTGTTTGGAATGCTAAAACGAACGAAACAAAAGAAATACGAGCTTATGGATGTCCAGCAGGCAAAGAATGAATGATAATTAATTGGTGAGATTGAAAAACGGAAGAAATTAAAAATACAATGTACGATTGATGTGCTGACCCTATACATACCTATATTGAAACATGAACATATGTTGTAAGTATTTGAAATATTAGCAACTTAGAAGCAATTCAAATTGAAAACATGGATGTTAAAGCATTTCGTGCTAATAAAGCTCCTAAATTAAAAAGTATTAGTCTAAATCGTAATAGTATTAAATCTGTTGATAAAAATACTTTTAGTGATTTACCTAGCTTAAATTCATTAAGTATTGCAGGGAATAAAATAGCTAATTTTTCTTGAGTATTTACAAATTTATGAACATTAACATCGTTAAACATAAATGATAATAGTTATAAAACTATTAATTCATGATTCTTTTTAGGATTAAAAAATATTGAAGAAATAGATTTATGTAATAATAGAAATTTAAGAGTAGTTGAGACTGAGTCATTTAAATGATTAAATTATTTGAAAATATTAAAAATTTATAATAATGAAAACCTTAGAACCATTGAAAAAGATGCTTTCATTTGATTAGATTTATTAAAAGAAATTAATCTTTCAAATAATAGCATATCATCATTACCTGAGTGACTATTCAGTAATAAAAATAATCTAAGAGAATATTATAAAAATGATAAATATTGAGATAATTTCTTTACAATTGAATGAATATCAATTAATGGTAATTGTTTAAAGAAAGAAGAATTGGATGCAGAAACGATAGCTATATTTGATAAAGTTGCATCTCCGAACCGAGCTACGTCACAGGGGGATTGTTAAAAACAAAAGGCTGATAATCTCAGCCTTTTATAGTTTTTTTACTAAAATTGATTCTTTTAATATATCTTTTGCTAATTTTTCCACTTCGTTATTAGCATATGTAAATATAAGTAAAGCATTGCTACTTAGTAGTATTAATATACTAAATAACTTTTTCATGTGTGTAGTAGATTATGTAATAAAATCCTTATACTTAATTACTACTAAAAGATTTTTTTCAAATTTTACTTGACTTTCTATTATTTATATTATTTTATTCTATTGTTTTTAATTAGCTAATTCTTATATAAGAAATTGTCTTTTAAACAAAATTAGAACATTTATGAAAGTATTGCTTATTCTTAAGCCAGACTGTATTGAAAAAGGTCTGGAAGCTGAAGTGAAGAATATTCTCACTTCAAAAGGTTACGCTATCGTAGCTGAGAGAAGAATCGAAAAAGTTTCAACTGAGGAGCTCGAAGCCCACTACAACACATTGGGTAAACTCAGAGAGCGCCTTACTGAAGCAAAGGGTGCTGAATTCGCTGAGAAAGTGATCAAATCAACATTTGATTACATGAGCCGCGGACCAATAGTTCCATTCGTTATCGAGAAGGAAGGAGATGATGAAGAAGTTGTCTCTACTCTTAGAAACGACGTTATCGGAGCTACAAGACCATGGCAGGCCAAAGAGGGAACAATACGTGAACTCTACGGTAACAAGGATGAGAACCACGATCCAATTGAGAATGTGGTTCATTGCTCAGGTAATGCTGAGGAAGCTCATGCTGAAGTAAAACTTTGGTTCCCTGAACTCGCGTAATTGAAATCTTAGAGTAATTATTTTTAAAAGCTGAGTATTTTTTATAATACTCAGTTTTTTGTAGTTCTAATTGAAATTTCTCTTTGGATAAATACCATACTTAAAAACGTTATTGATCAATTTTTTATAGTTGAGAGTAGAATATGAAAATACTCAAGTCATTTGATACAAAACTAGATCTTGAAGAATTAGATGAAGCTTTCAATAAATATTGAGAAGGGAATGTTATTTTAATAAAAAAACATTGGGTTAAATTACTACTTCCCCTATCTCTAGTGCTTCTTTCTATTTTATTGTTAGCTTTAATGTTATATATTATCTATGACAATACTTTTGAAAGAAATAGAACTATTTTTTGGGTTATCGCTGTTTTGTATAGTTATACGACGGTTTCATGGTGTTTTTTCGTAATTCTTTCTATTGTTATTAGGATATACTATTGGTTAAAATCAGATAAACAGTACATTGATAAACCATTCGATTGAAACAAAAAACATAAATTGTTTGATAAATTCATGGTACGTACTTTTATTACTTTTTTCATTCATTTAGTAGTACTAATTTTTAACGCCACATTTCCATTTATCTATGTTCATCAAACAGGATTGTGAAATATCTTTGTCGCTATATGAATACTTATAATAAATATCATCTTCTTGTATGTGTTAAATAAGGTTATGTATCTATTTATTGAGTATGAGATGACATTTAATATTTGTACAACTGATTGATTTACGACCTATAAACAAGATTGATTCTTTAAGACTGATTCGATGAGTATAAACTCTTCAGCCATAAAAGTAATAAAATCTACTAAAGAGTGATTGAGTTGAGCATTATTTCAATATGGAAACCTCTACATATACACTGATTGAGATTTGAATACTAAATGAGGTAAAAATCTTGAACTTACATATATTCCTACTCCTGCTATTTTGGCTAAGAAATTAAATGCTATTATTGAAAGAGAAAGCGATAAATCAAATGAGGATTAAAAAAAGCTCGTTAATCGAGCTTTTTTATTATCTAATATATATATTCTAAAGAGCAACTAAAATTCTATATTCTCTACCTTAGACCCACCCTTGATGCTTCTTTGATTTCAGGTGTCACATCGACTTAATGTCTTATGTTAACATCATATCTATATTCTCTACCTTTTGCATCTCTAGGGATAAAAGCAAAAAGTAATTCTTCTTCATTAGCTTTTGGTGTATATTGGAATTTTTCTTGAGTCATAGGAACAGTTCCTAATGTAACGTAACCACCTTTTTCTCTATCCATGATTCTGATTTCAACATTATCTGAATAAGGTACAGCTTTCCAAGTCAATGTTACAACATTACCATTAACTGAGTGTCAAACATCTGCCATTGACATATCAGCACCGTCAGCTGCATTATGTTGATTATCTTTTCCATTAACAACAGCTGTTGATTCTTTAGTTGTTTGATTTCCTTCTATATTATCATATTCCGAACAATCACTTACATGATATACACTAGGCATTAATTTCATTGTTCACTTATCATTATTCCAATAATAATGTTTTTGATTATTGTAGGTTCCATCATCTGCTACTTGTTGACAGAAGATATTAGGACAAGATGTTGGACGAAGTTTCATTTCCTTAAGCTTTGCTGATAATGGTTTATTAATTTCTTCAAAGTCTTTGTAGTCCTTAAATGTTCCATTTGCTCTGTATTCTGTTCGTGGTGTTGGATACCAAGTATGAATAGTTGAGTCTACATCTGTAGTAACTTCTACTTTTTCTTCTTCTGTTGGAGTATCATAAGTTCCTTCTTTTGGACAACTAAGATAGTATACTCCAGGTATTAATGTCATTTCTCATTCATCTTCATCCCAATAATAATGTTTTTGATTATTGTAAGTTCCATCATCTGCTACTTGTTGACAGAAGATATTACGACAAGATGTTGGACGAAGTTTCATTTCCTTAAGCTTTGCTGATAATTTTTCATTAGATGCGAAATCTCTATAATCTTTAAATGTTCCATCTGATCTATATTCACTTCGTGGTGCATTTGCATCAGCACTATAATGTACATCATCTGCTATTGTTATAACAGTACGATCACCCCAACTATACAAAACATCATTAACAATTGGAGACTTGTTTTCATCTTTTGTAACTGCTTTAAGTATTACAAGTTTTCCATCACTAGTTGTTTCATTTGTTTTTACTGGATTTCAACCTAATTCCTTATATACATCATATGCCCATTCATTAAGATATTTATTGTATGACTCTGACTTTAAACTATAAGTCATTGATAATGCAAATAAAGAGAAGGTATTTCACATTTGTTTTTCCTGAATATCACTTGGAGTTTCTCAAGTTCCATATTTAGCAGCCTCTTCATACATTGGAATTAAGATATTCAATAATTCTTCAAAATATCCATCAGATAAATCTACATATTGGATTGTTTCTTCAATTCTTTCTTTTAACTTGTATTTTTCGTCACTAGCATTAAGATTTTTCTTAAGTAATTCCAAATTTGATTTATATTCTTTATCTGCATTAGCTTGTAATTCCTTAGCTTTATTAAGAGCTTCTACAACAACTTTAGGATCTTCAGATTTTTCAATTTTATCATTGTTTATATAAGCCTCAAGAGATCATGATAAGCTATCTAGTGTCCTTTCATAATTCTCATCAATTTTTAATAAGTCAGTTAAGTGAGAATTATCATTTTTAGTGAGTTTCTTAATCTTTTCTATTAATCATTCATAGCTGTCTTCAGTGTTTTGTAAACCTGTTCCAAAGAACATGTTATATATATACTTATCATCATTAATTAAGTTTTCTTGTTTTACTGGATCTATTTCAAAATAATCAGTTTTTGGGAATCTAATAACAACATTCATACCTTGTGATGGTTGTAATCATCTAGCATAATTAATAACTACTCTATTACTTGATATTTGTATTTCTCAGTTAAAGTTGTCAGCTGTTGATGTTCTACCATTTACTGTAACCAATACATCTTCTGTTCTTAATTCAGGATATGGTTTAGGAAAGATAATTTCAGCTGTTAAATTTTTAATTTTTGCATCAAATTCACTTGGAACAATATCCCAATATAATTGGTTTTCTCATTTATTTGCGTAATCATTAATTAATCAATAGATACTATATAAGATAGAATAATTTTGTAATCATCTTACATTTTTCTTTCCATCTCAAACATTAATATATATTCCTGTACCATCTGTAGTTGCTACATAAGATTCTCATGCAACATCAATATTATCTATAAGTAATCCGTATGTTTTATCTGAAACTTCGAAATTTAAAGGAAGTTTTCTAGTAATACCATGTTTTTGCTTATTGAAATAAGCTGAAAGATTTTCAAGAACATCAACTGTTCAATCTTCTGAAATCTTAGCTACGATATTCATATTTCTATATTCATAGTCTGATGATTCATTAGATGTTGTTGTATTTGATTTAGAGAATTCTCCTGCATTAGTTCCATAAGAATAACTTCTTTGAAGCATTGTTATTACTTCTCATCTTGTTACAAAAGTATTTGTTGGATCTCAATAATCTCTCAAGATTCCGTATTCTTGTAATGCTCTTAAGTGACCAGCATAATATGGATATGATCCCTCATAAGCATTTCACCATAACAATCTTGAAAGAATTGTACCAAATTGAGCCATAGTTAAGTTACCATAAGGATTGAATGATGTTGCATTTTGTCCCATAAGTCCTAATTGACATGCTTTTTGCACATAAGGAATAAGATCTTCTACGATATTTCCATCATTAAATGTACAACTCTTAGAGAAATCTGGAGTCCTTCCAAGCGCATTAATTGAAAATTTTACAATCATTTTTGCTGCTGCTTGTCTTGTAATAGGTTCATCCAATCTTGCTTGTTCCATTGGTAATGTTGTAATTCAGTAGCTATATGCCCATCTATAAGCATTTGCTAAATCTGATGAAACGTTACTATCGGCATTTACAAATAATCCGACTAAGAACAAGAGAGAACATGCGAATAATGCATAAATCTTTTTCATGGTATATATTATAGATATAAAAGTTTTATTACACTTGTAATAAAATTCTACAAAATAATTATATATCTAATTTATAATATGTCAATTATTTGCATTTTTTCTTTTATTTTATCTTTAACTAAGAAGATTTTTTATCACAAAACAGACTTAATCACTATATTTTTAAACTATAAAATATTTTATCAAAAAATTATTTGACAAACATAAATATTTTATTATAGAGTTAATTGTTTACAAAAAATATTTCTAAAAAAATGACTAGAATTGTATTTCATATTGATGTAAATTCTGCGTTTCTTTCTTGGTCTGCCAAGCAAGTTTTAGAAATGTGATATAAAACAGATATTAGAGATATTGTCTCTGTCGTTTGAATCGAAGAAACAAGGAAATGATTTGTACTAGCTGCATCTCAACCTGCAAAAAGCTCTGAATAAAAACAACTATGAGACTTACTGATGCTAGAAGAATCTATCCATGAGTTAAAGTTGCACCACCAGATTATAGTTACTATAAAAAATGTTCAGATGAAATGATGAATATTCTAAGAAAGAAATTTAAATTATTTCAACAATATTCTATTGATGAATGTTTCGTAGAATATACTGAAGATATGCAAGAACTATTTTGAGATCCTGTTAATATTGCAAATGAAATAAGAGAATATATTTCCAAAAAGTGCTGATTTACCGTAAATATAGGAATAGGGAATAATAAATTTCTTGCTAAAATGGCATCTGATTTTGAAAAGCCAAACAAAACTCATACTTTGTATCAGAATGAAATAGAAGAAAAACTTTGGCCACTAGAGATTTGAGATTTATTTGGATGCTGAAGAGAGACTGAACCGAAATTAAGGAAAATGGGGATTCTTAGCATTTGAGATCTTGCAAGGATGGATAGGGCTATACTAAAAGCAAGATTATGAAATCAATGAACAATACTTCACGATTTTTCTCATTGAATTGATGATAGCAAAGTTGAGGACAAATATAATGATAGAAAATGTATTTGAGCCTCATCCATCACAAAGATTGATACAAAAGATAGAGATTATATTCTTAGTTTCTATGAATGATTTGCTGCAGAATTAGCAATATCACTAAAAGATAGAGCACTTGCTTGAGACATTATTACTGTTCATGTAAGATACCTTGATTTTTCAACAAAATCACATCAACGTAAACTCAATAATTCAATTAATACCCCTGAAGAAATCTACAATTATGCAATAGATTTATTTGATGAATTATGGAATAAAGAAGAAGTTAATTTAGTTGGATTAAGTATCGGATGATTAAAAGACGATAAATTTATGCAGCAATGATTATTTTAAAAAAGGTGATCAGATATGACCACCAATTAAAATTGTTAATTACTTCAGCCATGAAAGATAAACTTATAGGCTGCGAGAATAAGGAATGCAAGTAGAATCGATCCGACAAAACTAAGAACAGCTCCGATGGCATAGCCAATACGAACTTCTTTTTTCTCTTCTTCCGATTTACACTTACTCAGTGCATACTGAAGATAGCAATCAATCCCTTGCATGTCAGGACAAAAATGTCCATACGAGTAGTAATAATCTGGCATAGGCAATAAAATTTATGGTTATTAATTATACATTATTACTAAAAGCATTCTAAAATTGTTATTCAATATTGCAAGATAAAAATATTTCAAATGTTCTTCTTGTTTTCATGTAGTATATCATTACATATTATATGTTTATTTTTCTATTTTTTTGTAATGCAAAATATTCTTGTATGCACATATGATGAACAATTATTACCAGAAAAAAAGACTCCTGAAGCTATTGCTTGGGATATTAGAACTGCAACAGATTTTACACTACAACCATGAGAATTAAAACTAATTCCAGCTGGAATTAAAACTGTTATGCCTGTTGGATGGTGCTGTAAAATTTATGCTAGAAGTTCATTACCTTGTAAAACTGGTCTTATGTTAGGGAATAGTGTAGCATTAATTGATTCTGATTATAGAGGAGAATATTTTATGCAAATTTACAATTTTACTAATAAACCTATTAGTATAGAAAAATATACAAGACTTTGTCAATTAGAATTTGCTCCACATCATTGGTGAAAAAATAGTTTTTGAAGTGAAGAAATTCCTAGCATTGAATTTATAGTTGATAAAGAAAAATTTGATAATCTTGCAGAACTTTATCCTTCAGAAAGATGAGAAGGTGGACTAGGTTCTACTTGAAAAAATTAATATAAATAGTTCTATATTTTTAAATTATATATTATGCAACAACCAAGTATTAAAACTCCAGAACAAATTAGAAACATTACTGATTCTTGTTCATATCTAACTGAAATGCTTCATTATCTTAGAGAACGTACTAAAGCTTGAATGAGGCTTATAGATGTTGAAAATTTATCACAGGAATGGTTAGATAAAAGAAACTTAAAATGAGCTTTTAAAGATTATGATGGATTCCCTGCTAATCTTTGTCTCTCTGTAAATGATTGCGTTGTACACGGAATTCCTGATGAAACTATACTAGTTAATGGAGATGTTTTGAAAATCGATGCTGGTATTATTTATAAGAGAGGATTCTCTGATGCTGCGATAACAATGGTAATAGGGGATGAAAGTCTAAATCCATTGTGAGCTGACCTCATTAAAGCAACAAAAGAATCATTAGATTTATGAATCGATGCCATTGAAGTTTGAAAAGAAGCATATTGATTATCTAAAGCAATATATAATCATGTAACCAATAGCTGATTTGAAGTTATTAAAACTTTATGTGGTCATGGTGTAGGAAATGCTGTACATGAGAAACCATTATTCTATAACTATCCTAATGCTAGTATGAAAAAAATAGTATTCCAACCAGGTATGGTTATAGCTATAGAACCTATCACTGCTGTTGTTTCTGATGATGTTGTATACTGAGATTTAAACGATTGGAATCTCTACACAAAAAAATGAGATATATGAGCTCAATGGGAGTATACTGTTCTTATAACTGAAAATTGACCTAAAGTATTAGCTGGTATTACTGAAGATCTTTAATTTTCTTTACTAAATTATGAAAATTATTTCTTGGAATGTTAACTGAATTAGAGCTGTTCTAAAAAAATGATTTGTTGAATGGGTAAAAACAGAGAATCCTGATATTTTATGTCTTCAAGAGGTTAAAGCTTTTGAGACTCAAATCCCTACAGAAATCAGATTCTGATTCCAAGATTATAATTATGTTTGGCATCGTTCTGAAAGACCATGATATGCGTGAACAGCTATTTTTTATAAAAAAAATATTCCTGGAGTAGAAACACAAAATAGTTTTGACGATCCGGAATGTTTTAATGATGATTGAAGGGTGACCTCAATTTCTTGGTGAAATTATACCTTATTCAATATTTATTTCCCTAATGGGGGAGATAGAGCAGATTGAACTCCTATGCTTTGATATAAGTTAGATTTCTATGAAAAATATATAGAACATGTTGTTTGATTAGCTAAACAATGAAGAAAAGTTTTAACAACATGAGATTTCAATATCTGTCATGAAGAAATAGATATTGCTAGGCCAAAAGAAAATGAAAATAGTATTTGATTTCTTCCAATTGAAAGACAAGAGATGGATAAAATGGTAGAAAATTGATTAATAGATGTTTTTAGGTTACAGAATCCTGAATTAAGAGATAAATATACTTGGTGGAGTTACAGAGCATGAGCTAGACCAAGAAATGTTTGACGGAGACTAGATTATTTTTGGGTAACAGAGAATATGGTAGAGGACTTATGAGACATGGTTCATTACGACAAAATTGAAGGATCTGATCACTGCCCTATTTGACTTACAATAAATTAAAATAAAAAAA
>JAEEGL017300771.1_pt1 | contig 12262 bp, 13 predicted proteins | sample 9134231 | NCBI WGS metagenome assembly JAEEGL01 (sample SAMN16246548, study PRJNA631951) | gut metagenome | biome: gut microbiome; feature: rumen; material: fiber-attached | host: Bos | place: Iran: Karaj | collected 2018-10
TTGTACCGCAATATGGAAAACATTTCCCTTGGCAGAAGATTCAAATAACCGGGCGAAATTCTTTAACAGTAGGTCGACAATTTCCGCGTGTCCGTTTGCCACAGCCACCAATAAAGGAGTATCCCCTTCTTTGTTTTTATTAAATACAACCGCTTTATTACGCCGCAATACTTGACGGGCCAATTCTATGTCGCCCGTTTGGGCCGCTTTGAAAATATCGGCATCGGATATCGTTGGTTGTAGAATTTCTTCTTGCAGTTGGCGTCCTTCCGCCCGGGCCCGTTCTTGATCGTCCTGGATAACGCTATTTTTTACCTCTTGCAAACTTTTTTCAAACCAGGGAAGTACACTCGTGCGTTTGTTGTTGCGGGCAATCAAATAGGGGATAAGTCCGTCATTGGCGGCCAATGTCGGGTCCGCATCTGCGGCGAGGAGCCGCTTAACAATGTCCGAATATCCGCGGGAAGCAGCTAAATAAAGGGCCGTTTGTCCCAGCTTGTTTTGGGCGTTAATATCCAGTGGGGCTTGCAAGGTTTGGGGCTTTAATAATTCTGTTACCACATCCAATCGGTTGTAACTGGCCGCATAAATTAAGGCCGTATTGCCGGCTTTATTGGCGGCATTGATGTCAGCCCGGTAGGCCAGTAGCCATTTGACGTTTTCCAAATCCCCCAAAGAAGACGAAATAATTAATGGGGTATTGCCTTTGGCATCTGTAACGTCGGGATTGACTCCCCCTTTTAACATAGCCACTACGCCGGTAAGGTTTTTCTTGCCGCTGGCTCGTAATAAATATTCTCCGTTTAATCCTACCGATACGCCCCGTTCCAAAAGTAAATTAACGAGTTTATCTTGCAAGAAATCGTGTTCTTCGTCACTTGGTTTTTCTAAAGCCAAGGACATGGGAGACTGACCGTAATTATTGACGGCATTGACATCGGAACCATAGATAATTAGACCATAGATAAGGTCAAAATTGTTTGTGTGCAACAGGGCACGAATGAGTGCGGTATCTTTGGAGAACGCATTGCGGGCATTAATGTCCGCTCCGGCCGATAAAAGAATTTCAATGGCTTTTAAGTCTCCCAACGTGGCGGCTACCAGTAAAAGAGGATCTCCCCTCCCGTTGACCACATTAATATTGGGGCCCAATTGGTGCAACAGTTCGGTAAACCCGTCCAAATCTTTTTTTTGCAATAAGCGGGTCGCCTCATTGGCAATTTCTGTTGGCATTTTCGCCGTAACAAGATTATCAATTTTATGTCGGTGATGCCTGGGGGCGTAACTGCTTTTAAAAGTAAAAATCACCAAAAAGAGAATCGGTAACAAGGCAACAATAGTCAATACCGTTAGCGGCTTTTTTATGAAAAAAATCACCCAGCGCGAAATTTTTTGTTCTGCTCCGGTTGAAGACGATGAACGCGGTGTTTGTGAAGCGGACATATGCAAATCCTATTCTTGATGCAGACGTTTAAGGGCATTTTGTGCGGCCGCCTGCTCAGCCGATTTCTTGTTATGCCCTTTCCCTATTCCTAGTTCTTGTCCGGCCAAACGAACTCGGACTGTAAATATTTTATCGTGTTCCGGCCCGACTGTCTGGACGACTTCATATTCGGGAGTTTGTGGGCCTTTTTTTTGCAAAAATTCCTGCAGAATGCTTTTAAAATCTTGCGCATCTTGCGTAAGTGTCTGGGTGCGTACCCAAGGTAAGATCACAGCTTGGGCAGCCGCATAACCACCGTCCAAATAAACGGCACCGATAACGGCTTCAACCGCATTGGAGATGATACTATCCCGTTCCCGACCACCAGTAGCAAGTTCCCCGTGACCGAGTAACATAAACTGACCTAACTCTAATTGTTTGCCCCAAAAATACAAATTTCTACGGGAAACTAAATTAGACTTAACTTTGGAAAGCACTCCCTCTTCCACATGCGGACACTGGTTGTAGATATAATCCGCAACCACAGCGCCTAGAATGCTATCGCCCAAGAATTCCAACCGTTCATTATGTTTAATGTGACGGTGTTCTCCAGAGTACGATTTATGAGTGAGTGCTTCCCGTAAAAGGTCCTTATTCCTAAAGCGATACCCAATGATATTTTCAATACAGGTATACACTTTATTTTTTTGCGTTTTGTTCTATATATTCTACGGCTTCACCGACGGTTTTGATTTTTTCGGCTTTTTCATCGGGAATTTCAACGTCAAATTCTTCTTCCAAAGCCATAATGAGTTCAACCGTATCCAACGAATCGGCACCCAAGTCGTTGACAAATTGGGCTTCCGGTTTCACTTGATCGGCTTCCACACCCAATTGTTCTACGATAATATTTTTCACTCTTTCTTGCACATTTTCTACAGACATGTTTTCCTCCGTATTTTTAAAAAGGGATGTTCCCTGACTGTCTTTGCAAACTTACATATATAGCCCGCCGTTAACGGCAAGCACCTGCCCCGTAATGTACGAGGCATCTTCTCCCGCCAAGAATAAGACCGCCTTGGCGATATCTTGCACCGAAGCGAACCGTTTAAGTGGTACCGCCTCCAGCGCTTTGGCTTTTACGTCCTCGGGCAAAGCGTCCGTCATGGCCGTTTGCACGAACCCGGGCGCAACGGCATTGACCCGCACCTTGCGTCCGCCAAATTCTTTGGCTAACGTTTTTGTCAGCCCGATAATCCCTGCTTTACTGGCCACATAATTGGCCTGGCCGGGGTTACCCATTTCCCCCACGACAGAGGAAATATTAACGATACTGCCGCTGCGTTTTTTAAACATTACTTTCAAAGCGGCTTTAGACATTAAAAAAGTACCTTTCAAATTAACGTTAATGACGTCATCCCATTCTTGTTCGCTCATACGGACGACTAAATTATCCCGGGTAATTCCGGCGTTGTTAATCAGTATATCTAATGAGCCGAAAATTTGCAACGTATTTTTGATAAAATCTTCGTCTTCCGTTGCATCGGCAATGTTAACGGTTTGACTGTGTATTTTTACAGCATAGGCGGAAAGGTGTTCTACGGCCTGTGTCAATGCTTCTTGCCGCGTGGCGCATAAAGCCAAATTGGCCCCGGCTTTAGCAAATTCTTCCGCTACGGCTAACCCAATACCGCGGGAAGCACCGGTAATCATAACGGTTTTTCCGGTAAAATCACTCATGGTCGCTCCCGTGTAATTCTTGTTCAATGGCAGTAAAAGTGGGTTTTAGGGCAGCTATTTTAGCAGCCACATCCCCTACAAAATCTTTTTCAACCAAGCGCGCAGCGGTTTGAATAGCGTTCAAAATAGCCTGGTCATTGGAACGGCCGTGAGCGATAATGGCAACTCCGTTTACCCCTACCAACGGTGCTCCGCCATACACGTCGGGGTTGGTATGGTCCTTAACGGCCTTGAACGCTCCCTTGGAGAGTAGAGCCCCCAACATGGCTAACGGACGTTTTTTGACCTCGCGCTTAATCATGCGTATCATGGTCTTGGCCAACCCTTCGGCTGTTTTTAGTACAATATTTCCCACAAATCCGTCGCAAACAATCACATCGGTTTCGCCGGTGTTCACATCCCGACCTTCTATCGTTCCGCGGAAATTAACCCCGATACTGCGCATGTGCGGTACCGTGTGTTTAACAAGCATATTTCCCTTGGTTTCTTCTTCTCCGATGGATAAAATCCCCACCGATGGAGCCGGGATATCAAACACTTTCTGCATGTACACAGATCCCATTACCGCAAACTGTAACAAGTGAATAGGTTTACAATCTGCGTTGGCCCCGCCATCCAAGAGCAAACTTACACCTTTGTATGTGGGCATGGGAGTAGCAATCGCCGGGCGTTGCACGCCACGGATGCGGCCCATCCCAAACAAAGCCGCCACCATAGAGGCCCCGGAGTGCCCGGCTGACACAAAAGCATCCGCCGCATGGGTATGCACCAATTCGGCACATACCACAATACTGGCATCCTTTTTATTGCGGCATTCTTTGGCAGGTTCTGCCCCCATATCGATGGTATTGGGGGCGTGTACGATGGACAACCCGGCGGGCAGTTTGTCATACCCCTGGTTTTTAAGTTCTTGGCGCAACACGGCTTCGTCCCCTACTAAAATAATTTCCAGTCGGGAATTATTTTTAAGGGCTTTAAGCGCACCCATTACATTGGGTTGTGCGCCAAAATCGCCGCCTAAAGCATCCAGGGCTATTTTCATAGAAAATACTATTTGGCTTCGGTGGTTTCTTCGGCTTGCTTTTTGGCTTTCGGCGCGACAACAACGCGGTCTTTATAAAATCCACAAGACGGGCAAACGTTGTGCGGCAAGCGCATGGCCTTGCAATTAGGGCATTCCACCAATTGGGGGAGTTCCACCCCCGAGTTGTGAGATCTTCTCATGTCCCGGCGGGAACGAGTGTGTTTTTTCTTTGGATTAGGCATTTCATTACTCCTATTTTACTCTAGAACAATATCTAAAGAATTATTTAAATTTACCTTTTAGTGTAGCAAAAGGTGAAAAAATCTCCGGCTTACAATGGCAAGCGACTTCATTTAAATTTTGCCCACACATGGGGCAAAGACCCCTGCAGTCCGGCCGGCAAAGAAAACGAATCTCTTCGCTTAATGCCAGCGCTTGCCGTACTAAATACATTATATCAATTATTTCTGTCTTATGGCTATAGGTTTCTGTAAATTCTTCCCGGAAAGGTTGCTCAGTTAAGGTTAAACATCGGGCACACTGAACACGCCGCATACCTTGAATAATCCCCTGAACTAAAATATCTGCTGCGGCTAACGTAAATGACAATTCTACTTCAGCCCGGGTAATGCGATTAGGCGGCTCTAACATCCCTTCTGTTTGTCGGTCTGTCAGAACGCACGAACACTTCAGCCCGCCCATGTGTATGATATCTACCGTTTTAAATTTTAAATCGGTCGGGATGTCAAAATCGCGATACAATTCGTTTTGTGTCATACGTTATATTCTAGCAAATTTATGGTGTATGTAGGAAGACAGCCCTTACTTAAATTGGTTTTCCAAGCGGTTGACATCAATAAAACCGTACCCTTGTTTTTCGCGTTGTACCCCGGGTAGTTGGACCGCGGCCTCTATAAGACTTTGTTTGACTTCGGCTACGGTGGGGTAGCGGCCTAATTTTTTAGTAAGTCCTTCTATGGCCAGGGCAGCAGATGCGCTGACAAAACCGGCCGCGGCCGAGGTCCCGCTCATAAGAACGTAACTGCCATCGGCATCCGTTGTATAAATCTGTTCGCCCGGGGCTACGAAATCCAATTCCTTACCAAACGAGGACGAGCCGTATATGTGTTTGCCATCTTTAGCCATGGCTCCTACCGCCAAGGTAGTAGCTTGATTAGCCGGATAGTACACACCGGGAAATCCTACGTTTCCTGACGGGCACACAACTACCACCCCCGATTGATAAGCACGTTGGAGTGCTTGGGTCAACGCAACACTTCCCCCGCCGGATACGCCGTAACTTAAGTTAAGTACGGAAATTTTTTGATCCGGATGTTCCTCGTTATGAGCCAGTACGGTGTTTACGGCTGCCGTTGCGGCCTGTGGACCGATAAGCCGGCTACCGTCATCAATCTTATACACAATAATATTGGCTTGCGGAGCCACGCCGGAAAATTGTATTCCGCGGGCACCAATAATTCCCGCCACTCCTGTTCCGTGGTTTTTTGCGTCGGCAATAGAGGGTGATAACGTAAAATCTTGTCCCCGGATGTTTTTACCGTTAAACTCCGCATGCGGTGAAATACCGCTGTCGGCTACGGCTATGGTAATGCCACGCCCAGTCAATTTTTTTTGTTGCGGATACAAGCGGTAAGCCCACAAGTTATCCGTTGGGGATTCAACCGGTTTTTTTTCTTCTACCCGGCTAAACTCGCCCGAGTCACTCACGCGCAAATTTTTAGGTCCTAAAAATAAAGTATCTTTGGCTTGCAGCGGTAGTTCCGCAACCAACAATCCCAACAGTAGCCATAATAAGCGGTTTCTCATGGTATCACCTCTATAATGTATTGTAGCAGTTTTTTTGTGAAACGGTGCGCTAAAAAAGTGGTACAATAATTACATGTGATCGCGGAATAACCATCCGTAGAAACACATAGTTATACAAAGGAGAAAAACACACATGAAAAAAATAGTAGCATTAGTAGCCGCCGTGCTCTGTGCCGCTCCGGCTTTTGCAGGTGACAAGGGTATTATCAAATTGTCTTTGTGGGACGATATCGCCATCGCTGCCCCGAATAACATCAACGATGTACGCGGTGTATCATTAGGTATTGGTTCTACCGTGGATAGCATCTACGGTTTACAGTGGGACTTAATTCGCAACCACTCCCGCGAAGTGCGTGGTGTGCAATCCGCGTGGATTTACAACACGGCTGAAGAAGTGTGGGGTTTACAAGCAGCTCTAGTGGCCATCAACCGTGGGGAAGTGCGCGGTATCCAGAGTGGGTTAGTGACCATCAACGAACGCGAACTTGTCGGTTTGCAGGGTGGTTATACAGTCGTCAATATTGCCCGCGGTCACGTAACCGGTGCCCAGTTGGGGGCAGTGAACTATAATACCGGTTCTACCCAAGGGTTGGAAGCCGGATTTGTGAACTGGAACGAAGGACACGTCAGCGGTGTGCAGTTGGGTTTAGTCAACTATGCGCGTGACATTTACGGTTTACAAATCGGTCTGGTCAACATTGCCGAAAACGGATATTTCCCGGTAATGGTTTTAGTCAACGGCCGCTTCTAAGTTAGTTTTAGAAACAAAAAGACATCCCCTGCGAATTTCACAGGGGATGTCTTTTATATAAGTTGTACCAGGAGTTATTGCAAGCGGATTAATTCCAGTGCCAGTTCAATTTTTCCGTCCTTATACATCAGTTCGTGCGGCACCCAGGTGCTCCCAGCTTCATCGGCGGGGGCATACTGACCGTAAAACATTTCCGCGGTATTGAGTAGGGTGGCTGTTTGGGCTTTAACGGGGAAAACTTCCGGCAAGGTGTAGAAAAGGCGGACGGTTGCCGTGTCGTTTTTATACACAACGGTTAATTCGTCATTTTTTTGAGAATGGCGTTGATAGTCTCCCGGGGCCAGCAACAGGAGACTTAAAAATTGGGAAATTCGTCCTCGCACAAGCGGTGTATCGGCCTCTTTAAAAAGGTACCGGTAGGCAATTCCCTGTGGGGTCACCTGTGCTTGCATCACCCGGTATGCACCACCCGCCAACACGGAAACCTCATAATCGTCCTCACCAATTTTTTTCATGATGAGAACGCCCTCCAATCCCATTCCGTTCATGGTTCCTACCGCTTTAAAAGCAGCTTGGGTTTGCCCGGCGGCAAAAAAGTCTACGTGTTGGTATATGCCCCGGTCTGCCCAGTGAGACTTCTGTATCCCCCCCATACAAGCGCAGAGCAAAAAGGCCAATGAAAATGTTAAAATTTGTTTAAGCATAATTTTCTCCTTGTCATATTATTATAGTTATTTATGAATGTTTTTGTCTTATTCTTAGCGTTTGCGGTGGCGTGGATAGTGACCCGGTTGTCATTACCTCTGCTGGCCCGGTATGCCGGGAAGTATTTTTTGGATGCGCCCGGCGGGTTAAAGCACCATATATCGGCTGTTCCTGTGGTAGGTGGATGTGGCATTTTTGCCGGGATGACGGTGGCATTGATTTGTATTCGGTTAACAACGAACTTTCCTACAGGTACCTTACATAGTTTGCGCGGAATTATTTGGGGCGGTTTAGTCATTTTCCTGATGGGTTTGCTGGACGATTTGCATAAACCCGATGGATTGCCCGTGTGGAGTAAACTGCTCTTGCAGGCGGTGGCTACAGCTTGTTTGATTTACTACGGTATTGTCATTCGCTTTATTGCAATTCCGTGGATTTCTTTTCCTCTCACTTTTTTGTGGGTGGTGGGACTGACCAATGCCTTTAATTTATTAGACATTTTAGATGGGTTGTGTACTACGCAAGCGATGGTGTGTACCTTGGGGTTGGCCATCATTGCATTGCCTTCCGAATTTATTTATGTCAATTTTGCGGCCCTGGCTTTGTTAGGGGCGGGCGTAGCGTTTTTACCTTTTAATTTTTCTGCTTCGCATAAATTATTTTTAGGAGATAGCGGTTCTAATTTGCTGGGATTTTTAATAGCCGCCCTTTGTTTGGGAACGGGATATAGTCATAGTTCTAATTGGGGGGTTTTGGCTCCGTTGTTAATTGCGGCAGTTCCGTTAGCGGACATTACTTTTGTATCTTGTGCGCGGATATTAAATGGCAAAAATCCGCTAAAAGGAAGTGATGATCATGCCGCGTTACGTTTGAAACGAGCCGGGTGGTCGGTACACGGGGTGGTGTATGTGTTTACGGTGGTGGCTGTTGGATGTAACGGATTGGGATTGGCGGTAACTCGTTGTACGCCGGTGCAAGTACAGTTAATTTTTGCAGGGCTCTTGGTTGCCGTTGTGACAGTTAGTTATATTTTGTTGCGGTTAGGAGTTCCCCATGCACGTTAATACGCTTGTTTTGGGCGGAGGATTAACCGGCTTAAGTGTGGCCTACCATTTAGAACAGTTAGGATGGCACGATTATTTGGTGTTGGAAAAAGAACGTGAACCCGGTGGATTGTGCCGTAGCGTTTATCAAGACGGTTTTACTTTTGATTATTCGGGCCATTTGCTTCATTTGCATACGTCGTACGGTAAAAAATTAGTTCGCACCTTATTGAAAAATAATGTACAGCGTATTCCGCGTCGGGCATGGATTTATACAGGAGCTTCACGGGTTCCCTTTCCGTTTCAGGCCCATTTGTATGCGTTGCCCAAAGAAGTGCGCCAAGCGTGTGTGGAAGGTTTATTGCGGGTTAAACGTACCTACAAAACTCCCCCATCTCATTTTGAATCGTTTTGTCTGCGGACCTTCGGTCGGGGTATTTACGAAAATTTTATGCGTCCTTATAACACAAAGTTATGGGGACGCTCTCTGCGGGAACTCACGTGTGATTGGTGCGGTCCTTTTGTGCCTGCCCCGACGCCTGCGCAAATCCGCCGAAGTGCGGTTTCAAAGCCGGTGCAGCAATTTGGTTATAATTCCTCTTTTTATTATCCTAAAAAAGGCGGAGCCGGGGCATTGGTGTCGGCTTTAGCAGACCAAGTGCCGCACCTTCAAACGCGTATGTCCGTAACCCGGATTGACCTAAAAAACAAAAAAGTTTTTGCGGACGGGAAAACGTTTTCTTTTGACCGGCTTGTTAATACTTTACCGCTTCCGCTCTTTTTACGGCTTACCGCTGAGCCCTCTTTAAAAAAATTAGCCGATTCCATGCACTGTCAACCGGTAAGCATCTATCAGATTGCGTTAAAGGGGTCATGTGCGCCGTTTAGTTGGATTTATTGCCCGGATGAAAAAGATCCGTTTTACCGCGTAGGTTTGCAAAGCGGTTTTGCGGCCCATAATGCTCCTGCAGGAACTTATTCTCTTTATATAGAACTGCCGGGCCGGGTACATCCCGGAAGGACACGCGAGCGGCAAATTTGGAAGGCCCTCATCCAAAAAGGTATAATAAGAGAATGTGACGAAAAGATAACGTCGCTATGGCAATACATTCCATATGCTTATGTTGTGTATGATAAGCAACGTCGATCGGCGGTGCGTTGCGCTATACATAGGTTGGAAAAATACGGTTGTTTGTGCGCCGGGCGGTACGGATTGTGGGAATATTCATTTATGGAAAAATCCCTTTTGCAGGGACGAGATATAGCGCACCGGTTAGTAGGTAAAAGCAAGTGAAAATACTCGTTTTCGGGGGCAGTTTTGACCCCATTCATCAAGGTCACGTATCTTTGTTACGTCGGGCGATTAAAGTAATTTCTCCCGATGCAACGCATATTGTGCCGGCGTATCATTCCCCATTTAAAGCCAAATCTCCCACCCCATTCCGTTTACGTATGCAGATGGCACGTCAGGCGTTTGCGGGGCTGGGTAAAAATTTAATTTTTGACGATTACGAACGTCGGCAGGGTGGAAAAACGTATACATATCAACTGATTCATTACCTGCAAAAACGGTATACAAATCCGGAAATTTATTTATTGGTAGGTACCGATTGCCTTAACGATTTGCATAATTGGAAAAATCCGCAAGTGATTTTTAAACATGCAACGGTTGTTGCCGGGAAACGTAAAGGATATCAAGAACGTCCGGCCCGGTTTAATCACCTGTTTCTGCCGGGATTTTTTCCGAAACTTTCTTCCAGTCGGGTGCGGGCGCATATTTTGGCCTGCGGGGATATTCCGGATACCGTTCCGAAACAAGTGACGGGTACGATTCGCCGACATAACCTATACGGGTTGAACATCCACCGTTGGCTTCAAGCCCGTTTGAAACCAAATCGTTATATCCACTCCCAAAAAGTTGCCGATATGGCTGCCGTACTGGCCGATATTTATGATGTCAACGTTGAGGATGCCGTCCGTGCCGCTATTCTACACGACGCCGGAAAAGGGTTTTCCGGCCCGGAGTTAGTTCGTTTTTGCCGCGAGCACAAAATTAAAGTACCCTTTTTTGAAGATATTTGCCGGCAAGAGCCCAGTTTGTTACACAGTTTTGTATCGGCTTGGTTGGCCCAGCACGAGTTTCATGTAAGAAAGCCGGAGGTGTTACAGGCTATCGCCGAACATACGTTAGGTAGTTTACAAATGAGTGTACTATCTAAAATTTTGTTTGTTGCAGATATTTCTTCCAAGGACCGCAAATATAAAGATGCGTTCTTGATTCGCAACCTGGCTGCAGAAGATTTGGACAAAGCCCTCCTTTACGCGGCAAACCGTAAATTGCTTTTTACAATAGACTCACAAAAATGGCTTTGCCCGTTGGGAATTGACCTATGGAACCATCTCATCAAGCAAGCAAAATAATGGAGCGTTTGTTGCTCGTATTACTTGTGTTATTACTGGGCAGTGCGGCCTGGGAACAGTACGCTTCCGGGCGGATTCGCCGTTTATCCGCTTTGGAAGATAAATCGGTGGAGTGGATTATACGTACTCGTCCGGCCATGCACGTTATTTACACTCCTTCGGCTAAAACTGTTTATGTGACGGTTCAACCCTTCTCTGCTTGTCGCGCTAACCAGACCAATTGTCCAACCGAAGAAACGGTTTCTCTTCCTTATTTTACCCCCCGCGAAATTCACCAGGGGCCGTTTTGGGAGTCATTTAAAAAGACGCTTTCTTCTTGGCGCTATAACCCGTTGTTACTGGGCGGTGTTGTGCAAGCATACGTATCGGCCCGTTGGCAAGGGCGCACCAACATATCGGTAGGCGAGTTCCTTTTAGTGGGTTTGGAACTGTCCCGTTTGAAAACGAATGATTTCATTGTTAAGCTTCCTTCCCGAGTAGCTGTCAAATCAACTTCCCGTAGGCGTGAGGTTCCGGTCGAACCTTCTCCCTTGGATAAAGCCCCGTTAACATTGCAGGACCGACCGATTGTCGCGGAAGTGTTAAATGCTTCCGGCCGGAAAGGACTTGCCCTGGAGCTTACCCAATACTTGCGTGAACAAAATACACGGGGGCTGTTGCGCGTAGATGTACTACAGTATGATAATTATCCCACCATACAGGAAACTTCGTGGTTGGAAGACTATGCCGGGCGGCCGTTGCAACTGAAGCAACTGGGCAGTGCACTGGGAATTCACGGAGAAATCCGTGCGGGTAATACGCCCAATGTCATTTGTGATACCCGTATCATTCTGGGTAAAGATTTTAAAATGCCGCTTTAAACGCGCAAATTCCCGCCAAAAATGCTAGACTAAAAAGATAGAGAAAAGAGGAAAGATATGAAAACAGAAGAATTGGTCTGTTTAGCTGCCCGGCTGGCTGATGAAAAAAAAGCCGAAGATATCCGTGTGCTTGACTTGCAGGGACAGCCCGCTATATGCGACTATGTGGTCATTGCCACGGTTACATCCAAGCCGCACTTAGATGCGGTAGAGGAAGAAGTTACCAAAAAGCTCAAAGAGCACCGTTGTTACAAACTGAACCGTGACGGCCGCGAAAGTAATTGTTGGCGCATTAGTGATTACGGCAGTTTCCTGTTACACTTAATGACGCAGGAAGCACGGGAACATTTTCAATTAGATGAATTGTTTGCCAGTGGTAAACGGGTGGATTTTACCAAACCCGCGAAAAAAACCGTTTCCCGCAAAACGGTCGCTAAAAAAACAACTCGTCGGAAAACTACTACAAAA
>JAEEGL017432846.1_pt1 | contig 12262 bp, 9 predicted proteins | sample 9134231 | NCBI WGS metagenome assembly JAEEGL01 (sample SAMN16246548, study PRJNA631951) | gut metagenome | biome: gut microbiome; feature: rumen; material: fiber-attached | host: Bos | place: Iran: Karaj | collected 2018-10
TCAAGAAATTACTCAAGATGAAGTAGATAATTTTGTAACACAATTAAGAGGTAAAGTAGATGCATTAGTAAGAAGAGCAGATAAAACAGCATTAAATGAATTATTAGATGAAATATCACAACTTAATGAAAATGATTATACTGAAGAATCTTTTAATGATATGAATAATACTAAAGCAGGAGCTCAAGAAATACTAGATAATCAAAATATTACTCAAGATGAAGTAGATGACTATGTAGATCAATTAAGAGAAAAAGTAGATTCATTAGTAAGAAAAACTAATAGTAATTCTACATCTAATAAAGAATCTAATACTAATAACAATGTTGATACTCCAAAAACTCTTGATAATATAGTAAAGATTGTAGTAATATTTGTTGTTTCAACTTTATTACTTGTTGGTTTAATAGTTGTAAAGAAAAAAGTAAGTAAAAAATAATTAAAAAAATTACTGTTTATTATACAGTAATTTTTTATTTATTTTTGATGGCGATTGTAAATATAGTGATATAAAATATTCTAAATTAGAATTATTATAATCATTATAATTACTACATATTTCAAAATATTTATTTAATATATTAGTATTTATTCTATTATTATTTTTATAATATTTTATATATTTATATAATAATGTATTATTTATTTCTTCAGATTTAATAGTTCTAATATTTGTTGGTTCAAAAATATTATAGTAGGTTGATACATCTGTAATAAATTTAAATGTTGTATCTATTATAATATTTTTATTATTTATATTAATTTTTAAAATAGAATTTTTTTCTGAAGAACCAAGGTTACATGTAATTATTTCAAATTCTTTAAAATATGTACTAAGTGCTAAAACACATTCATGACTAGAATAATCATTATTTAATAATTCTTTTATTGGTGTACCTAAAAAATTATAATTAGGTAATTGATTTATAAATTGATAATCATAGTATACTATTTTATTATTATTTATTGCATTAAATAATTTTTTCCCATATTTAGCCATAATATCCCCTCCATAGGAAGAGTATATTATCATATAAAAAAATATATTTCAAGTATTTATTTATTGTGATATAATATGTGAAATATTTAGGTGATTTTATGGAGATATTAGAATTTAATGATATAAATTTTAAAGATTTAAGAAAAAGTACTTATTTTGGTACTAATAGTGTAATATACATGGATTCAAATACTTGTTATAAGTTTTTTAATTCTAATATAGATAGATATGAAAAAATTAGGATTAAAAGATTATTTTATGAATTAGAGGGTATTAATAATAATCATTTATTACTTCCTGAAAATATAATAATGAAGGGTAATTATTTTGTTGGTTATACAATGAAAAAAGTAGATGGTAAAACATTAAATGATTATTTTTTAAATGATAATAAATATATGGATTGTAGTTATTTTTTTTCTATAATGGAAAATGTTACTAATATTATAAAAGAATTACATGTGATGGGTATTACTATTACTGATCTTAGTTTTGAAAATATTTTATTAGATATTAATAATAATAATATATATATAGCTGATATAGATAGTTTTTCTTATAAAAATAATGTAGGACAAATAACTTCTATTTTATTAACTAATTATTTAAATAAATATAATAGAAGTATATATAGATTTGATCAAAATACAGATAAATTATCACTATTATTATCTATATTACAAGTAATCTATTTTGTAGAACCAACAAGAATTACTAATAGTTATTATAATTATTATGCTAGAAGAATAAAATTTTTAAATAATATTAAACCATTATATAAAGATATTATTAAATATGGTGGAGAATTAGATTTTATAAATTATATTGATGAGTATATAGCTGATGAAAGTTATATTATAGATAGAAAAAAACAATTAAAAATTAGAAAAGAGAAATGTGGTATATAATATTATCATATTTTTTTTGCCTTGTATAATTAAATATGTTATACTTACTATAGGTGATAGTATGTATAATGTTGGTACATTAAGTGAAAAAGAAAAGGAAATGAATACTAAATTACTATTGATGTTTTTTAAAGAAGATAAGTATATAAAGGAACAAATGTTAAGATTAGTTCCTCCAAAAGATACATTTGATGAATATGTAATTGAGAAGTATTCAAATGATTTATATAATACATTAAAATATATATTTAATGATTTAATTATGTATTCAAATTATTTTTCTCCATATTTAACAAAAAGTATAGAAAAAATAAAAGATAGAACTTTAAATAATTTAGCAGAAGCAAAATTAGATATTAATAAATTAAAAAAATTTTATGTTGAAAATATTAGTGATATGAGTGAAGATTTAATAAGTTCTACTAAAAAAGATTTTAAAGGTTATTATTTTGGTTATTCTGGTGAAAGTTTGAAATATATGAAAACATTAAATGAAGTATTACATGTGTTACATTCATCAATTGTAAATAATAATAATTTATATAATAGTTTAAATGTTGTGGAATCGAAAGAATTAAGTGAAGGTGTAGATTTAAAATATTTTGGTATAGATAATGAAATAGCCAGAGTTTTATATGAATCATTTCCTGCTGAGTTGAGTGATTGTACTACAGATATTGTTGGATTGGATAATAATAATGCAATGATGATGGTTAGAGATTTGGGACATGCATTAACAATTGAGTTTCAAACTACTGATGATGAAATAAGAGTTAGTTATTTTATTCCAAAATTATGTAATAAAGAAATGATAAATAAATTACCAGGAGTAAAAAAAGTAGATGAATCTATAGATATGTTTGATGGAACAACAGGTACATTTTATACTACTAAAGAAAATTTTGTTTCTGATGTATATAGTTTTATGAAGATGGTTCCTACTGATTCTGATATTGTATATGATAGATTTTGTTTATAATTACAAGTTTCTTGTAATTTTTTTTATTCCATAAGTATTAGTTATAGGATCTTTAAATAAATTAATATGTGGTGTATAAAAAGTAAATATTACAAATAAATCTAATAATAATAGTAATATTAATATTGAGTATTTATTATTACATTTATAATTATTATTAATTAATCTATATGTATATATTTGACTAATTATAATGGATATAATAAATAATAATATATTTAATATTGAATAATTATTTCCTATAATACCAGTATATGTATAAAAGGATATTACTATAAATAACATACTAAGTATAATACCTTTAACTTTTATACATATATAATTAGGTATATATTGTTTATATAGTATATTACCAATTATAGTAGTAATTAACATAGGATAATATACTAATTTTAGATGTTCCCATGTACTTTCGTTAATAGGACTATATATTCCAACTATAATACTATTATTATATGTAAAATGAAGTAGGGTACCAAGTATTATTATAAATATAGTACTTAGTATTTCATATTTTTTAATAGATAAATATTTCATTTATACCTCCTAAATAAATATATGATATAAAGTATAAAATATTTATAATAGGTATCATAATTTCAAGTTATTACAGTAATAAAAAAATTTTATTTTAATTTTTTTTAATTTTGTATTAAAATACAGATATAGAGGTGGTAGTATGGTGTATTCTATTTCAGAAGAAGAAAAAAAATGTATTATTAATGAATATAATAATGTTAAATGTTCTCATGTACTCATATGCATGAATAAATATAGTGGTAATATTTTTCCGTGGTATATTACTTATGATGATGATATAATAAAAATTATTGAACAATGTAATTATCGTGAATCCGAAATTGATATTTTGGAAATATATAACTATAATTATGATATTGAATATCAATTAAAACATAATAAAGCATATTTTATTACGCCTATTATTGATAAAAAATGTATAAGTGAGGAATCTTTGCGTGCCTTAGGATATGCTAATAAAAAACATGAAGGACAGACTAGAAAAGATAAGACACCATATATTATGCACCCAATTAGGGTTGCAAAATATGTATCTCAGTATAAAGAATCGAAGGAATTACCTATGCTCATTTCATGTGCATATTTACATGATACTTTAGAGGATACGGATACTACCTATTATGACTTATGTGCTAATTTTGGCCCAGAGGTAGCACATATAGTAAAAGAAGTTACGACAGAAGAAAATATGAAAAACTCGTTAGGAAAAGAGAAATACTTATCATATAAAATGGAAAGTATGACTAGCTGGGCATTAGTTGTAAAACTTTGTGATAGATTAGATAATGTTACAGATTTAGCTACATCAGATGAAAAATTTAGAATAAAATATATGAATGAGACAATTGGAATATTAGATTATTTAGTAAAAAATAGAACTGATTTAACAAAGACTCATTTAAAAATTATGAATGATATAATGGATACATTAATATTTTATAATCAATATTTTAATTATTCAGATGATAGAATGTATCATTTACAAGATGATGTTACAATTAGAAAAACAATTAAAGAAAAAGAATACAGTTTATCATAAATCTTCTAAAGGAAGATTTTTATTTTGCACATTTTATATACTTATGTTATTATATTAATGTAGTAATTCAATTAGTCCATTCGCGTTTTACTACCATATAAACGAATGTTTAGAGGAATAATGATGAGCCTTAAGAATCTCTTCATGAATGGCAAAACACAATAATATTGTGATTTTTTGCTGTTTATGAAAGGAGGTTCTTTTTATTTGAATCACAATATTAAAAGGGAGGTATATATATGAATTTATTTAAAGAAGTAATAAAAAATAATTTAAAAATGATAATATTTTATATAGTTATTGGAATAATAATTAATTTTTTAGATTTATATAGTGTTACATATTATCAAAAAATACTAGATGAATTTCAATATAAGACATTAACCTTAGTACCTTTAATTATATATGGAGTTTTACTTTTAATATCAACTATATTAGGTTATATAGAGAATTATCCAGAACAACAATTAAAAAATAAATTATATTTAGATTTTAAATTACAAGCATTAAAAAAGATGAAAACAATTGATTATTTAGAATATCAAAAAATTGGTACAGGAAGACTTACTCAAAAAGTAGAAGATGGTGCTAATGCATCAAGAGATATAATGATTAATTTTTGGTTAAATCTATTTAGATGGTTAATTCCTACATCATTATTTAGTTTAATATTTATATTTAATGTAAAAAAAGAATTAGTATTATTTGTATTAGTTGGTTATATAATTGTAATATTTATATCTAGAATATTATTAAAAAAATTATATAAATTAAAAGAAAATATACTAGATAATCAAGAATTACTTAATAAACACTTAGTACGTGGATTTATGGAATTAGTTATATTTAGAACTAATAAGAAATATGATACTGAGATAAAAATATCTAAAGAAGGAATAAGAAATATTGTTAATTCTAAAACAAAAATAAAATTAGTACATGAAATATTTTTTACTTCTTTTGCACTTATAGTAAATATTTTAAAAGTAATAATATTAGGATATGCAGTATTAAAATCTAATTTATCTGTAGGTGCTATAGTAACAGTAATATCTTTATTAGGTAAAGCATATGAACCTATTGCTATATTTAATGTAGAATATATAGATTATAAATTAAATAAAGTAACAGTAAAAAAATATATAGAATTATTAGATATTAAAGATGATTATGCATTAAATAATGGTAAAGAGATATATGATATAAAAGGGAATATAGTATTTAATAAAGTATCATTTAGTTATAATGATTCAAAGAATTTAATAGATAGTTTAAATATAAAGATAGATTCTAATTCTAAAGTAGCTTTTGTAGGTGAAAGTGGTAGTGGTAAATCTACTATAATAAAATTAATAATGGGATTTATAAAATATAATAGTGGTAATATATTAATTGATGGTAATGAATTATCTAGTTTAAATTTGAATACTTTATATAATAATATTACTTATGTATCACAAGAAGCACCTATATTTGATGGTACATTAAGAGAAAACTTAATATTTGATAAAGATATATCAGATGATAAAATAATTGAAGTATTAAAAATAGTATGTTTAGATAAATTTTTTGATAGATTAGAAAATGGTTTAGATACTGAATTAGGTGAAAAGGGTATAAGAATGTCTGGTGGAGAAAGACAAAGAGTAGCGCTTGCTAGGTTATTTTTTGATGATTCAAAAATAATAATATTAGATGAAGCTACGAGCGCTATTGATAATATAATAGAAAGAGAAGTAATGAATAATATTATTAATTTATTAAATGATAAAACAATAATTATTATAGCTCATAGATTAGAAACTATTAAGAATGTAGATAATATATATGTATTATATGATGGTATGATAAAAGAAAATGGTACTTATGAAGAATTAATAAATAAAAATGGTTATTTTAATAAACTATATAAAGCAAAAAAGTAGTCTTGACTACTTTTTTATGTAAAGTTTAAATTAAATAAAAAAAACTACTTGAAATAGTTATTTATTTGTTTTATCCTAAATAATAGGAGGAGAATTTATGAAAAGAATATTAACAATATATATGTGTGTAATAATGATATTTGTACTTACTGGTTGTGGTTCAACTAAAAGTAATGAGATTAATAAGCAGTCTAATAAAGAAATTGATGTTAATGATGATGTATCAAATAGTAATAAAGAAAGTAATATAGAATCTAATAATAATAAGAGCGAAAATGATTCAAATGTTAAAAAGATAACAGCATTTTCTACAGATGATTGGAAAACTATTGCTGAAAATGTAAAAAAAGGTAATGTTTCAAGATATAATTTAGGTGATACAAAAGAAATTGATATGGGTTCTTTTGGTAAGCATGTTTTAAGAGTTTCTAATGTATCTACTCCACAGGAATGTTCTAAAAAAGGATATTCACAAACTGCATGTGGATTTGTTGTAGAGTTTGAGGATATCATTACAGAAAATATAGCAAATCCAGCAGTAGAAGGATATGCATTGGGATCAAATATAGGTGGATGGAAAGATAGTCAATTAAGAAAATATATAAGAACAGAAATATATAATGCATTACCTGTAGATTTAAAAAATGTAATAATAGATACTTATGTTGTATCTAGTCATGGACCATTAGATAAAGTAAATAATATAGTAACAGATAAACTATATTTATTATCATTATTTGAGGTAAGGGGAGATGCAGAAAGTGAGACTTTAACTTCCGAATTAACAAGACAATTAGATTATTATAAAGAAAAAAGTAATAGTTTAAGTGAGAAAGAAGAAAATAAAAGTAAAATATATATGAAAAATGAATCAATTTGGTGGTTAAGAACTTCTAGTAAACTTTTTTATTCAGATTTTAGATGTATAAATAAATATGGTTTTTCACATCATTGTAAAGCAAATTCTTCTAATGGTATATCTCCAGCATTTAGAATAGGTTAGAAAAATAGTATGAGTTTTATGCTCATACTATTTTAATATTTTTGATTTATATACTTCTTTATCATAATATTTAATAAATTCATCTATAATAGTTTTTAAATAATCAGATGGAATATCTTTATTAATATCATTTAGAAATCTAAGTATTTCTTTTTCTTTACCGTAAAAATTAATATGTATATTTTGTATATTTATATTTTCATTATTATATAATTTACCATTATTAATCATTATAGAAATATCATCTATTAATTTATTAACTAGTTTATATGTTATTTCTTGATTCATAATAGCGTTATAAGTATTTATATCTTCATCTTTAATAGCATTAGGATAATTACTTATAAAATTACCATTACGACTTATGTAATTTAAAGAAATATATATTGGTTTTTCATTAGAAAATATTCTTAATGAATATTTACCTTTAGGAGTACCATTATTTCTATATTTAATAAAATCTATATAACAATCTCTTATTATATTATCTTTATTAACCCATATTATAGTATCTATTGAAGAATTATTATTATTTAGTGTTGTATAACATAATCTTTTTTTATCTTTCCAATTATTAAATTTTACAGAGAATAAACCATATATTATTTCTGTATAATCAATATTTTTATCTATTGATATAAAGTCTTTCTTTATATTATTCTTTATATAGTAGGAATTAAATTTAAAATCATTATTAAAAATATTATATATGAATTCATAACATATTTTATTAGTTGTATTTTCATATTTTATATATCCATTTTTATAAAAAGTAATATTACATATAGAATTATTAATTTTAATATTATTTAATTTAATTTTATTATTATATACAAGTGTTTCTATATCACTAAATTCTTTTATTTCATCCCATGATATATTATTATTTGCTAGATTATATCTTGTATTTTTTATATCTTCTAATAATTTAGTTACAAATTTTTTATTATACATATTTGATATTTTATATGTTTTAAAATTATTATCATTAATTGTTACATCTTTTATACACCAACTATAATACTTATAGTTATTAACATTATTTATTGTAGCGTATATATATTCTTTATCATAATATAATAAACTAATATTATCTATTATATAATTAATAAGTATTTCATATTTTTCTTCACTTCTTACATAGTTATCTAAATATTTAATATCTATATATAAATCTTTATCATTATTATTTATAGTTACTTTTGCTACTGATTCATTATGATAATTACTAAATATTAAATATTTATTATCTCTTTTAACTATTCTATATTTGTTATTATCCATATAATCCTCCTTTAATTATATATTGTATCATATATAAACTTTTTTTTATTAATAAATTGTTATTTTCATAAAAATATTATATTATATAATGGTTGAGGTGATTTGTTTGGAATATCAAGAAGTAAAAAAATTAGTACTTAGTAGGTATGGTACAGATTCATATTATAAGGGTATTAATTATGATGCAGATTATATTGAGTATTTAGGTGAAAGAAAAATAGCTGATTATACAGAAATCAATTTTGAAGTAGAATCAGAGCATTATGATACATTTTATAATGTTAATATATATGTTAGAGATAATGAATTATTAAAGTCAATATGTTCATGTCCTCAGTATGCTAGAGCAGGAAGATGTAAACATATTGCTGCCTGTCTATTAAATGAATATGATTCTATATTCAAAATAGGAAAAACTATATATGATGTTTCAAATGATATATTAGATGAATTTTATATTGAAAAAGATAATACTATAAAAGAAAGATTAAATTTTGAAATAGAACTTGATTTTGATAGAACAAATATTATTTTTAAACCAAGTATAGGATTATCAAGAACATATGTAATTAATACTGAATCTAAATTTCAAGATTTTATGGATGCATATTTTAATAGTGGAAAATATAGATTTGGTGCTAAATTTGAATTTGATTCCACTAAACATTATCTTAGTGAAGATGATGAATGGTTTTTAAAATTTTTATCAGGGTATAATAAAACAAATAGTTATTATTATTCATATTATTATGAAAAACCTAAAATATTTGAATTAAATGAACGCGAGGCATCTATAATACTAGATAAGTTAAAAGATAGGAAGTTTCATATAAAAAACCATGGTATTGTAATGGGTATAATAAATGGATTTCCAACCAATATTAATTTAACTTTAGAAAATGATGATTATAATTTATATATAGAGGATTTAGTAAATTATAAATTTTTAGGTGATGAATATAAATATATACTATATAATAGATATTTATATATAATACCTGATAATTATATTAAATTATTAAAAATGTTAAGTAACTATGAAGTAAATAATATAGTATTTAAAAAGGATAAAATAGAGTTATTTAAAAATGGATTATTAAAAGAAATAAAGGACAATATAAATATTAGTGAAGATATAACTGATATTGTAATAGCAGGAAAACCTGATATTTCACTTTATTTTGATTTGCAAAGAGATAAAATAAAATGTGATATTAAGTTAGATTATAATAATAATATAATTGATTATTTTGAAACTAATACTAACATTATTAGAGATGATGAAACTGAAAAAAATATAATTCAAGATTTAATGAATAATAATTTTGAGTATGATGATAATAAAATAATATTATCTAGTATTGATAATATAGGTGATTTTTTATCTAATGGAATAATAGAATTAAAAGATAAATATAATATATTTACATCTAAAAAAATAGATAATATGAATATTATAAATAAGAGTACTGTAAAATCTAATTTTTCAATAGGTCAAGATGGTATTATGTCATATGATTTTAATATAGATAATATAGAATTATCTGAATTAGATAGTGTATTAAGTTCTTTAAAAGCTAATAAAAAATATTATAAATTAAAAAGTGGAGATATTATTAATTTAGATGAAAATGAAAATATTAAAGAGTTAGGTAATATAATTAGTGATTTAGAAATTAATACCAAATTACTTGAAGATGGTAGTGTAGAAGTACCTAAATATAGAGCATTTTATATAGATAGTTTAAGGAAAAATAAATATAAATCAATTAATACTTCTTCTTCATTTAATAATTTTATAGATAATTTTAATAAATATAATAATATAGAAATAAAACTTGATAAGAATGATGATAAGATACTTAGAAATTATCAAAAAGACGGGGTTAAATGGCTATATACATTATATAAATGTGATTTAGGGGGTATACTTGCTGATGAAATGGGACTTGGTAAAAGTATACAAACTATATGTTTTATTAAACAAATAATTAAAGAAAAGAAAAATGCTAAAATAATTATCGTTTGCCCAACATCACTTGTATATAACTGGGTAAATGAGTTTAAAAAATTTGGTAAAAATTTAAAATATGTTGCTGTTGCTGATAATAAAATAAGAAGAAAAGAAGTAATTTCAAAATTTGACAAATATAATATTTTTATAACTAGTTATGGACTTATTAGAAATGATAATGATGAATATGAGGATAAACAATTTGATTTATGTATTATAGATGAAGCACAAGCTATAAAAAATTACCAAGCAGGTATGACAAAGGAAGTCAAAAAGATAAAATCAAAAACTAAAATAGCACTTACAGGAACACCACTTGAAAATTCTATATTAGAATTGTGGAGTATATTTGATTTTGTATTACCTGGATATTTAAATAATATCAAAAAATTTAAAGAAAAATATGGAATATCAGATATAGATAAAGAATCATTATCTAAATTAGAATTATTAAATTATCAAATAAAACCATTTATATTAAGAAGAAAGAAAAATGAAGTATATAAAGATTTACCAGAAAAAATTGAAAATACTATTTACTTAGAATTACCTAAAATGCAAAAGGCACTTTATATTAAAGAATTAAATAATACAAAAAAAGAGATGGATGAATTAATAAATAATGAGGGATTTAAAAAAGCTAGATTTAAAATATTGCAATTATTAATGAAATTAAGACAAATATGTATTGATCCACAAATATTATATAGTGATTATAAATATGATTCTATTAAATTAGAAAAACTAGTAGAAGTTGTTAAAAATTATATATTAGATGGACATAAGATATTAATATTTAGTAGTTTTAAAAAAGTAATTGATAAAGTAGAATTAATATTTAATAAAGAGAAAATAAGTAGTTATGTTATTAGTGGTGAAGTAAAAGGTAAAACTAGAACAGAACTTGTAGATAAATTTAATAATGATAATACTAATTGTTTTTTGATTACTTTAAAATCAGGAGGTACAGGGCTTAATTTAACTAGTGCCGATATTGTAATCCATTTGGATATTTGGTGGAATCCTCAAGTTGAAAATCAAGCGGCTGATAGAGCACATAGAATAGGACAAACAAGAAATGTATCGGTTATAAAATTTATCACTAAAGGTACTATTGAAGAAAGAATATTGAAATTACAAAAAAAGAAAAAAGTATTGAGTGATAATATTATAGAGGGTAAAGATGATTCTACACTAATTAATTATATAACAGAAAAAGAAATGAAAAATTTATTGGCATTAGGTGATGATGAATTATAATTTGACATCTTTTTTTTATAATGATATGATTAAGTTGCTTTAAAGGGAGAGATAATTATGTTAAAACAATTAACTATAACAACGTATAATACTTATAAATCAATATAATTGATTGTTTTAGCATTGCTTAAATAAATATTAATGCAAATCTATTACAATCTGTAATAGATTTTTTGTGTGCCAGGCATGGCATATAACTAGGTGGTGAAAGTCCACTATACGCGTAAGTATCTGCGAAGTATTAGAGAAGCACAACGCATTAACGGTGACGTTAGGGCTAAAGGAAGTGTGGAACAAAATCGTGGCTCAA
>JAEEGL010361521.1_pt1 | contig 12261 bp, 11 predicted proteins | sample 9134231 | NCBI WGS metagenome assembly JAEEGL01 (sample SAMN16246548, study PRJNA631951) | gut metagenome | biome: gut microbiome; feature: rumen; material: fiber-attached | host: Bos | place: Iran: Karaj | collected 2018-10
AACAAAGCAAACTTATTCTTGTCACGCAAACCAAGATCGTCTGCTACCTTCAAGCGCAGCTCACACAGTTGCTTACGTGTTTTCATCACATCTTCGCCACTCAGAATCAGAATCAGGTCACCAGGTTTTGCGCCAAAGGCTTCCTTCATCTGTTGTAGTACCTCCTGCGAATAGAACTTATCCACGCTTGACTTTACGTTACCATCAGCATCCACGCGAGCATAAACCATACCCTTGGCTCCAATCTGTGGGCGTTTCACATATTCAGTTAAGGCATCGATTTGTTTGCGGGTAAATGAGGCTGCTCCCTCGGCACAGATACCACCTACGTAAGCGGCATTGTCAAATACGCTGAAGCCATGTCCCTTCATAATGTCCATCAATTCCACGAACTTCATGCCGAAACGCAGGTCAGGCTTATCGCTACCATAATATTTCATCGCTTCAGACCATGGCATGCGTTGGAAGGGAGTCTCGCCCAAATCCACGCCACGCAAGGCCTTGAACAGGTGCTTAGCCATACCCTCAAACAATTCAATTACATCGTTTTGGGAAACAAATGACATCTCACAATCTATCTGTGTAAACTCAGGCTGTCGGTCGGCACGCAAATCTTCGTCACGGAAGCATTTGGCAATCTGGAAATAACGGTCGAAACCAGCTACCATTAACAACTGCTTCAAGGTTTGTGGACTCTGTGGCAGGGCGTAGAACTGACCAGGGTTCATGCGTGAAGGCACCACGAAGTCGCGAGCACCCTCTGGTGTAGAGCCTATCAGTATAGGTGTCTCTACTTCTATAAAGCCATGGTCATCTAAGTAGTTGCGTACCTCAATGGTCATCTTGTGACGTAATTCCAGGTTCTTGCGAACGGTTGTTCTTCTTAAGTCAAGGTAACGGTATTTCATGCGGATATCATCGCCACCGTCAGTGTTGTCCTCGATGGTGAACGGAGGTGTCATGGCAGCATTCAACACATTCAAGGTACTCACGATAATTTCAATGTCGCCAGTAGGTAAGTTTTTATTCTTGTTGAAACGTTCGTTCACAGAGCCTGTTATCTGGATTACGTACTCGCGTCCCAGCTTGTTAGCTTCTTCGCATAATGCTGCATCTACCTCTTCGTTAAATACCAACTGAGTGATACCATAACGGTCGCGTAAATCTACGAACGTCATGCCACCCATTTTACGTGTGCGCTGAACCCATCCGGCCAGCGTCACTTGTTTATTTACATCTGAAATGCGGAGCTCTCCGCAGGTATGAGTTCTGTACATATTATTATTAATTAAAATTTCCGTGCAAAAATACACTAAGTAAGGCAAATAAACAAAGTTTTTTTCACTTTTGGCGCATATGTTCAAATTATTTGCTAAATTTGTGCAGAAACTTTAAATCTCATTACTATGTTTTTAACGATTATTCAACTACTCGTCGTACTTGGTGCCCTCTATGTAGGCTCTCGTTACGGCAGTCTTGCACTGGGTGCAATCTCTGGTATCGGTTTGGCCATCTTGGTCTTTGGATTTGGTTTAAAACCAGGTACACCTCCTACAGACGTTATCTATATCATTATTGCAGCGGTAACCTGTGCCGGCGTGATGCAGGCTTCAGGGGGTATGGATTGGCTGATACAGATAGCTGAGCGCATGCTGCGTAAGCATCCAGACCGCATAACGTTTTATGCGCCTCTGTGTACATTTTTTTTAACGGTGTTGGTGGGAACTGGCCATGTGGTTTATACCCTGATGCCAATCATCTGCGACATTGCCCTGAAGAAAGGCATACGTCCTGAACGTCCTTGTGGCGTGGCATCTGTTGCTTCTCAGGTGGGTATCACCTGTTCGCCTATCGCAGCTGCTGTGGTGGCGTTTACCACTATTTCCGCCAAGAATGGCTTTGATGTCACCATCCCTCAAGTGTTGATGGTAACCATCCCTGCATGCCTCATTGGCTTGATAATGGCTTCTGTTTTCTCTTATCGTCGTGGTAAGGACCTCGACAAAGACCCTGAATTCCAGAAGAGATGCCAGGATCCAGAAATGTATAAGTATATGTATGGTAGTTCGGCTACAACCCTCGACAAGGAGATTTCTAATGACTCCAAACGTGCCGTTTATATATTCCTGGCTGCCCTTTGTGTGATTGTGTTTTTCGCTGTATTCCCTAATATGTTGCCTCATTTTGCGAAGGCTGATGGCACTACTGAAACTCTGAAGATGAACATCGTCATTCAGATTGTGATGATATCAGCAGCTGCCCTGATGATTATCTTCTGCAAGGCTAAGCCTAAGAGCGCCGTGGGTGGTGCCGTATGGCAGAGTGGTATGGTGGCGGTGGTGGCCATCTATGGTATTGCCTGGCTGGCAGATACTTACTTTAGCAATTATATGACTGAGATGCAGGCAGCTCTGGGTGACATCGTGTCAAAGTACCACTGGTCTATTGCCTTTGTGTTCTTCCTGGTATCTGTGCTCATTAACTCACAAGGTGCCGTGGTGGTAGCTATGTTGCCGTTGGCATACTCGTTGGGCATTCCTGGTCCTGTATTGTTGGGTGTTTTGCCTAGTGTCTATGGATACTTCTTCATCCCTAACTACCCATCAGATATTGCTACTGTGAACTTCGACCGAAGTGGTACTACCATTATTGGAAAATACCTGCTCAACCATAGCTTCATGATGCCTGGTTTGGTGAGTGTGATTACCTCTACCATCGTGGCATACCTGATTACTACCGTGTTCTTCTAAGCTATGACGAGTCAGTTCTTTGTAGGCCAATTGGTGAGGTTACGTGCCTTGGAACCTGGGGATTTGGATTTCCTCTACAAGATGGAGAACGATCCGTCACTATGGTCCATTTCCAATTTCACGGTACCTTATTCCAAAGCCGTGTTACAGGCTTATATCGACAACTCAATGAGTGATATGTTTGCAGATCGCCAACTTCGGTTGGTAATCTGCAAACTTTCTTCTGACCGTCCCATTGGTGTCATTGATGTCACAGACTTTGAACCGATGCATGCCCGTGCGGAGATTGGCATCTCTTTGTTACGTGAGGAGCGAGGCAAGGGTTATGCCTCTGAAGCGCTGAGTCTGGTCTGCGACTATGTGTTCACCTTCCTGCACTTTAAACAGCTCAACGCACACATCTTGGCAAACAATATCGAAAGTTTAAATCTTCTTCATCGTGCGGGTTTCGTGGATTGTGGCCTTCTAAAAGAATGGTGGCGAGTTAGTGGAGATTACCAAGATATGGTGTTACTTCAAAAAATACGACCTACATAGTGCTTGTGATGTCATAAGTTTTGTATGGATAATCGCAATTATGTTTAATATAACCTACAAATAATAAGAACCCCTCTTCTACATTGAAGCAAATATTGGAGCCAATGATATTAGAGGGGTTTTATACGTCTAAATCTAAAAATTATGCTACTCAATAATTCTATGCCTTTGATGAGGCGATTTAATAATAGAGTTTGACATTATTATTTATACATTATTTCGCAGATTCTTCAAGAATCTGGAGAGCTCTGTCAAACACCGTGGTGTCGTCTATTTCTACGATGCCACCATCGGGTCCTGGCTCGATATGGATACCTACAGTTTGTCCTTCTTTATAGTTGTCTGCACCGAAAAAGTTTCTTACAGTCTCGACGTCCATACCCAATTCTTCAGCAATGCGATGCATGCTGCCGTCTGGTAGTGAGTCTTTGATTCTACGGAGTTCATTAAATGTCAATGTCTTCATTATTATATCTGTTTTTAAAATTTTGCGCGAAATTACTGAAATTATAGGTAACAGCCAAAACTTTCTATTAGTTTTTTGTTTTTAATCAAAGGGATTGTCGAAAAAATCCATGATTGGGTTACTTTTTTAAATAATCTCTATTGCAGACGTGGGTATCCAGCCTACTTTACCATCTTCTAGGGTGATTTCTTTCCAGTCTTTCATGCTGTTGTCCTTGATGCTAACCTTACGGCCTTCGTGGATAAGGAATAAACTGGTGCCTTCGTCGCTGGGCGTGCTCCTAACGGTTACGCTGGGCGACAGCACAATGGCATCATTACGATGATCTATCTTATCTTTCTGTTCAAAGGCAAAGAGATTGGCAATGATGCATAAAATCAATGAGATAAAGGCAAAAAAGAAGCCAATTTTACGCCCTTGTACACGCTTGGTGAAAAAATAAACTGCCAAAGAAGCCAGCATGCACAGGAAAAAACCGATGCCCCAATACCCCCACGTATCAACGGTGATCATGTTGATTAAAGCACGTGTCCATGCCACGAAAAACACCTCAGGATTGGGGTTTACCTTATCTACGGTCTTGGCACGAGCAATGTCTAGATTCGCACTGATATCAGCATTGCCGGGCTGCAACAATAGGGCACGCTCATAGTTGAGTATCGCCCTACCCAATTCATCTTGCTTGAAATAGGCGTTACCCAAATTGTAGTACACCTCGCCAGCCTCTCCTTCTTGCAGCAATGACTCATAGATTTCTATAGCCTTGGCATACTCCTTATTTATATAGGCGCTGTCAGCCTCGGCTTTCATGGATTGCGCCCAAGCGGAAAAGCTGACAAAAAACAGTGCCAATGATATGATAATGTGTCGTTTCATAAGCAATTCAATGTTTAATAGTGTTCTCCATTTTACCTATCGTGTCTAAAGCCGAAGCATAGACCTTATCCATATTTTGACTCTTTTCCTCACCAGGAGCAAAACGTGCAAACTCGCAAGTGTTGAGAATTTCAATAAACTCGTTAATGACCTCCTGCGGTACCTGACGTCCTAGCAGCTTGTCCTCAATATTGTCTTTTGATAACATAGAAGACGGAATGTTAAGCTTATCGCTGGTATAGCCCCATAGTGCCTTGAGCACTTCCTCGTAGAACTGGTCACCATTGCCCTCGGCCAGTAATTTGCCAGCATCCTTCAAGCGTCGCTGTGCTACCTTGTTCGCCTTCTTGTTCTTCATCTTTGTGACGTTCGCATTCTCGGAAATCTGGTGTCTGTAGATGAAGAAGAATGCCATGAATACCAACAATGGGATGATATAGAATAGCCAGTAGCTCAAGGAATTGAAAAAGTAATTACCACGAGTACGCAACTTAACATTGTTCTGCTTGATAAAGCGGATATCCTCATTGAGGATGCGTAAATCCTCTTTATTATTATAATTGGCTACGGTTTGCGATGGTGTACCATCTCCCTTATCCACCTGCAACTCGTATGCATCTGTAATGAGTGTCTTGTAACTCTGTGACTTGGTGTCGAAATAGCTGAACTTTACAGCAGGAATCTTATAATTACCTGCGTTGCGAGGGATAAGCAGATATTCAATGGTTTGATTACCAGACATACCCACGCTCGTGAGCTTGAACTGGTTATCTACCTTGGGGTCATATATTTCAAAATCATCGGGAAATTTTACCTCAGGAGTAGAGATTAGTTTCAGGTTACCCACGCCAGAGATATTTAGTTTCAGTGTCACGGCTTCGTTTGCCTTCACGTGGTTGCTGCTGAGGGTGGAGGAAATGTTGAAATCCCCCACTCCGCCTGTAAACCCTTCAGGCTTGCCGCCAGGTAAAGAATTGACAGTTACCAGAATTTTAGGCGTGGTAAGTGTTTTTTTTACTTCTACATATGTAGAGCCACGGTTGAAGAAAGCATCGAAAGGATCAATAGCCTCAGTAGCCCTTGCCACAGAAGCGTCGAAGCGTGCAGACTCAATCTCCAATTGCCCAGTTTGCTGAGGGAACAAAACGAACTGACGATAGACCGTCGTGCGATAATTACGACCTCGGTAATGCTCCAGTTCCCATCGACGTTCGTTAGGCAATTCCACCTCCTGAGACTGGAATCCCTTGAAATCAGGCAGCTTCACATTGTCGAAGCCACGTAGGTCAACGGCAGTATAAATCTTGTATGTCAGCAAGATAGCCTCCTGTTCATAAACGGTGGTCTTACTGGTAGTGCTAGTAATGAAGAGGTCGTTGGCATTGATATTGCCATTGTTGCCACGATTTCCAGTGGCATCATTGATGCCACCTGTGGAACCTCCTCCCACTCCATTGGCCTCGTCTTTAGGCAACACCTTCACTTTGATGGGTGTCGATGCCACCTCCTTGCCATCTGCCATCGCCGTAGCGGCAGGAATAGTAAACGTACCCTCGTTGTTCGCCATCAGGATATATGTGAAGGTGATGCTGCTAGTAGAAGTGGTCTTACCATTGATCATTTGCACGCTACTCTGCTGTGAACGACTGGGTCCCATCAGTACTTCGAACCCCTTGATATCCCCTACCCTGAAATCACGCACATTCTGAGTGTTAATGGTAAACGACAACCTAAACTGGTCGCCCACAGCCACTGCATCAGGGGCATTGGCGGAGATGGTGACATTGTCTGCTGCTACCTGAGCTATAAGCAACAGATTCAATATGAACCAAGTATATAATGTCTTTTTCATAATTCCTAACCTATCTTTACCAATCCTTTTCCAGCTTTCTACCTTTCAGTACTTGCTGCTTTTTCACCTTATCTTGCACATCCTTCTCATCCTGCATGGCAGCTCGCAAGAGTTGTTCAGCATTCTCCTTTGACATTTGGTTCTCGTTTTGCTGTTGCTCTTGTTGTTCTTGTTGCTGTTGTTCTTGTTGCTGTTGCTGTTGTTGCTCTTGCTGTTGTTTTTCTTGTTGCTGTTGCTGCTGGTTGTTGTCACCACCCTGCTGTTCCTGGTCTTTTAACAATTTCTGGCAGAGTGCCAAGTTATAACGTGTCTCGTGGTCACGAGGATTGTTCCGAAGAGACTCCTTATAAGCCTCGATGGCTTGCTGGTAATGCTTAGCAGCCTGGTGAATGACACCTGTGTTGTGATACACCGCTGCCAATTTGTTCTTATCATGTTCCATCTTCGAGGCAGCCTCATATTCCTTCAATGCTTCCTGCGGCTTGTTCTGGAAAAGCAGGGAGTTACCCAAGTTATACCTAGCCATGCCTGACGTAGGATTGACCTCTTGTGCCTTTCGGTAATTCACCTCTGCATCCACAAACACGCTGTCGTGGTACTGCCTGTTTCCCTTGCGGATATAGTCACGCTCAGCCTTTTGAGCCCAACCATTTGCCACGCCCAGCGTCAATGTTGCAAAGAGCAGATATTTTAGTCGTTGTGTTTTCATTTTTCAAATAAATGTATTTTGTTGAACAAAGGGTTCTGTCGTTCCATAATCAACAGTTCGACAATGAGCAATAGCAACAATATCCATGCTACTGCCTGGAACTGCTCGTTATAATCAGAATAAACCTGCGTCTCTATGTCAGCTTTCGCCAACTTATCGATGGCTTGCTGAATAGCACGTTGTGCAGTATTGGTATTATCCACCCTCACATACACGCCGTTACCTGCTTTTGCCAAGTCTTGGCACATCTGCTCATTGAGCTTGGTGACCACAATATTACCATCCTTATCCCTTCGGAAATCCCTGGAATCCTCCATCGGTATGGGTGAGCCTTCAGGAGAACCAATACCCAGTACATTGATTTGGATATCCTTGTCCGTCAATGATTTGATAGCTTGGTCAACGCCTCCTTCGTGGTTCTCACCGTCCGTGATGAGAATGATGGTACGCCCCACCCCATCTTGTGGCGTGAAACTACGGTTTGCCAAAGTCAACGCTGCTCCTAAGTCGGTACCCTGCTTGGTTATCAAGGCAGGAGTGATGGACTCCAAGAACATTTTAGCGGAGATATAGTCGCTGGTGATAGGCAACTGTGTGAAGGCATCGCCGGCAAAGACGATGAGCCCCACCTTGTCTTGCTCCATCTTATCCACTAACTGAGAAATCAGTCGTTTGGCCTTCTCTAAACGACTGGGTTGTATGTCTTGTGCCAGCATAGAGTTGGATATATCAAGAGCAATGATTACTTCCACACCTTGACGCTTTACCGTTTCCAGCTTGGATCCGAATTGCGGTCGAGCCAACAAAACAGCAAATAAGGCAATACAACCCAAAATGAGGGCAAACTTGATATCCGGACGACGTTTCGAAACATCTGGCATAAGTGATGCCATCAATTCTGGATCGCCAAACTCACGGATGGCCTTGCGGCGTCGGAAGTTTGAATATAGGTAAAAAGCCACCAATACCGGAAGCAAAAGCAGCAGGTACAAGTAAGCCGGGTCTTCAAATCTGAACATATATTACTATCCTCCTAAATAATTATTAAGGAATCTTTTTCAATAACGTGTTGCGCAGCAGCACCTCCAGCAGGATGCACAGGAAAGCCGCCAGGGCAAACCACTCATATTTCTCATCACGCTTGCTGAACTGACGAACGTTGAGCTTGGTCTTCTCCAGTTTGTCAATCTCCTGATATACCTCCTCGAGTTTCGAGTTACTAGTGGCACGGAAATAGTTGCCTTGTGTAGTGCTGGCAATTTCGCTAAGCGTCTTCTCATCAATCTCCACTGGTAGGTTCACATATTGTACGGTGCCTGCCACCTGATAAGGATAGGGAGCCATGCCGTTTGTACCCACGCCAATAGTATAAACCCTAATACCGAAGCTTTTAGCTATCTCAGCAGCTGTCAATGGGGAGATTTCGCCACGGTTGTTGGTTCCATCCGTCAGCATAATCACCACCTTCGACTTTGCCTTGCTGTCTTTCAGTCGGCTTACGGCATTAGCGATACCCATGCCTACAGCCGTACCATCTTCTATCAAACCGCAATTCACGTCCTTGATAAGATTCAAAAGCACGGAATGATCTACCGTCAGCGGGCATTGCGTAAAGCTTTCGCCAGCAAAAAGCGTGATGCCAATGTTATCGTTAGGACGACCGTTTATGAACTCAGCAGCCACTTGCTTGGCAGCCTCCAAGCGATTGGGTTTTAAATCTTCTGCCAACATACTGGTAGATACGTCTATAGCTAGCATAATGTCAATTCCTTCTATTTCACTGTTCTGCCAACTATTGGTAGTTTGTGGCCTTGCCAATACCATAATTAGCAGCGCCAGTGCCAGTATCCTAAGGATGAAAGGTGCATGGATGAGGTAGTTCTTGTAACTTTTGGGTGCATAGGTATAAACGGTGGTATCAGACACTTGCAATGAAGCATCTGACTTCTTTCTGCTGAGTACATAACCTACAATCAAGGGTATAAGCAGCAGCAATAAAAACAGATATCCACTATCAGCAAAAACCATATCCTATCCTCATGCTAAGTTGTTATACAATTCCATTCCTATATATACCAATGCGCCAATCAGGTATACCGAGATAGCAGCGATGCCTATGCCCAAGAGCACCTTAGTGCGTAAAGGGCGCTTCTCAATGATAGTGATTTCTGTAGGTGAAGGCTTGGCATTGGGGTCTTCCTCTTCCTTGGTATCGTTGATGAACTTCACTGCATTCAACAAGTTAGCATCGTTTTCGTTCATCATTGGGATAAACTTTGCAAACTTCACCAAATCGGCTGTCTTAAGCAAGTCCTTCAACTCTCGTAAAGCATCTGCATCGTTCACACGCTCCAACTTGTCGATAATCTCATCAGTTGTCATTTCCAACGCCTTGAAGCCAAAGCGCTTTTCTATGTAGGAACGCAGGGTATCGGTAAGTTGTGTGTAATACTCTTTCGAGAGTCCATGTTGCCAAACCTTCTCATTTTTGATTCGCTCAATCTCCTGCATAGCCAACTGATGAGGTGGCAACTGAGGTTCAACCTTTACTTTCCGGATGATTGGCTGGTTGTCACGTATGCGTTTGATCAGGTACAATAACAAGAAAAGTGCTGGTATCCAGAGGATGGCACAGGCGATGACACCATACCAGTCAGCCCATACAAAAGGTGGCTTCATCACGTCTTTCGGGCCAAAGAACTGATCTGGATGAAGAGTATCTACTGGCATAGAGAAAACCTTTAGTGCCAAAGGATTGGATTTATATACTTCATCCTCTACTTTAACCTCCATGGGAGGCAAGTAATACAATGCCGAGTCGAAGGAAGTGATGGTATAAACCTCCTTGACAAGCATGCGCTTGTTGTCGTTGAGGTATTGAGTGTCTGGTTTGGCCACATCTAACACCTCAACGCCCCTAACCAAGGTGTCGGGATATGCTGGAAGTATCAATCGTTTGTCAGCATCAAGAGATACCTGTAAGCTAATGTGCGCCTGTTCGCCTATCATCAGCTCCAAGGAGTCGATAGATGCCTCTACTGATACCTGAGCTATGGTTGGCAACAGACAGCCCATCATGTATGTTAATAAAACTAACAGTCTTTTCATTATTCTTATACTTAATTCCTTTGAGCGAACAAACTCATCAGGGATTTCACATAGTCTTGGTCAGTGCGTATGGATACGCTATCCACGTTGCTCTTCTGGAACACATCTGCCAAAGCAGTTTTCTGGGCTATCCACCAGTCGTGATGTGCCTTACGCACAGCCTTCGATGAGGTGTCAATCCATTGTTCCACACCTGTTTCAGCATCTTTCACACGCATCAATCCCACTGCTGGTAACTCTTCCAGTCGTCTATCATATACCTGCACAGCCACCACGTCATGCTTTTGGTTGGCAATGGTCATGGCACCTTTGAAGTCCTTGCGGTCGATGAAGTCAGATAGGATAAATGCAGTACATCTACGTTTCATCACATTGGTGAGGTATTGCAAACCCACACCAATGTCAGTCATACGGCTCTCAGGATGGAAGTCTATTAACTCCCTGATAATATACAGGATATGTTTTCTGCCTTTCTTAGGAGGGATGAACTTTTCTATCTTATCAGAGAAAAAGATGACGCCAATCTTATCGTTGTTCTGCATGGCAGAAAAAGCCAATGTGGCTGCAATCTCAGTTACCATGTCTTTCTTCATCTGCTTGACGGTACCAAAATCCAGACTTCCGGAAACATCAACCAGCAACATCACTGTAAGTTCGCGTTCTTCTTCATACACCTTTACGTAGGGCTTGTGGAATCGTGCAGTCACATTCCAGTCGATGTCACGGATATCATCACCGTACTGATACTCGCGAACCTCAGAGAATGCCATACCCCTACCCTTGAAAGCTGAGTGATACTCACCTGCAAAGATATTGTTAGACAAGCCCTTGGTCTTGATCTCAATACGTCTGACGCGCTTTAATAATTCTGTCGTTTCCATGAGCTGAACAACTAATTATCAAGGCACTTTCACTTCATCCAGTATCATACTTACAATCTCGTCAGCAGTAAGGTTACTTGCCTCTGCCTCGTAAGAAAGGCCGATGCGGTGACGCATCACGTCGTGTGCCACAGCACGTACGTCTTCTGGAATGAGATAGCCACGATGCTTGATGAAAGCATAGCTACGCGCAGCTAAAGCAAGGTTAATGGAAGCTCGAGGAGAGCCTCCAAAGCTCAACATACCTTTCATCTTATCGAGACCATACTGCTCTGGATAGCGGGAAGCGAAAACGATGTCAAGGATGTATTGCTCAATTTTCTCATCAATATAAACCTCACGCACCAGCTTACGAGCTTCGATGATTTCATCAGCGGTCAGCACTGGCAGTACCTTTACCCTGTCTCCATTAATATTCTGACGGATAATCAGTTTCTCTTCATCCAGCTTTGGGTAATCAATCACCACCTTCAGCATAAAACGATCAACCTGTGCCTCGGGCAACTGGTAAGTTCCCTCTTGCTCAATGGGGTTTTGTGTAGCCAGTACTAGGAATGGCTCTGGCAACTTGAACGTCTGACTACCGATGGTTACCTGACGCTCCTGCATGGCTTCGAGCAGGGCACTCTGCACTTTAGCAGGGGCACGGTTTATTTCATCTGCCAAAACGAAGTTGGCAAACACAGGACCTTGCTTAACTTGGAACACCTCGTCTTTCTGGCTATAAACCATTGTACCAATTACATCGGCTGGCAATAAGTCGGGAGTAAATTGAATACGACTGTATTTTGCGTCAATCAGCGATGCTAGTGTTTTGATGGCCAAAGTCTTTGCCAAACCAGGAACACCTTCAAGGAGTACGTGGCCGTCAGACAATAAACCAATCAACAACGATTCGATGAGGTGCTTCTGCCCCACAATCGTTTGGTTCATACCAGTAGTAAGATGAGTAATAAAAGTACTTTTGCTCTCAATCCGCTCGTTCAGTTCGCGGATATTAATTGAATCTGCCATAGTTTTTCTATCAATTATTATGTTGTTTGTTTTTTATTTCTTCACAAGTTTGGGTATTCTGATAATGG
>JAEEGL010753774.1_pt1 | contig 12261 bp, 5 predicted proteins | sample 9134231 | NCBI WGS metagenome assembly JAEEGL01 (sample SAMN16246548, study PRJNA631951) | gut metagenome | biome: gut microbiome; feature: rumen; material: fiber-attached | host: Bos | place: Iran: Karaj | collected 2018-10
CCCTGCGCGGCCTCAAGGCCGTCTGGGCGCCGGAGGAGGACTATCTGCGCATAGTCAATGGCGACCCATGGAACCCCGGCGCGGCGTGGCAGCTGCGGATGGACAGGCTCTTCAACCGCGTGATCGACAACTCCAAGGTGCTGGCGGCGACGGGCCGGTCGCAGTCCGACCTCATGCCGCTCGCCAAGGGCTTGGAAACGGAACTCGCCCGCGTCCCCCGCGACTACGACTGGAAGGCGCAGTGGCTCGACGCCGCCGGCGGCCGCATGGACGCCTGGCTCGCCGCCCATTCAGTTTGACCGGCGGAAGGCCAGCGGCGCGAGGCCTGTGCGCCGGTGGAAAAGGCGCGAAAAGTAGGTTTCCGAGGTGAAGCCGCTCAAGTTGGCGACTGCGCCGATTGGAGTTGTGGATGAGCGCAGAAGGTCGCGGGCTTTCGCGAGGCGAGTTTCCTCAATGTGGGTGTGGATGCTTTTGCCCGTCGCCGCGAAGAGGCGCTCCGCCTGACGTCGTCCCGTCCCCATCGCCATGGCCACGTCGCGGACGCCGATGAAGGGGTCGGCGTAGTGCAGGGCGATGAAGTCAAGCCCCGCCGCGATGCGCGGGTCTTCCCCGGGGACATCCGGACGTGTGCTGCCGCGCCTCGCAACGCCGAGGACTCCGAAACGGATGACTTTCGTCCGAGCGGGGCGGGGCTTGCCGATGAGGGCGTCGAGCGCCTCCGCCGCGCGGCGTCCGGCCCCCTCGAAGTCGATGCGGACGCTCGACAGCGGCGGCGTCGCGGTCAGGCAAAGGGTCTCGTCGTCGTCGGCCCCGATGATGGCGGCGTCGCCGGGGACGTCCAGCCCCGCGCTGCGGCAGGCGTCGAGGGTGAACTTGGCCAGCATGTCGTTGCCGGCGAAGACGCCGAAGGGGCGTGGCAGCGCGGCCAGCCACTTGGCGAGAAGGGCGCGCTCCTCTGTCCAGCCCCATTTGGTGCGCGGCTCGTAGAGGCGCGCGTCGGCTCCGGCGGCGCGGATGCTCGAAAGGAACGTCCGCCCCCGCGTCCCGGTCCACGGGTGGCGCAAGAGCATCGGCACGAAGGCGAAGCAGCGCCGCCCCGTCGCCAGCAGCTCGTCGGCCGCCGTTTCGGCGACCTTGCGGTGGTCGTTCAGGACGGATGCCCACAGGACCTCGGCGCATTTCCGAATCGCGTCAGCTTGCCCCGCCCCGCCTGTGTCAATCCCCACTACCGGAACGCCAAGTGAGGCCAGCGTTCCGTCGCGCAGCGAATCATAGAGGCGCACAATCACGCCGTCTGCCCGCGACAGAAGCGGGCGGAACGGCGCCAGGGCGGTGCCGACCTGGGCGGTGTCAATCGTTTCCAGCGCCCATCCGAGGCGGCGCGCGGCGTCCGAGACGCCGCGCAGTTCCGCCCGTCCCGCCGCCGTGTCCGTGGCGATGATCGACACCACAGTCCGTCTTCCCTCTTCGCTTTTCATGATATCATTCTACCACATCTGCGCCTTTGCGACACAATGTCGTGAAAGTGCAGGAAGTGATGTCGCAAGATTCCGATTGACGGCGCGGGTTCGTAATGGCAGAATAGTAGCATCCATAAAAACCCATTGGGAGAACTGCCATGAACATGTCGAAATTCGCATTACTCCTTGCCGGGGAGCGGACGATCCGTCCGCATCTTGCCGTCATCGCCGTCGCGGCCGCGACAAGCGCGGCCCTTCCGGCGCTGGCTGCCGAGTGGTTCGTCTCGCCCACAGGCAGCGACGCCGCCGCCGGCACAGAGGCCGCCCCGTTCCAAACGATCCAATACGCGGTGGGCCGCGCCTCTGCGAACGACATCATCACGCTTCTCCCCGGCGACTACGGCGCGGAGCAGGGCACGACGAACACGACGGTGAGCGGCAACACGTCCGCCAACCGCGTCGTCATCGACAAGCCGCTCACAATCCGGGGCCGCGACGGGCGCGACGCGACGCGCATCGTCGGCGCGTGGGACACGGCGGAATACTCAGACCGTCCCTACGGCTTCGGCCCGAACGCCGTCCGCTGCGTTTGGATCGCCCCGGCCGGAACGGGGACCCGCCTTGAGGGCATCACCTTCGCGGACGGCTCCGTTCCGGTGTGGAATGTCCAGGGCAACGACATCGGCGGCGGCGGCGGCGTGCTGGTGTACCAAGACAGCACCAGGGCCACGATCGTCGATTGCGCGGTCGTCAACTGCCAGGGTTTCAACGGCGGCGGCATCTGCTCGATCTACCAAAGCGCAGGTCGTGTCAAAGTGGTGCGGACGCTTTTCAAGCGCTGCCGCGGCTCGAAGTTCGGGCAGGCTTTGCGCGGCGGCGCCGCCTACAACTGCGTCTTCGACGACAACGGCTTCACCTGCTTCAAGGACGGCACGTCCAAGGTGGACGGCTCCTGCTGGCGCGGCGGCGCGTTCAGCTACGCCTACGCGGCCATCCACTGCACGTTCGTGAACAACAAGAGCTGGGGCGTGGGCGGCGACAGCATTTTCTCCGGCGGCGTGTACAACTGCCTGTTCCAAAAGAACGGCGAACAGAACGGCATCTGCACGGACAAGGTCACCGGCCCGAAGGCGGGCAACGTCCTCGGCAACGCCAACCTCTACGACAAATTCGAGGTGATCTCCCCGTTCGACGGCGACTACCGCCTCACGTCCAACGCCGATGCCAAGGACGCCGGCGACGCGACGAAGGTCTCCAGCATCCCGGAGGAGTTCCGCGGCACCGACTACTGCGGCAACCCGCTTCCGTCGAGCGGCACCGTCCACGCGGGGGCAGTACAGTCGGCCCTGACCGGGGCTGCGAGCGGAGTGTACATCGCGAAGTGGACCGGGGATGGAGAGGGTACATGGTTTGTCGGCGGCGAGGAAGCCCCGCTTGTGAACGGCACGTGGAGAGGGGCGGAGGGCTGGCCCGCCGCGTTCCAGATGAAGTTCGTGCCTGTCGAAGGCCGCGCGCTTGTGCGCTACTCGCAGGGGGCCGCGCCCGTCTGGCCGCTGCGCGACGATTCGGTCTGGATTACGGCGAAGCGGAACCAGGTGCAGGGCGTCAGCCCCGTCACGACGGCCAACATCTTCTACGCCGACCCTGTAAACGGCAGCGACGAGACGGGCGACGGCTCGGAGTCGAACCCCTACAAGACGCTCAACAAGGCCGTGAAGAAGACGACGGTGAGTTTCGTCGTCCGCGCCTTGCCCGGAGACTATTGCACCGCCACGGAAGAATACGCCGGGGAGAAGAACCGTGTCGTCGTTCCGGACACGCTCAATGGCGACCTCCGCGTCGTGGCCGTCGGCGGCCCTGAAAACACCTTCATCACCGGCGCCTCGGATCCGTCCGGCGCCTCCAACGGCACGGGAGCCAACGCCGTGCGCTGCATCGCCGTTGCCTCCACGAACGCGCACTACGCGGCATTCCAGGGCTTCACGCTCCGTGACGGCCGGACCGGGCCTAACAACACGGTTCCGTCGCAGGGCGCGGCCATCTACAACATCGACAGCGGTTACAACAATTTCGACACGGCGTTCCTGCTCGACTGCGTCGTCACGAACTGCTCCGGCAACCGTGGCGCAACCGTCGCCGGCGGCAACGTCCTGCGCTGCCGGTTCTACGACTGCAAGACCTTCAACTCCGGCGGGCAGTGCCTTCTGCGCTACTGCTCCATCGTCTCGTCGTTGTTCGTCGGATGCGGCGGCAAGTCGCAGCTCTTCGGCAACACGGCCAAGGGCTACAACTGCACCATCTACGGAAGCGTCGGCGATGTTCCGCAGAGCATCTACAACAACAACGGTACAAAGGGCTACCTCTACAACTGCGTCTCCGGAAGACCATCTGGCACCGACATCGGCCAGGAACCTACCGATGACCAGCTGGTCAACACGCTCTACTGCCGTATGGTCGCCAGCAACCCGAACACCTTCACGACGGCGGTGAAGGAGGAGCCGCTGAAGCTAATGGACGCAGCCGCCGGCGACTACCGCCTCGCCACAGATTCGGCGGGTCTCTACCTTGCCTCGACTTCCTATCTCCAATCCTGCATGGACATCGACGGCAACCCCTTCGCCTTCGCGGACGGACGTTACCAGGCCGGATGCTATGCCCTTACCAGCCGGAATACCATCTACGTGGATGCCGTGAACGGCAGCGACGCGAACGACGGCTCGTCCGAAGCCGGCGCATTCAAGACGCTCGCCGCCGCGATGGCCGCAGCCGACTACGGCGACACCGTCATCGCCCTTCCCGGCAAATACGACAGCGGCACGATGGTGCCGACGCTCGCGCAGAGCGGCGGCAGCGTCGATCCGGCGCTTCCGGCGCGCGTCGTGGTGAAGCCCGGCGTCACGCTCGCCTCCCGCGACGGCGCCGCATCGACCATCATCCAGGGCGCGGCCTCCACCGACGGCGCCGCCGTGTCCGGCTGCGGCGCGGGCGCCGTGCGCGGCGCATTCCTCTGCAAGCGCGCCACCCTGCGCGGCTTCACCGTCACTGATGGACACACGCACTACGGAAGCGAGAGTTCCATGACGGTCAACGACTACGGCGGCGGCGTGGGCGGCTACTACGGCGCGATGGCGACCTCCGAGGAGTTCTCGGCCCTCGTCGAAGACTGCGTCCTCACCGACAACGTCGCCTGCCGCGGCGGTGGCGCGATGTTCGGCACCTTCCGCAACTGTCGCTTCACCGGCAACACGCTCGCGATGGACAAGCCTGGGTGGGCCGTGGCGCGTGCACGCCTTGAAGGCTGTTTCTTCTCCGGCAACGGCACATCCGTCAAACACTCTTCCATCTACGCCTGCGATGTCGTGAACTGCACCGTCCTGGGCGGGCAGGCCGGCAACACCGGCATCATCTGCAACGAGAATTATTACCAGAACACGCGCACCGTCCTCAACACCATCGTGGCGGGCGGGAAAATCAAGGCGAACGTCTGCACCAACTGCCTCTTTGGAAGCGGCGTGAGCAACATCTACGACACCCCGCGCACGTCGGGCATCGTCGTCGGCGACGCCAATCTCGACGCGAATGGCGTCCCGCTCGCCGGCTCCCCGGCCATCGACGCGGGCGACAACGCGCTCGCCTCCGCCGCGCTTCTGGCGGGCTTCGATCCGGCCGGCACCCGCCGCGTACTCAACTCGACGATTGACATTGGCGCCTACGAGTACGATTGGGGCGTTCCGTGGGGCAGCGCCATTGGCAACCGTCGCCTCGTCATCGAGGACATGCCGAGCGACGCCTCGCTCTCCGGCGGAAACACGCTCGTCTTCGGGGGCCAGGTTTCGCCAGTCGCGGCCTCGGTTCCCGTCACGATGACGTGGACGGGCAACGGCAACGGGGCCTCCTACAATTTCACGGCGACCGTCACCGGCGCCGGAACTCTCACCGTTTCGGCGAACGGAACCGTTCTCGCCGCCGTCGCCGCCGCCGACGGTGCGAAGGCTCTGAAGTTCAGCTCGGCGCTCGCGCTGAATTCCCTCGTCTTCGCCTACGACGGCGCGGAGCCGAACGGCGTCGCGCTCTCCGGCTTCTCCAACCAGTCTCCGACCATGCTGGTGGTGCGGTAGAGAGTCTGTTGCAGACGAATGAAGAAGCAAAAGTCAATGAAAACTGGCCAGACCTACGCCATCGACGGTGGCCGCTCGCTGGCGATGAAGGGAAGCGACTGATCCCCCCGTGCGGGGCCTTTGAGAGGAGGGTCTGAACCCTCGGCATCTTTGGAAATGGACTTCCTCGCACAGAATTTCGGCGCAAAGGCCGACGGCATCGCCACGGACACCGCCGCGATTCAGGCGGCCATCGACGCAGCGGGGATGGCAGCCTCGGCGGCTGCGGTCTCTGGGGGTGCGGCCTCCGGCCGCGCAAACTGCTGTGCGCGGCGGGACGCCGCACCTCCGCCAGTCCGCGTCGTCCTTTCCGGCGGCACCTTCCTCTCCGGCGCCCTCCAGCTGCGCTTCGGAGTGGAGCTGCACATCGCAGATGGGGCGCGGCTCCTCGCCTCCACTGACATCGCCGACTTCCCCGACTGGCCCGACGCGAAGCACGTCACGGCCGCGAACTGCCCGCGCGGCCGCAGCGCCGCCTTCCTCTTCGCCGACGAGTGCGAGAGCATCGCCATCACAGGCGGCGGCACCATCGACGGCAACGGCGCCGCCCATGTCCGCCGCAAGACCGCCCCCGACTGGACGGGCTGGGAGTTCGAACGCATCCTGCCCATGGAAAAGTCGTTGCCGCGCGTCGTGTTCCTCGCCGGCTGCCGCGACGTGCGCCTTGAGGGCTTCCGGCTTGAAAACGGCCCCGCCGGATGGGGCGCCTGGATCCACGACTGCGACAACGTCTCCGTGAGAGGCGTGACAGTCCGCAGCGATGTGCGCTACCCCAACAACGACGGCATTCACGTGAACTGCTCCCGCGACGTGGAGATTTCCGACTGCGACATCGAATGCGGCGACGACGCGCTCGTCGCGCGCGCCAACAGCCGCTCGCTGCGCGAGAACAAGCCCTGCGAGCGGGTGCATGTCCACGACTGCCGCGTCCGCTCCTGGGCGAGCGGCATCCGCGTCGGCTGGTGCAACGACGGCGTCATCCGCGACTGCTCCTTCCGCCGCATTTCGATGCGCGACACCACGAACGGCATCGACATCGTCCTGCCGGGAATGCCCGACAACCCCGACTACGGCCGCGAGGCGACGCTCATCGAGGACATCCTTTTCGAGGATATCGAGATGGACGGCATCTACTGCCATCCGCTCGACGCCAAGATCGACCCCGACCCGCGCACCCGCGTCGAGGCCGTGCGGCGCGTCGCCCTGCGGCGCGTCCGCGCCCTTGCGCTGGAGGGGCCGAACGTCATCGGCCGCCCCGACGCCCCCTTCCGTGACTTTCTCTTTGAAGACTGCCATTTCAAGGCGGCAGCCGAGGAGGCGGTGGATTCCGGGGTCGCAGCGTGGGGCGGGACAATCCCCGCCCGCGACTGGCGGCGCCACGGCGCCGCCTACGCCGGCCGCACCCGCCCCGCCCGTTTCGAGGGCCACGAGGGCTTCTGCTTTGCGCGCTGCGAGGGGGAGGCGCCGCGATGAGGGATGGGAGGCTCTGGAATATGGCGGAAAACGGCAAAGTCCTGATTGCGGCGGCGTTTGCGGCATTCTTGCTGCCCGCCACGGCGTCCGCGCAAGGCCTTGCGACAGGCGCCCCCGCGTCGTCCGAACCGCCGGTTTTCCGCGTCGCGCCGCCGCAGCCGGCCTGCGACTGGGACACCGGCGCGATGCGCACGTTCACGAACGCGACGGAACTCATCCAGGGCGCAATCGACGACGCCTTCCGCGCCGGAGGCGGCACTGTCCGCGTCGCGCCCGGCCTCTACTCGATCCGCGGCGTCCGCCTGCGCAGCGGCGTGACGCTCCACCTGGAAAGCGGCGCCGTCTTCGCCGCCAGCCGCGTCTCCTCCGACTTCGACATCCTCGCCGACGATACGCTCGAGCCTGTCGATCCCACGGCAAGCCCCGAAGACAAGGAAGCGCTGTGGCGGCGCAGCCGCGCCGTGATCCGCCTCCACCGCGCCCGCGGGGCGGCAAGCATCGGCGAGCCGGGCGCCGTCATCGACGACTGCAACGGCTTCGACCCCGACGGAGAAGAGGGCTACCGGGGAGTCCACGCGATTCACGCGAGCGAATGCTCGAATCTCGTGTTCCGAGGCTTCACCGTGCAGCACGCCGGCAACTGGGCTTTCCGCAACACGCGGTGCGAGGACATCGTCTTCGAGGGTGTACGCGCCCTCGCAGGCCATGACGGCATCCATCTGCGCGCGTGCCGCCGCATCCGCGTCGAAAACTGCTTCCTGCACACGGGGGACGACTGCGTGGCCGGCTACGGCAACGAGGACATCGTCGTGCGCGGATGCGACCTTTCGAGCGCGTGCAGCGCATTCCGGCTCGGCGGACGCGGAATCCTCGTGGAGAACTGCCACGCCCACGGACCGTGCGAATACGTCTTCCGCGGGTCGCTTACGCCGCAGGCGAAGCGCGACGGGCTGTGGGACCCCGCAGTCGTCCCCGGCCGCCACACCATGGCCACCTTTTTCCTCTACTACTCTGACACGGGCATCCCGGTGGAGCACGTTCCGGGCGACATCGTCCTCCGCGACTGCAAGGTTGAAAACGCCGCGCGGCTCGTGCGCTACAACCACGGCGGCGAGCGCTGGCAGCGCGGCAGACCGCTTGCGAGTCTCGCGCTGGAGCGCATCGAGGCCACCGGCCTCACGCTGCCAATCGCCCTCAACGGGGGCATTGGCGAAAAGAAGGGCGAATGGCCGCTCGACTTCACCATGCGCGACTGCGCGCTCTCCTTCGCCGCGCCGGTTTCCGAAGTGTTTTCCGTCGCCAACGTGCGGTCGATGGCGCTGGATGGCGTGTCGGCATCGGTCGCCGGGGACGGCGACCCTCCCCTTGTCCGCTCCTGGGACGACTCCGTTCCCGAACTCTCCCCGCATAACGTGACCGGCGCATCGCCGGAATCTGCCTTCGGCGAAGGCCCCTATTCCTGCCCGATGCGTGCCGATCCATGAAACAGCAAGGCAATGCATGAAAAGGACCCCACTCATAGCCATCGCGGCGGCAGTCGCCGCAGGATGCGCGTCCGTCTCCCTGAACAATTCCCCCCTCCGGGAGGGGGGTGGCCCCAAAGGGGCCGGGGGGAGTACTGCGGCCCCCCCGCCCCTCTCCCTCCGCACCACCCCCGGCGGGACGCTCCACTTCCCCGGCGGGAGCTTGCATCTCACCGCCTATTTCCTAGGCTGGTCAAGCGCCCCCATCAAGGCCGACTGGGCGGCGGCCGACGAAGCCGCCGCCAACTTTGCCTCCCTGGAGGCCGGCCGCCCCGTCGCGATTCGCGGTCTTGACGACAACCCCGCCATCAAGGGCAACGTCGCCTGGACGGCGCGCCCAGACGGCACCATCGCCGGCGACATCTCCCTTGAATGCATTTCGCCAATCACCCTGCAGTGTCTCGCCCTCGCCGCCCAGATCCCCGCCGAACCGGCATTCGGCCTCGGCGACGGCACGGCTCAGACCTGCGACATTCCCGTCGCCGGGGGCCGCTCGCTGCGCCTCGCCTTCGACAAGCCGCACATCTACCACGCGCAGGACTCCCGCCCCTGGGGCGGCACCTGGACCGTCCGCTTCGGCGACACCAGGCGCGTCCGCGACTTCGCCAAGGGCGATGTCGTCTCCTGGCATGTCGTCGTCTCCGACCCCTCCGGCGCACCGCTTGAACTCGCCGTCGGCAAGCCCGTCACCATCGTCGCGGGCGACGACTGGGTGCGGCTTGACTACAAGAAGGACGTCGCCGCCGGCTCGGCCCTCGACTTTTCCGGCATGGGACTCCAGGACGCCCCCGCCGGGAAACACGGCTGGCTGAAGTCAGTCGGCGGCCACTTCGAGTTCGAGGGCCTCCCCGGCGTGGAGCAGCGCTTCTACGGCGTGAACCTCTGCTTCACCGCCAACTACCCCGACCACGCCCTCGCCGACCGCATTGTGGAGCGCTTTGTCCGCTGCGGCTACAACGCCATCCGCGTACACCACCACGACGGCGCGTGGGCTGCCGCCCACGCGCGTCGTGAAGTCGAAGGTCAAAAAGTCGAAAGTCGAAAGACCTCCCCCGACCTTCAACCTTTCAACTCTTCAACCCTTCAACCTTTCAACCAGTCGCCGGAAGGCGACGACGACATCGACAGACTCGACTACCTTCTCGCCAAGTGCTTCGAACGCGGCATCTACGTGACGACCGACCTCTACGTCTCCCGCCCGGTCAAGTGGCGCGACATCGGCATCGACCGCGACGGCGAAATGAACAAGGGGCTCTACAAGACCTACGTCGGCGTGTATGAGCCGGCGTTCCAGAACTGGTGTGACTATTCGCGCGCCTTCCTCGAGCATGTGAATCCCTACACCGGCCGCGCCTACAAGGACGAACTGGGCATGCCGCTCATCTCCCTCGTCAACGAGGGGAAGCTGGGCATGAAATGGGGCGAAGCCAAGAAGGGCGAGGATCCCAATGTCCAGGCCGCTTGGCGGGAGTTCTGCGCAACGGGGGGCGCGGGGGGCGGTGTCCTCCGTCCTTTGCCCTCCAGCTCAAACGAGCCGGACTTCGACGACTTCGACGCCTGGGTGAACCGGCGCATCTACGAGAAAGGTTCGGCCTTCGTGCGCTCGCTCGGCTGCAAGGCGCTTCTCACCAATGACAACAACGGCCGCTGGCACGGCGAGGGCGAAGGGCTGACCACGCTCTACGACTATGTCGACAGCCATTTCTACGTCGATCATCCCGCTTTCCTCGACCGGCAGTGGAAGCTCCCCTCCCGCTGCGACAACAACAACCCCGTCCTCACCGATAAGCCGGCCATCTTCCACCGGGGCTGGTCCAAGGGCGCCAGCAAGCCCTACGCCATCACCGAGTGGAACTTCAGCGGCCCCGGCCGCTACCGCGGCATGGGCGGCATCCTCACCGGCGCCCTCGCCGCCGAGCAGGAATGGGACGGTCTCTGGCGCTTCGCCTACTCGCACAGCAACAGAAACCTCCTCGACGAACCGCTTTCCAGCCCCGGCTACTTCGACTGCGTGACAGACCCGCTTATCGCGGCGTCGGACCGGGCTTCGGTCTGCCTCTTCCTCGCTCCGAGGAAGAGGCAGACCGAAGCAGTGACGAATGACGAACGACGAGTGACGAGTGATGGATTGCACCTCGACAAGGAGCGCGGCTCCATGACCATCGTCTCGGAGCGCACCTGCGGCGGTTTCGCCGAAGGCGGCCGCATTGACGCCGGCCCGCTCTCCTTTGAAATAGTCGAAAGTCAAAAGTCGAATGTCGAAAGTCTGTCCGCCACCAACCACTCGTCACTGCGTTGTGGCGACTCCGTCGCCACAACACTCTGGGTGAGTTCGCTCGACGGCGCGCCCATCGAGCGCTCCTCGCGACTCCTCCTCGTCCACCTCACCGACGTACAGGGCGACGGAACGCGCTACGCCGACGAATCGCGCCAAGTCCTCCTCAAATGGGGGCGTGGCTGTCTGGTTGAATGCGGCGAAGCCGATGTGGAGCTGCATCTGGCCCCACTTAACCGCGAAGCGGCACTTAACGCCGCCAAAGGCGGCGACTTAAGCGGCGAAGCCGCTCTTAAGGGCGAAGCCGGCGTTGCCGTCTTCGCCCTCGACACCGCCGGCAATCGAATCGGCGAGGTGCCATGCCGCATCGAAGATGGCATCCTGCACTTCCGCGTCTCTACGCGTGGCCCCGACGGCAAGGGGCGCATCTACTACGAAATCGCGCGGTAGCGTCACGGACGCCAGTCGCCTACTTCTTGAAGCTCATCCAGGGCGTGGCGTGGAAGAGCGGTTTGCGCGGTGGCGGTGGAGGCGTTTTGTCCGCAGGTTTTTCGTCTGTTGCGGGCTGTTCGTCCGCTGCTGGTTTCTCGGCTTCCGCATGTTCCCTTGACGTTCTTTCAAGGGTTTCCAGCCGCTGAAGCAGGGCCTGCTGGGCCTGTTCAAGCTGCTGGTGTTCGACGGCGCGTTCCTGGCGCTCCCGCACGATGATCTGGTCACGGTCGTTGACGGCGTCCGTGAGGTTCTGGACGCGCTGGCGGAGATCGTCGGCGTCGCGTGCGGACTCCTTCGTCTGGCTGAGTTCGATTTCCAGCAGGCGGATGCGCCGCTGAAGCTCCTGCTCGCGAGCCTCCGCATGCTGGAGGTTTCGCGCGTTCTCAAGCCTGAGGTTGTTGATTTCCTCTTTGTGGCGGTCGAGTGCGGCCTTTTCGGCCCGCATCTTGGCCTGCCGCTCCGCGGCATCGGCAAGTCCGCCGCTGCGGAGCGCGACGAGTTCGTCGATTCGTTCGCGGACCTGTTTCTGCCGCTTCTGGCCTTCGTCGAAGAGGGAGTTCAAATACTCGATTTCGGTGGCGAACACCCGGTCGGCTTCGTCTGAAACGGAAATCTGAGGTCGCCTTGAAAGTTCGGCGATGCGCGTCTCGGCCTGGGCGTCGCGTTCGTTGGAGAAGGCCAGGAGTTCGGAATACTCGGCTTGGAGCGACTCCAGCTTCGTCGTCGCTTCGGAAAGCTTGGCAGTAACCTCGGCGACGGCGGCCTCTCGCTTGGCTTCGACTTCGGCGACGGCGGCCTCACAGTTGGCCTTGGCTGCCGCAAGCTCGTTCGCATGCTTTGCTTCGAGTTCGGCCTTGGCTGCCGCGAGCTCGTTCGCATGC
>JAEEGL011269634.1_pt1 | contig 12261 bp, 10 predicted proteins | sample 9134231 | NCBI WGS metagenome assembly JAEEGL01 (sample SAMN16246548, study PRJNA631951) | gut metagenome | biome: gut microbiome; feature: rumen; material: fiber-attached | host: Bos | place: Iran: Karaj | collected 2018-10
AGTACCTTGATGACAGGGGTAGAGATGGACAAGCCAGGGGGTTATGTGGTATCAGATGGGAAAAAAGACTATCGCTCTTTCTCCGATGCCCAGAACATCGTAGGTCAGAATATGTTTGACGGTATGGTTCAGGCACAAAAAACCTTTGGTACGGGCAACAACCTTGGTAGGAACAGATTGTCAGAATACAGTCAACAACACGGCGGAGATTTGAATCATGAGGTTTGCGTACACGCAGAGATTGTGAAACCCGATGCTCCCAAGGGGCAGGAAAGCGGCATCGTGGGCGAAATGACAACGGAAAACAAGGGCAGGTTTAAGTTGGAGCTACCTCGCTTCTATGGCGATTGTGTGTTTTTCCTTGCCGCACGCGACACCTCCCTGTGGGACAGCAAAAGAAAAAAACTATGGTTAAAGAAGTTCCGTAACAAGAACTGGATTCAAATGGAGGATGACGAATACGAGCGATTGCACGAGGACGCAGAGTTCTATGTACGCCTCAATTTCCCCTACCCTCGCTGGACCAAGCCCTACACCTACTATCAGACCAACCTGACACTGCCGCCATCGGGAAAGACAGACAGCCGTTTGCTTACAGACAGCACCCGTCTGCTTAATGAGGTTACTATTCGTGCTCGCCGTAACGGACTTCGGCGCATCGACCTGTCCAAGCCCGTCCTTGTGAAAGACGCCTACGAGGCAGGGAACGAGGCCATAGATGCGGGACTGCTGTCCAATCTCTATGTCTCCAGTCTCGCCAAACAGGATCCGAAAGATAGCTCATTTACGGTTTTCAATGATATAGGTTATGGAGGCACAAGTGAAATGGCAGAGGCCATCATCAAGAACTATGTGGGTGACATGGACATGTATCGGCACTACGACATGGCCTTGTTCTGGGACAGCACACGCGTGGCTGGGGCTGGAATGATGGGAAGTGTCTTCATTAACCCAGAAACAGAACGGGCATACAGCCGACTGGAATACATTGACAAGATTTACCTTTATACGGATTACTCGCCACGCAACGAGGGCAGCGACCGCTATCGGCAGGATGACCAACCCAGTGTGGAGGTGTCGCTTCACAAACTGCCAGAGAATGAACGCCGAGTGACTTACCGCGACCGGCGATATATCCTGCACGGCTTTGCCTATCAGGAAGATTTCTACCATCCCAATTACTCTCGTCAACACCCTACTGAACCCACCGACCACCGCCGCACACTCTACTGGAATCCCAACCTAACCTTGGACGAGAATGGCCATGCTACAATTTCATTCTGGAACAACAGCCGCCACAACCAACTTTCCGTCAGTGCTGAAGGCATAACCAAAGACGGACAAATGCTGACGGGGCGGTAATGTCATTGAAAAACATCACGCCCCCAGTGGTCGAAAATAGCAAATTACTCTGCCCCCTTGGAGGAGTCGAAGGGGGCTTAGGGAACTATAGTTGAGAGAGAATCTCCAAAGCACGGTTTTCCGCTGCTTCCATGGAATCAGTCCTACTTTCATCACAATAATTTTGTAAAAAGATATAAAATAATTATGAATTTTGCATTGTGCATTGTGAATTGTTTTGTAACTTTGCCGTGTCGACCACGCCATAATGCTCCTTGGAGAAAGCAGCGAAGGCTGGGGAGACCTACATATTGAGAAAGTGTTTGCTAACGCTTTGTTTTTGGAACTATTGAACCTGCGAAATTCAAGTACCCAAATCAAAAACATGGCAGAGGTAGGCGCTACGGGTAGGTATATTGCTGACCCCGTTGGTGTGCAGAGGACGGATTGTCCTCATGCATACCTAACGGGTAGAATATATACCAATAGCGTGGGTGTCATTTCTGTTTGTTTATTTGTGAGGCTTTTCGCAGGGCCTAATAGTTCAGACGGGCAGAGGCAAGATGCCCCGCTTTTCTTTTGTGTAGTACAATGTTTAAAGACATGTCCGAATATGGGCATCTGGCGGACACAAAACAACATTCAAACAAAATGAAGAAGATTTTGTTGACCGCCATCGCCATGATGGCAATGAGCATGGCTGGGAATGCTCAGACAAGAGAAGAAATCCAGCAGAGTGTGGAACGTTGTGCAAAACTGCAAGAGTTAGTAAACGACCAACCTAAGCCTTGTGGCGCAGCCGAGGTGGACAAGTTTGGTACAGAGATTACTGCTGCAGCAATGCTCGCTATCGAGAACAGCGAAAAGTTGGCAGACTTTTATCACCGAACAATTGGTGAGACAAAGGATGGTGTGACAGATGTTACCATTAAAAAGCCCACTGCTGAAGAGTGTGTTTCTTTAGGAGCTTCCGTTGCTGGAGAGAGTGCTGCGCTGACAGAAGCCGGGAAGAGTTTGGAAGAGGCTGGCAAGAAACTTAAGGAACTCACCAGCCAAAAGAGTCCCAAGGCCATCAAACAGGCAAAGGGAGCCACTGCCATCATCGCTTATGGTAAGGACGCTATGGCTATCCTGAGTGAGGAAACTGTGGCTCAAGGCAAGGCCATCAAGGAAATTATCGAAACTGTTAAATCAGGAAAGAACCTATAATATATAACATGTATAGGTACTTTTTGTCCGTGTTATTGCTTGCGTGTAGCCTTTCTGGCTATACGCAAGCAGACACTCGCCCCGTGGTGGGCGTGGCACGCTTCAGTTGTGATATGGAAAGCCCGTATGTTGGTCTTGTGACAGAAAAGGTTGTAGAGATGCTGACAAATACGCATCGCTTTCAAGTTGTGGACAGGACAAGCCGCGATAAAATAGACGAGGAACTGGAACTGCAAAAGAGTGAAGCCTTCCTCGACAGCAAGAACCTTGCCGACCAGTACTCTGCTGTAGCAGCCGAGAAACTGATAACGGGTCATATCAACAAAATTCCTGTCTATCGTATTTGCAATAGTTTTGGAGGTGTACGTGGATATAAGGCTAGTGTGGACTTCCAGATGAAAGTCGTAGATGTGGAAACGGGTATAAGTAACGAGGCCACAAGTTTTCAGGGTAAGGCCAGCAAAGAATGTATGTCTCCAGAAAGTGCCGTGACTATGGCCATGCAATCCTTACAACCACAGATATATGAATACTTTCGAGTAAACTTTCCTGTAATGGCATCGGTAAGCCGAATGCTTAGTGAAACCTCCATTCTGGTTTCCGCAGGTGCGGAACAGGGCATACGTCCGGACGATAAATTTGTCATAGAATCAATTGAAATAATAGAGGGCAGGCCTTATCCGACATCCCTTGGAGAAGCAAAGGTAAAGAAGTTAGCAGGTGATTCTTTCTCAGAGTGTGAGATCTCTAAGAAAGCAGGAAAGGTCGTCAGCGAAAAAATCTCTGCAGGTGCGATGATTCGTTGTAGTCTAATTATTAAAAAGTAACAAAAAACCATGAAGAAATCTATATTAATGTTATCCATATTACTGATGGTGTCTTTAATTGGTACATCGGCACAGAATCCAGTTCCTAGCATGGAGCCGGTGTCTTATCCCCATCATAAGCCTAAGATGATGGTCATTCCATTTACGAAACAGGGTGAGGACATCAGAACTATCCTTGAGAACGACGTGAACAAGCGCATTGCCCTGACGAAAATCAAGGAAGCCTTCGACAGGCGTGGTTATACAATGGTAGATTTCTTCGGTCGGGTAAGGGCATTGTCCACAGCAAAGGGGCTGGGCATGGACCAACAGCAGGACTTTAAAACGATGATTATCCAGCAATCGGGAGCCGATGTATATGTGGAGGCTGAAACGGATGTCCTCGTATCGTCGACAGGAAATTCGGTAAAAGTTATCCTGACAGCCTACGAAAGTTCAACAGGCAATTCTTTGTCAAATGCTGTAGGGGAGAGTGGAAAATTCTATACTGATGACTTTGGAAAGTTGACATCGAAAGCCGTAGAAATGTGTATGGATTATTTTCTCGACATCATGCAAGATAAGTTCTTCGATATCATGGAGAGTGGCCAGTCTATAAGCATTACCATCGGTGTGGACAATAGTTCGACCTACCTGCTTTCAAGCGAGGTCGGGAATGAGGGACTTGCTATTTCCGATCAGCTTGAACTTTGGATGGAGGAGAATGCTTATAAAGGCAATTACCACATCCAGGGAATCACTAACCGCCAAATGATATTTGACGACGTACGCATTCCCATAAAGGACGAGAACGGGCGGAACTACAACATCAACAAGTTTGGGCTGAAGTTGCTATCTTTCTTCCGCAGTATAGGTATTGGAATCGAGCGTTCCATTAGTAACAACACACTCGTCATAACCATTAAATAGAAATCTGTATGAGAAGGCTTTTTATATTTGCTATAGGTATATTGTCCGTGCTGACAATAAAAGCACAAGGACAGATAGAGATGGCGGTTGCTATCCCAAGGCAGGCAACAGAGGTTAGTCACAATACATGGAACGTGATTCGTAACAAACTCGTAAATGCAATGACTCGCAATGGTGTATCATCCGTAGTATATAGCGGCATCGTGGTATATCCAGAAATCATGGTATCAGACGAGCAGTCGGTGGAAAGTGGAATGCGGAACATAACAGTCATAGACTTACAGCTAAGTTTGACCACAGAGCATGTTGTCACAGGCACAGTTTTCAGCACGCTTTCCCTTACACTACGCGGTGAGGGGGATAATATGGATAAAGCTGTGATGCATGCCATCAACAAGATTCTTCCAACGGACGAACGCCTTAATGCTTTTATGGCCCAATCAAGAAACAAAATCACACGTTATTATGAGGAGAATACAAATACTATAATCCAAAAAGCGCAAAACTTTGCTTTAACAAAGCAATACGAAGCTGCTTTGGCCTTACTCAGTTCCTATCCGACCTCAGCCAGTGGCTATGTTGCAGTGAGTAAAACATTAACCGCCATTTACGGGCAATACCAAAATAGTGTATGTACACAGGTGTTACAACAGGCTCGGACGGCCTATTCGCTGGGGAATTATGCCGAGGCTGCTTCATACCTCCAACAGATAGATATGCAAAGTTCCTGTGCGAAAGAGGCTCAAGCCTTATGCCAGAAAATTAAAGCCTCACGCGATGCCGAAGATGCCCGTGAACTCGCGACCCTTGAACGAATATACAATAATCAAATAGACCTGGAGAAACAGCGTATCAAAGCCATTCGTGATGTTGCAGTTGCTTATTATAAGAGTGCGCCAAGGTTTTATTATGTGTTTTGAGTTAGGAGCATAATCCTAAGTGTTCAGTCTATGCAAAACTTCCCTGGGAAAATTGTATGGTGCGACAGTGCAGCGAACCGTGCTGCTCGATAAGTATGCAGCTGTCAATTCCGACTATTTCGTGTTTGGGAAATGTCTCTTGCAGTTGGCGATTAGCTTTCTCATGCAGCATTCATAGGCGCGCGCCGTATCTGCCAGCGCAGTCGCATGGTGGCTATAATCCACCTGAACAGCGTTGCCCATTTTCAGTTGTCCATTCTCCATCAAGCATCTTCAGGTACGGGAAAGTCAGTCATGACGAAGGAATACGGATTGCATCCGCTACGAAAAATTTTCGCTCCCCCCCCACCACGCCTGAGTCAAAGGGGGGCTTAGGAGGAACTATAGTTGAGAGAGAATCTCCAAAGCACGGTTTTCCGCTGCTTCCATGATTTCGCGCTCGCCGGGGCCCTTGTCATTGATGCCACAAAGGTGGAGCACGCCATGAATGACCACACGCAACAACTCCTGTCCGTAAGCAACTCCAATGCCTTCCGCATTGGTGCGTACGGTATCAAGGGAGATGTAGAGGTCGCCGGAGAGGATGCGGCCTTGGGTATAGTCGAAAGTGATGATGTCGGTATAGTAGTCGTGACCAAGGAACTGGCGGTTGACCTCCAAGATGCGCTCGTCATCGACAAAGATGTAGTTGATGGTGCCTACACGCTTTTCGTAAGTGGCTGCCACAGCTGCTACCCACTGGCGTATTCTGTCCTGATCGATGTCGGGCATCGAAGCCGAGCCTTCGGTGTTGAAAGTAATAGCCCCTCTCCCAACCTCCCCCGAGGGGGAGGAATTAGTTTCTATTAAGTGTTCTTTGTTATTTTCTTTCATATAGTAGACCATATCTTTTTCGGTATATACTCCCCGCCCTTTAAGGGAGGGGCCGGGGGTGGGTCCGCTAATTGCCCAGCAACTCTACTGCCTTCAGCACCATGGGGTCGTCCTCGTAGATGATAGAGAAGTATTCACTCATGTCCCACAGGTCGCGGGCGGTGAGCGCCTTCATGATGCGACGCAGTAGTGGAATTGTCTTTTCACGCTCCTCGTCGTCCTTGGGTTTGATGTCCTGCTTCTCACCCTCTTTCATGATGTCTTCGATGATATTGTCAGGCACTTCGTACTGAGCCTTGAACTTTTCGAAGTCGGTCCACTGCTTTGTCAACTTCTTGCGGTTCTTGTCGAGGTTGCGCAGGTTGGCATTGATGATGAGACTCTTGGCTGAAAGTTCACGATAGTACTTGGTGTATCGTGTTGTGTCGAGGGGAATGAAATAGTCGGGCATAATGCCGCCACCGCCATAGACGGTGCGACCCAGTTTGCAGGTCTTATAACGCAGGGAATCGGGGAAATGAATGCTGTCGGCATTGGTCAGTTCGCCGTGGTTGTAGCGGTTGATGACATCCATGGAATAGCTGTCCTTGTCGCCCTTGGTGTAGGGTTTCTGGATGCAACGACCCGAGGGCGTGTAGTAACGAGCCACCGTCAGTCGAATCATGCTGCCATCGGGCAAGTCAACTGGTCGCTGGACAAGTCCCTTGCCAAACGAGCGACGACCAATGACCACGCCGCGGTCGTGATCCTGAATGGCACCGGTGAGGATTTCGGCTGCTGAAGCCGAATATTCATCTATGAGTACAGCCAATTTACCCTCTGGCCATCCCTTGCCTCCATTGCTGATGAAAGCCTGCGACGGAATGTTGCGACCTCGGGTGAACACTATCGTGTCGCCTTTGGGTAGGAACTGACTGGTAATCTCAGCCGCAGCCCCAAGCAGTCCACCACCGTTTTGCTGCATGTCGATGATGAGTTTCTGCATGCCTTTGGCCTTCAACTTGTCCAAAGCCGCCATCACTTCATCAAAGGTGGTCTGACCGAAACTGCTGAAACGTATGAGTCCGATTTCGGGAGTGACCATGTAGGCTGCATCGAGGGTGGTGACGGGAATTTTATCCCTTTTCACCGTAAAAAACGAGATGCCGGAAACGCCATCGCGCACAATGCCCAACTTCACCTTGGTGCCTTTGGGACCACGCAACCGGCCCATAATCTCCTCGCGACTCATCTTCACGCCAGCTATGGCAGTGTCATTGACCGAGACAATGCGGTCGCCAGCCAAAATGCCCACCTTCTCCGACGGGCCATTTGACACAGGCTGAATGACAACGAGCGTGTCTTCCAACATATTGAACTGTACGCCAATGCCCTCAAACGAGCCCTCCAGGGGTTCGTTCATCTTCTTTGTGTCCTTCGCATTGGAGTATTGTGAGTGGGGGTCGAGCTTGCTGAGCATGCCATTGATGGCATCTTCCACTTGCCGTTCAATGCTGACGGAATCGACATAATAGAGGTTGGTCATCACCGTAGCCATGTTCAACTTGCGCATCGCCATATCGAAGTTCACATCTTGGGCGAAAAGGGAGAAGGATGAAGGATGAAGGGTGAAGAGTGAAGGGAGAAGGGTGAAGAAAAGAAGCAATAATTTTTTCATTACATTACGGAATTGTAGTTTAGGCCTTCGGGAAGCCATTCGGAGATGTCGCGACCAAAATGAACCAGTTCGCGCAAGATGCTGCTGGAGATATTTGCCAGTTCGGGACGCGAAAAGAGTACGACGGTTTCTATGTCTGAGGCTAACTGTCGGTTGACATCTGCCATTTGAAGTTCATATTCATAGTCTTTGTGGGTACGAACACCGCGCAGGATGAACTGTGCCCCTTGTTCATGGGCGTAATCGACAGTCAACCCCTTGTAGCTTTCCACACTGACGCGCGGTTCGTTGGCATACAAGGCACGCAGGGCACGCACGCGCTCCTCAACAGGAATCCATCCCTGTTTCTGTTCGTTGTAACCCACCGCAATGACGATGTGGTCGAACACTTTCAAACCACGCTGCACGATGTCGGCATGACCGCGGGTAAAAGGATCGAAGGAGCCGGGAAATATGGCCCCTACCCCAGCCCTCCCCGAAAGGGAGGAAAAAGCCCCTCTCCTAACCTCCCCCGAGGGGGAGGAATTAGTCTCTATTGAGTGCGCTATGTTATTTTCTTTCATATAAACTATATCCTTGTATATTCTCCCCTCCATTCAGGGCAATCGCGCGTTAAGGCGTTCAAGCGATTGGGAAGGCCTTGCCGACGGAGGGCAGGCTGGAGGTGGTTCTATTCCTCTTCTTCCGCCAAATCTTCTTCGATGACGAGGTTGTCGATGATGAAATTCTGGCGTTCCATCGTGTTTTTGCCCATGTAATACTCCAGGAGTTCTGCCACATTGTCGGCCTTATGCAAAGTGACTTGCTCGAGACGGATGTCGGGACCAATGAAGTTCTTAAACTCGGCAGGGTCTATTTCGCCCAAACCTTTGAATCGCGTGATTTCGGGGTCAGGTCCCATGTCGTTGATGGCCTGCTGACGCTCCTCCTCGGAGTAGCAATACTGCGTGATGAAATCGCTTGTCTCGGATATCTGGCGACGCATCTTCTCTTCAGTTTCCTGAGCAGCATCCTGCAATTCCTTTATCTTTGCCTTGCCCAGTTTCGACTTGCGGGCACGCACACGGAACAAGGGCGTTTGCAGAATGTAGACATGCCCCTTCTTGATGAGTTCGGGGAAGAACTGCAGGAAGAAGGTAATCATGAGCAGTCGGATGTGCATGCCATCGACATCAGCATCGGTGGCCACAATCACTTTATTGTAGCGCAGACCGTCCAGTCCATCTTCGATGTTCAAGGCTGCTTGCAGGAGGTTGAACTCCTCGTTTTCGTACACCAACCTCTTGGTCAGTCCATAGCAGTTCTTGGGCTTGCCACGCAAGGAGAACACGGCTTGGGTGTTCACATCGCGGCATGTGGTGATGCTGCCACTGGCGGAGTCGCCCTCCGTGATGAAGATGGCTGTCTCTTCCTTCAAATCGCCCTTCGGGTCAGACAAGTGCACCTTGCAGTCGCGCAATTTGCGGTTGTGCAGATTGGCTTTCTTGCTCATCTCGCGGGCCTTCTTTGCCACACCTGCCATCGCCTTGCGTTCGCGTTCGCTCTCCAGCACCTTCTGAATGATGACATTGGCTACGTCGGTATTCTTGTGCAGGTAGTTATCCACTTGTTCCTTGACGAAGTCACCAATGAATTTGTCGATGGAGATGCCACCCTCAGGGGCTGTGGTCAACGAACCCAGCTTCACCTTGGTCTGACTTTCGAAAAGCGGCTCCTGAATGTTGATGCTGATGGCACCCACAAGTCCGTTGCGGATGTCGGCATAGTCAAAGTTCTTACCAGAATATTCTTTGATGACTTCAGCAATATACTTCTTGAAGGCTGCCTGATGCGTTCCTCCCAATGTGGTGTGCTGACCATTGACAAAGGAGTAATACTCCTCGCCATTCTGTCTGGTATGTGTGAAGGCGATTTCTATGTCCTCGCCACGCATGTGCACAATATCGTAGAGAGGATTGTTGGTCATGCGGTCGGTGAGCAGGTCGGACAAGCCATTGCGGCTGGCAATGCGACGCCCATTGAACATGATCGTAAGACCCGTGTTCAGATAGGTGTAGTTACGAAGCAGTATTTCGATAAATTCGGATTGGAAGTGGTAATGTTTGAACAGGGAGGCATCGGGTTCAAAGAACACAAAGGTTCCATTCTCTTCTTCGCACTTGGTGGTTTCGTCGCTAATCAGCTGCCCCTTCTCGAAAGTGGCACAACGCTTCTCTCCCTCGCGAACGGAATAGACCTGGAAATGTGTGCTAAGGGCATTTACAGCCTTCAGACCCACACCATTCAGTCCGACACTCTTCTGGAAAGCCTTGGAGTCGTACTTACCACCCGTGTTCAGCATGGACACGGCATCGATGAGTGAACCAAGGGGAATGCCACGACCATAGTCGCGAACGGACACACGCAAGTTGTCCTCCATATCGACTTCGATGCGCTTTCCGGCATTCATCTTAAACTCGTCGATACTGTTGTCGATAACCTCCTTCAGCAGCACATAGATGCCATCTTCGCCATGACTGCCATCGCCCAAACGACCGATGTACATACCCGGTCGCAGGCGGATGTGCTCCATGTCGGAGAGGTGTTTGATGTCGTCCTCGCCATAGCTGACGGCCCCTCTCCCAACCTCCCCCAAGGGGGAGGAGTGGTCACTATTGCTATTTATGTCTTTTTCTATTTCCATAACATCTATTTATACAGTCACTTCTTTCAGTCGTATATACTCCCCTCCCACGGGAGGGGTAAGGGGGTGGGGCCTTTATTATAATGCTTTCTTGAATGCGCAGCGACGCTTATGGATTTCACAATCCAGGTATTTCCATTGCGTTTGGCTGGGCAGATTGTCCTCCAACTGATGATGGGTCTCGGCCCACTCATAACCATCCTTGATGGTCTGCGGAATGATGTCGGCAAAGAAAAGTGCATTGGCGCCCTTGTCTTGATATTCGGGCAACACGCCCACGAGCAACATATCAAGGACCTGCGGATGGCGATTGAACCACAAAGCCTTAGCCATGTGCCACCAACCAAAGGGGAAGAGCTTGGCCTTGGCCTTCTGGATGGCACGACTGAGACTGGTAATGCAGATGCCCATACCAATGACCTCACCCTCGGCAGTTTCCACCACACTCAGATAGCGTTTGTCGAGATATTGCAGATACTGGTCGGCATAGACCTGCATCTGCTCGGGGTCCAACTCACAATAGCCATACAAATTGGCGTATGCCTTATTCACCACGTTCAACACCTTGGGGATGTAGCCTCCCTCACGTATTTCCTTCTTGCTGTTGAACTTGCGCAGGCGGAAGCCATAGCGTTTCTTCACCATCTCGGCCACCTTGAAATACTTCTGGGAACTGGCTTCGTGCTCACCCTTGGGCACCAGCACCTTGCGCTCAACCCACCCCACTTCCTTCTCATAGCCCAATTGGCGCATGTGTTCGGGATAGTAGGGATAGTTGTATATCGAATTCATGGTGGATAGTTGGTCGAAACCATCAGTGAGCATACCCTCCAAGTCCATATCGGTGAAGCCCAACGGACCCACGAGGGCTTCCATGCCACGCTCGCGTCCCCATTGCTCCACGGTGTCGAGCAAGGCTTTGGAAACAGCCAAATCATCGATGAAATCAATCCATCCAAAACGGGCGTGCTTTTCCTTCCAATGCTCATTGGCACGATGGTTGATGATGGCAGCCACGCGCCCTACGATTTTACCTTCGCGAAGGGCAAGGAAACATTCCACATCGCAGAATTTCAAGGCAGGATTCTTCTTGGGATTGAAGGTGTCGAGCGTGTCTTCCAGAAAATCGGGCACTGCATACGGACAATCTTTGTACAATTCCCAATTGAAACGGACAAATTGCCTCATTTCCTTCTTGGTCTTCACCGACCGAATCTCTATGTCTGCCATGTTTTTGGGTTTTATGTTACGTGAATAAATTTGTTTGAATGCACAAAATTACGCGCAAATATATAAAAAAACATTGGAATTACATGTTTTGCCTTCCCATTTTTAGGGTATTTTATACATCTTTTAATTTTTGCGTGAATTTTTATTTGGAGAAAAACAAAAAAGATACTAAATTTGCCTTGTAGTAGTGTGTACTAAAAAAGAATTGTAATTTTAAATTAACATATCATGAAGAAAATTTTTGCACTTTTCCTGCTTGCTGTGACCACACTATCGGTCAGCGCACAGGAGGCCAATGAGACTAAGGACTACAAGCCCTTTCCTCACATGTTCGTAGGTGTTCAGGGCGGTGCCCAGACCACATGGACAAACTATGACCAGTTGAAACTCGTTACGCCCACAGCCAGCGTCTATTTCGGTGCTTGGTTCACACCTGTAATCGGCGCCCGCCTGCACGTCAACGGACTTTGGAACAAGGGAGGATATGATACAGGTGAGGATTTTAAATATGACTACAAGTATGTCACTCCCAACCTCGACCTGATGTTGAACCTTATCACCCTCTTTGGCAAGAAGGACTATTACCCCATCAACCTCTATCTGATTGGTGGC
>JAEEGL013047717.1_pt1 | contig 12261 bp, 11 predicted proteins | sample 9134231 | NCBI WGS metagenome assembly JAEEGL01 (sample SAMN16246548, study PRJNA631951) | gut metagenome | biome: gut microbiome; feature: rumen; material: fiber-attached | host: Bos | place: Iran: Karaj | collected 2018-10
GCTAAATAGATTTCTTGATACAGATATAAAAGAAATAAGAATCTTTTCAAGAGATGAAAAAAAGCAAGAAGATATGAGAATCAAATATAAGAACGATAAGATAAAGTTCTATATAGGAGATGTAAGAGACTATAGAAGTATCGATGATGCAATGGATGGAGTAGATTATATATTCCATGCAGCTGCATTAAAACAAGTTCCTAGTTGTGAATTCTATCCTGTACAAGCAGTTAAAACTAATATACTTGGTACAGAAAATGTTTTAGAAGCAGCAATTAATCATAATGTTAAAAAGGTAATAGTTTTATCAACAGATAAAGCAGCATATCCAATCAATGCTATGGGAATGAGTAAAGCAATGATGGAGAAGGTTGCAGTTGCTAAAGGAAGAGATTTAAGACCAGATCAAACAATCATATGTAGAACAAGATATGGAAATGTTATGGCTAGTCGAGGAAGCGTTATACCACTATTCTGTGATCAAATAGCAGAGGGGAAACCACTTACTATAACTAATCCAGAAATGACTAGATTCATGATGACTCTTGAAGATGCAGTAGATTTAGTTATCTATGCATTTGAGCATGGTGAGCAAGGAGATCTATTCGTACAAAAAGCACCAGCAGCTACTATAGATACTTTAGCTAAAGCAGTTAAAGAACTTAAACATAGCGATGTACCAATAAATTGTATTGGAACGAGACATGGTGAGAAACTATACGAAGTACTAGTTACTAAAGAAGAGATGGTTAATGCAGAGGATATGGGAGATTACTTCAGAATACCTGCTGATAACAGAAATCTTAACTATCAAAAATATGTAGATCAAGGAAATGCTGATTTAGAGCATATTGAAGATTATAATTCACATAATACTAAGAGACTTGATGTAGAAGGAATGAAAGAATTATTACTTAAATTAGATTTATTTAAATAATAGACATAATATAAAATAGTATTAACTAGCACAAAAGTATTTGTGTTAGTTTTTTATTTGTAAAAAATGATATATATTTTTTTATTAATCATAAGTGCTATAATTCTATATGGGTGATTTATATGTATCGTAATACTTATGTAGAAGTAAACTTATCTAATTTATCTTATAATGTTAAAACTTTAATAAAAAGATATAATTCTTATAAATATTATTTTGGTGTAGTTAAAGCAGATTCTTATGGACATAATGATATAGCTACTGTTAAGACTATAATAGATGCTGGATGTAATTATTTATGTGTTGCTACTTTAGATGAGGCATTAACTATAAGAAAAGAAATTAAAAATATACCTATATTATGTTTAGGTATAATAGATACTAAATATATTAAAGAATGTATAAAAAATAATATTACTATAACTATTAGTAATTTAGATTATATATATAATATTAAAGAAAAGAGTAATAAGTTAAAAGTTCATATTAAGATAAATACTGGTATGAATAGATTGGGTATTAATAATAAAGATGAATTTAATAAAGTATATGAATTAATTAAAGAAAGGGATTATATATTAGAGGGTATATATACTCATATATATAATGTTAATAATAAAGAAGATACTTTAAAACAATATGATTTATTTGAAAAGATAACTGGTGATATTAATTTAAAAGATATTCCTATAGTACATATAGGTGCTAGTGAAGCTACTGAGTTTTATTCTAAGAGGGAGTATGCTAATGGATGTAGATTAGGAATATCTATGTATGGATTAGTAGATTATAAAGATATAGAGTTTAAATCTACATTTAGTTTATATAGTGAAGTAATTCAAATAAATGAAGTAGAAGATGGTATTGTAGGATATAATGGTTCATATAAAGTAAATGGTAAAGAAAGAATAGCTGTTATTCCTATAGGATATGCTGATGGAATAATTAGGAAGAATACAGGTAGAAATGTATATATTAATAATAAAGCATATCCTATAGTTGGTAATATATGTATGGATATGTTATTTGTTAAAGTAGATGATTCTATTAAGGTTGGAGATAGGGTAGCTGTTATTAAAGATATAGAACATATTAAAGAAATTGCTAAATATTTAGATACAATTACATATGAGGTTATATGTTCAATTAATAAGAGGGTGCCTAGGGTATATAAGGGATAAAAGAATTGTTACTTAAATTAGATCTATTTAAGGAATAGATATTAATATAGAAGAGAAAAGATATATTGAATAGATCTATTTATATGTAGTAATTATTGTGGTAGAAGTGGAGTAGTAATTATATTATTGTTAAATGAACTAACATGTGAACATGTTAGTTTTTATATGATAATGATATTTACATACTTAGAGTGTACGGATAGAATAAATAATTATAATAGAGCAGTTCGATTTAATTAAGATGGAGTTGCTCTTTTTTGTTGGAGTTTTATTATGAGAGAGAAAGTAATCTTTTAAGTATATTATTATAAGCATGTTATAATATTATTGGTGGTCAAATATGTATAAAAAGAAAAGAGATATTTGGAGTTATATTTTCATAGTTGTATTATTTATTGTATTTACGTTGTTATTCTTATTTGTGATAAATGCTAATAAAGATGATATAGATAATGGTAAAAAAATAGAATTGTGTATACAATTAGGTGGTATGTTTTTTACATCTTTTGCTTTAATACTAACTTATAATAGTTTGAGAAATGAGAAAGAACAAAAACATTTAGCAAATATGCCATATTTAGTATTAAATGATATTGATTTTGCTGTTGAAAAAATTGACAAAAATAATGAACAATTAGATTTTGATTTGTCCGTAATAAATAGAGGAAACGGAATAGCCAATAAAATAAATATAATTATTAAAAAAGCAAAAGATGACGAAATAATCTTTAATAGGAATTATGCAAAATTGAATGTTTTAGATAATAAAAATATTGCTCCATTATTGGCAAGCATAAGGGATGAATTAAATAGGATGAGTGAAGATAGCAATTGTTCGTATTCTCCCTATTTTGATGAAACACTTAATGATGAATTTTATGTAGAAAATTATTTGGATGTAAATGAATATAAAAATCTAATTATAGAAATATCATACTATGGCATTTATGGAAAAAAATATAAAGGTATTTTTAATGTAAATTTAGATGATGATTATGACTTGAATAGTTATGATGAGAAATTAATAGAATATTGATTAATTATATAAATAAAACATATTATTCTATATTTTGAACCCCTTCAAACCACTATCATTTTGACTTTGTAATGTAATTATATTAGAATAGTTTATTAAGGAAGAATTGTAGCTTGTATACGTTTCGTTACAGTTTTTAAAATGGTTACACATTTAGGTTCAATTAATTATCAAATTATTATTAATAACCGGTTTATTATATTAACGTTTTAATTTATAATAAATCCACAATGTATGAGTTCTTCCTTTCAAGAGGTGATAAAATTGGGAGAAAAACTAAATACAATAGATGATTTGTGTTACAATATAGGAATTTCTCCAAAATTTTTAAAATATGTATTATATGTTAAGAAAGATAAATATTATGATTTTAAAATTCCAAAGAAAAATGGGGATTTTAGAAGTATTTCTTCTCCATGTAGAGAATTAAAATATATTCAAAGACAATTATTAAAATTTTTTGAAAAAGAATATTCTTTTTTGGATTGTCAGCACGGTTTTATTAAAGGTAGAAGCTGTGTTACAAATGCTAAATTACATGTTGGAAAAAGATTTGTATTAAATGGAGATATAGAACATTTCTTTGATACTATTCACTTTGGAAGAGTAAGAGGCATATTCTTGAATAAACCATTTTATTATTCAAAGGAAGTGGCAACAATTATAGCTAAAATTACTTGTTATAATAAGAAGTTACCACAAGGTGCTCCTACTTCTCCGTTTGTTTCAAATATTATTTGTTATACAATGGATAAAAAATTAGACTATATAGCAAAAAAATATAATTGCAGGTATTCTAGATATGCTGATGATATCACATTTTCCACAGATTCAGAATTATTTCCTACTGAAATTGCAAATATTAAAAATGAAAGTATATCATTTTCAAAAAAGATAATCAGAATCATTAATGGTGGTTACGAAAATGGTTTTGTTTTTAATGATAAAAAAACTAGATTCTATAAAAGATATAATAGGCAAGAGGTAACAGGTGTTGTTGTTAATAAAAAAACAAACGTAAATAAATATTATCTTAAGAATATTAGAGCTATAATTCATTGTATCAATTACAATGGATTTGTAGAATCCTACTTTAAAACATTTAAATCAATACCTAGTTCTGAAAATTATGCAAAAAATATTCTTTTTAATTATTTGTGTGGCAAAATAAGTTATCTTAAAATGGTTAGAGGTGACTCAGATGGATTGTTTTTGAAATACGCTAATGACTTTAATAATTGCTTTAAAACTGAAGTTTTCGATATTTCTGATGAGATGAGGGTTAGGAAATATATTGGTAATAAATGCTATGTAATCGAATGTGGAGCAAATTATGGAACGGGGTTTACTACCACGAGTTATGATAATATAATTTATACATCTACTCATGTTATTGTAGATAAAAATAATTGTCCTAGTTTTGTTTATGATAGCTCTTCTTCTAATTACTCTAAACAATTTCCAATTTATGGAAAAAGTATTAATTTACTTTATATTCTCAATAAAAATTTAAAGAATAAAAGAACGGTTGTTGATTACTATATTGATCAAGAATCATATGAAAAGGATATCCTTTTAATGCCCGTTAAAACTAACAAAAAAAATAATCTTAAAATTTCAAATAGAAAAGCTAAATTAGGAGATATTGTTTTTCTGGTAGGATATCCGTGCTTTAATGGATTTGACAATACAAGTATACATGTAATTAAGACAAAAGTAATTGGAGAAAATATTTTATTTGGAAGAAAACTGATTAATACCTTGGATTCCCCCAAACATGGTATGAGTGGAGGGCCTGTTTTAAATTCTAATAATGAGGTAGTTGGAATAGTATACGCAGGAAATGACGATAATTCTGAAAATGTTGGCTTTATCAGTCTTGTATAAATTAATATTTTTATTATATTATTTAATAATGTGTTGAAAAATAGATTTTTAATAGATGGGGAAAATATAGATAATGGTAGTGTTAAGTTAGAGAATAATAGTAATGAACATAAGGAGATGTTGTAATGAATAATGAAGTAATGGCGCAGTTAAGTGCAAGTTTAATTGAGGCGGCAGCAAATAATACAGCTAGTATAATTACAGATAAAATAAAGAAAGCTAAAACTAGTAGAGATGATAAAAAGACGATAAATGAATTAGAGAGTATAATTAATGACTTGTTGGCTGATAAACAAGAGATACAAAGAATTGCTCAAGCATATGAACAAGAGTTAGTTACTCATAAAATAACTGAAGATGATATTAAATATATCATAGATAATTTGATACCAATATTTGAGAAATTTGTTCCAGATGATAATAAAGAGATTGTATCACAGCTAAAAAGTATTTTATCAGTAGAAACGCTTACTATTATGCAATTAATTGGATTTAATTATAAACAAGCTATAGGAGAACCATTAACATATCTAGTTAGAAACCTTATAGAAAATAATGTCCCTAAAGATAATGATCTTAATATTAAATATTTAGATTCTCTTGCTAAAATAGCTCAAGATAAAGAAGCAACAAATAGGTTTTATAGATTAACTAATCAAGACTTTAAAATAGAAGAATAGTTTTATAAAAAAACAATTATTATGTTTAAGTATTTATTATTGAATCAAATCTTGATAATTCATATAAATATTCAACTTAATTACAATAGTGACTTATTAATGTATTATTACATTTAAAAAATAAAACCACTATTATCATATTTTCGTAATAGTGGTTTTAATATGTGTTATTCATTTATTTGAACTCCTTCATTATTTACTATTTATCTTACGTTAAGTATAGATATAATAGTTTTTTTAACTATTTCATTCTTTAAAGCATCTATTGTAATATCTCTATAACTTATATTGTAATATGGTGCTATTAGAATGCTATAGCTTAGTTTGATTCTATCAGCTATATTCCATACCGATATAATCTGGTTATTATTGTTATGCATTTATTTCCTCCATTCTATAATAATTATATCTTAATTTATGATAATTGTTGATATAAAAAGTATCAATGATACTAAAAATATTGACTTATTAATTCTCTTTTAATATAATAAGCTTGACATGAATGAGAAAGGAAATTAAATGAAGCAGCCTAGCAACAAAGAAATAAACGATTATATAGATAAAATTAGATTCATTCTTAATAATAATGGAAGACTTGTTATTAAAAAGAATAGAGATAAGAATTATATATTCTTTTACTTATATAATATTACTGATGATTTTATAATTAATATATTATTAAATCTTAAAGATAGAGATTTTAATAGAGTATTATTAAGTAATAATGAATTCCATAGTAAAGAGATTCTATATGAATGGGTTAAAGAAATAGAATTAACTGATATGAGTGGTAATATAGATATAAGAGAAATATATATTAAGACTTATTTAGATATGAATAATAAAACGGTTGTAGTTATATCTTTTCATAAAAGTAAAGATTATAGTTAATGGGGTGAAAAAATGAAGTATTGTGATTATTGTTTAAAAGAAGTAGATTGTGAATATCATGAAAGAAATAAAACTGAAATAATAGATAATAATAAGATTGATTATAAAGAAAAATATTATGTATGTTCAAAATGTGGTAATGAATTTTATGATGATTTATTTAATTATAATGTTCGTATTGTAAATGAAAAATTAAGAAAAGTGACGGGATTAATAACTATAGAGGAGATTGAAGAAATAATTAATAAATATTCTATAGGTAAGAAACCTCTTTCTCTTGTACTAGGATTAGGTGAAATAACTATTACTAGATATTTAGATGGACAAAATCCAACTAAAGAAAATTCTGACTTGTTAAAAGGAGTACTTAAAAATCCATTGTTATATGAAATGTTTTTAATAGCAAATAAAGATAAGATAACTAATGTAGCATTTAAAAAATCAATGGGTAAAGCTAAACAAGAAGAATTGAAAAGTAATAAATCTAAATTATATAGTATTTCATTATATTTGTTAGATAGAGAAATAGAAGTTGATCCTTTATCTATGCAGAAACAGTTATATTTTATAAATGGTTTTTCTAAACATCATTTGGGTGAAAGAGTAATTAAGGAAAATGCTGAATGTTGGAAATATGGCCCTGTTTATCGTGATATATATGATGCATTTTCATATTATGAATATAATAAAATAGATTATGAAGAGTTGAGAAAAGATAAAGAAATAGATTTAACTGATAAAGAGAAAGAATATCTTGATGCAATGATAGATGCTTTTGGATTTTATAGTGGAAGTATATTAAGAGAGATGACTCATTTAACAGATCCATGGATTAATGCTAGAGCTGGTTTAAATGAAAATACTAATTCAAATAGAGTTATTGATAATAATGATATGGAAGATTATTTTGAAAAAGTATGTTTGGAATATGGTATAGATTCATTAAGTGATATAAAAAAATATAGTGAAGATTTATTTAAAAAAGCAAAAAATAATATGATGGAGAAATTAAATAACGATATTGGTAAATGATAATAACTATAAAGGATGGAGAATATGAATGGATTTGGAAGTATATTAAGAGATTATTTAGATTACCATAAAATATCTCGAACAGATTTTGCAAATAGACTAGGTATTAGTAAAAAATATTTGAATGAGATAATTAACAGTAAAACAAATCTTCCAATAGAATTAATCATTTCTATAAGTTTGCTTACTGATATAGATGCTAATTTAATATATTCTATAGAGAATAGGAAAAATACCAATGATATCATTTCATAAAGATAATAAGGGGAGATGATTGTTATGAAATGTGATAATTGTTTATCTAAAGAAACTTATATTGATGATTATAAACATACATATACTGTAAAAGGTAAAGAGATTGAAGTTACTACGAAATGTAGATTTTGTAAAAAATGCGGTAATCAAGTTTATGATGAGGAATTAGATAATATAACTGGTAATATTGTAATTGCCAAATATAATGAGAAATACGGACTTACTAGCGAGTCTATTATAGAACTTAGGAATAAATATAATCTATCTCAAGAATTGTTTGCTAAAGTTATAGGATGTGCTAAAAAGACTTTAATCAGTTATGAAAAAGGAACTTCTATACCTAACGATACATATTCTATTGTATTAAAATCATTATTATCAAAACCTGACATTATCGATGTTTTAGTTGAAGCAAATAAAGATGAATATAGTGATAAAGAATATAATAAAATAAAGAGCAAAATACTAGAATTTATAGCTAATAATCGTTATATAGAAGAAGAAAAACTTGATAATTTAACAGAGTATAATGGGTATACTAGTTTTAATAGAGATAAAATAATTAATATGATAATCTATTTTGCTAAAGATGGTGTTCTTAAAACAAAATTGCTTAAAGAAATGTTCTATTCAGACTTTATATATTATAAAAATAATGGCGCTTCTATAACAGGATTAGAATATGCTAAGATTGATTATGGACCTGTTCCTAATAATAAAGATGATATTCTTAATGATTGTATTATTAATAAATATATCAAAGAAAAGATTGAATATTATGATAACTTTGAAAAGCACAATATTATTAGTTTAAGAGAATTTGATAATACGATATTTAGGGAAGAAGAATTAGAAGTAATGAAGAAGATAAAAGATTTTTTCAAAGATTTTAAATCTAAAGAAATAGCAGATTTTTCACATAAAGAGAAAGGTTACATTGAAACTGAATTTGCTAAAAATATTAGCTATCAGTATGCACTTGATATTGATAGAATTTGATACTGATTCATCTAACTGATTTTTGGGGACAAATAACGATATTGATAAATGATAAACAATATAAAGATGTGATAACAAAAATGAAATAACAATAAAAAAATTATTTTAAAAAAACTTGGTAAATATATTATAATATTAATGTAATAGGTTAGTGTAAAACTTGACTCTATTACAAATAAATGATGTATTAATACGCACAAACACTTGTGTAGTGTTATATATTATGAACAATTAGAGGGCGCAAATATCTTCTTACGCCACGCTTACTTATGTAAGTCTGAGTAGGCTTTGCCGAAAGAATACATGCAAGACTGGGAGAATGCCTAATTGTTCTATAAAGGCTTGTGTAAAAACACAAGCCTTTTATATTGTTATTCAGAAGGAGTAATGTTCATAAGAGGAAAAACTAGTATGGAAAATAACAAAAGATATTTACGATAAATATAATATATATGAATATGAAGAATATTAAATATATCAATCATAAGACATATATTTGAATTTAAAAGTGTAAATAATTATGAATAAACTATTTAAAATTTCGACTAGTATTAAATAATCCAGACTATGGTAACATAGTATAGAATGTATGTTGCGTAGTCAAAATTAAAATAAATAAGAATAGGTGTTATGTAGCTACTGTTTATCCTGTTAGTGAAAGCAAAATTCAAAGAGAAAAAGAAAATAGTTATTTTAATAGATAATTTTTAAAATATAAATTGTTATATTCGTAATAAATTAATTGAAAAATAGAAGAAAATGTTATAAAATATGCGGTAGAAATGCATGTACATATGATTGATATAAAAAGGAGTATTTATATGAAAGTTTTAGTAACTGGTTCAGCTGGTTTCGTGGGAAGAAATTTGGTTGAATCATTAAAGAATTTAAAAGATAACAAAGATAGAACAAGACCTGATTTAAATATCGAAGAGATATATGAATTCGATAAGGATACAGATGTTAGTTTATTGGATAAGTATTGTTCTGATTGTGATTTTGTGTTTAATCTTGCTGGCGTTAATAGACCTAAAGAGAATAGTGAATTTATGAAGGGTAACTTTGGCTTTGCTAGTGACTTACTTGATACATTAAAGAAACATAATAATAAATGCCCAGTTATGCTTTCTTCATCTATTCAAGCAACATTAATTGGAAGATATGCTGAAAGTGATTATGGAAAGAGTAAACTTGAAGGAGAGAAGTTATTCTTCGATTATGCTAAGAAGAATAAGAGTAAAGTATTAGTATATCGTTTTCCTAATTTATTTGGTAAATGGTGTAGACCAAACTACAATAGTGTAGTTGCAACATTCTGTAATAATATTGCTAATGATTTGGAAATACAAGTAAATGATCCAAATGCTGAACTTGAACTTGCATATATAGATGATGTAGTTAAAGAATTAATCGATTCATTAGAGGGAAAAGAACATCGCTGTGAATATGATGGATTAAATGTTGTAGAAAAAGCTAAAGGTAATTACTGTTATATTCCGGTTACTCATAAAGTAACACTTGGAAGAATAGTTGAATTATTAAATAGTTTTAAAGAACAACCTAATACTTTAGTAATGCCAACTATACCTAACAATTCTTTTGAAAAGAAATTATATTCTACTTATCTATCATATTTACCTAAAGAAAAAGTTAAATTTGAACTTAATATGAAGTGTGATGATAGAGGAAGTTTTACTGAACTTTTAAAGACACAAGATTGTGGACAATTTTCAGTTAATATAAGTAAGCCTGGAATAACTAAAGGACAACATTGGCATCATTCTAAGTGGGAATTCTTTATGGTAGTTAAAGGTCATGCTTTAATACAAGAAAGAAAGATTGGAACTGATGAAATACTAGAGTTCGATGTTAGTGGAGAAAAAATAGAAGCAGTTCATATGTTACCAGGATATACACATAATATTATTAATCTATCTGATACTGAGGAATTGATAACACTTATGTGGGCTAATGAACTATTTGATCCAAATCATCCAGATACTTATGGGGAGGCAGTGTAATATGGAAATAAAAAAAGATTATAGTGATATTAAATGGAAAGATAATGGAAAATTAAAACTATTAATAATAGTTGGAACTAGACCAGAGATAATTAGATTATCTGCAGTAATAACTAAATGTAGAAAGTATTTTGATTGTATACTTGCACATACTGGTCAAAATTATGATTATAATTTAAATGGAGTTTTCTTTAAAGATTTGAAACTAGCTGATCCAGAAGTTTATATGGATGCAGTTGGTGATGATTTAGGAGAAACTGTTGGTAATATTATTAATTGTTCATATAAACTTATGAATACTATTAAACCAGATGCTTTATTGATTCTTGGCGATACCAATAGTTGTTTAAGTGCTATTGCAGCTAAAAGACTTCATATACCAATATTCCATATGGAAGCTGGTAATAGATGTAAAGATGAATGTTTACCAGAAGAGACTAATAGAAGAATAGTAGATATTATTTCAGATGTTAACTTAGCATATAGTGAACATGCTAGAAAGTATCTACATGAATGTGGACTCCCTAAAGAAAGAGTATATGTTACTGGTTCACCAATGGCTGAAGTATTACATAATAATTTAGAAGATATTAAGAAGAGTGACATATTAGATAGATTAAAACTAAAGAAACATAAATATATTCTTTTATCTGCTCATAGAGAAGAAAATATCGATACTAAAGAAAATTTTGAAAGTTTATTTAATGCAATTAATAAGATGGCAGAAAAATATGATATGCCAATACTTTATTCATGTCATCCTAGAAGTAAAAAACGTTTAGAATCTAGTGGATTCAAATTAGATAAGAGAGTAGTAATGCATGAACCACTTGGATTCCATGATTACAATAATCTACAAATGAATGCTTTTTGTGTAGTTAGTGATTCAGGAACTCTTCCAGAAGAAAGCAGTTTCTATACTAGCATTGGTTCACCAATATCTGCAGTTTGTATTCGTACATCTACCGAAAGACCAGAAGCACTTGATAAAGCCTGCTTTGTACTTGCTGGTATTGATGAAAAGAGTTTATTACAAGCAGTTGATACAGCTGTAGAAATGACTAAAGATAATGAACTTGGTATTCCTGTACCTGATTATGTTGATGAAAATGTATCTACAAAAGTAGTAAAACTTATTCAAAGCTATACTGGTGTAGTAGATAAAATGGTTTGGAGAAAAAAATAATAATTAAAACATATTGCTTTGATGCATGAACTTGTCAATAAAAAGTAGACAGTAAAAAACATTTATTTAAATCCTAGTTGAGTTCTATACTCAATTGGGGTTTTATAATTTAATGCATAACTTGGTCTTAAATAATTATGATCATAAATTATTTCA
>JAEEGL014260829.1_pt1 | contig 12261 bp, 10 predicted proteins | sample 9134231 | NCBI WGS metagenome assembly JAEEGL01 (sample SAMN16246548, study PRJNA631951) | gut metagenome | biome: gut microbiome; feature: rumen; material: fiber-attached | host: Bos | place: Iran: Karaj | collected 2018-10
CTTTATCCTTGTCCTTATCCTTATCTTTGTCCTTATCATCAGATTCCGCTCCGGTATAGACCCATGCTTTTATGGATTTACCGTTAACGGAAAGAGCTGTCTGTTCAAATCCATCCGGAGCCGACGTGCTGCCGGGATCGAGCACGATTATATATCTGTCATTTCCGCCGTCGAATCTTACATAGTCAGACATCTCAGCAGTAGACGTATCGCAAAGATAGAAGTCTCCGTTGGACCCCGACGCATCCGTCAGATATGCCAACGTCACAAGTCCGTTTGAAGCATCCATGTATGCCAGTTCCACGTTCTGTCCCTGGTAAGCCACTGTCATCTTCCTGAAGCCTGACGGAAGGTACTCATCAGGAAAAGTATTCGCGATATACATGCCGTTATTCGTAGCAATGGTTCCCACTGTGGGACCTGCCGTTTCTGCCGGTGCTTCTCCTTCGACGCCCTCCGCTCCTTCGACGCCCTCCGCTCCTTCCGGAACTTCTCCTTCCACCGGAGCCTCTCCTCCGGCATCCTCGGCGTTTACCTCTTCATCGGCATATACCGGAGTCGCTGCAGCAGCCTGAAATACAAGCGTAAGCGCTAATGTTCCTCCTATAAGCATTTTTCTGAGTCTGTTAAATCTCATCTTCTCTCTCCCTTTTTTTAATCACTTCTTATGCTTCGTCAATTGCCTTACCTATGTCGTGTCTGAAATACTTATTCTCAAAATCGATCCACTCGACCGCTTCATAAGCCTTTGCTCTTGCATTCTTCAGCGTGTCACCCTTTGCCGTGACTCCAAGCACTCTTCCTCCGTTTGTGACTATGCCCTTACCGGTCTTTTTAGTACCCGAGTGAAAAACATAGTATCCTTCTTTATCACTGAATTTGTCAAGTCCCTCTATAACGAATCCCCGCTCGTATTTTCCGGGATACCCTTTTGAAGCAAGCATGACGCACACTGCAGCGTTATCTTCGAATTCAAGCTTTATCTTGCCCAGATTTCCTTCCACGCATGCGGTCATGACATCGATTATATCATTTTTCATCCTCGGCAGCACCACCTGTGCTTCAGGATCTCCGAACCTCGCATTAAACTCCAATACCTTCGGTCCGTCCTCTGTCAGCATAAGGCCGAAGAAGATCACTCCCTTGAAGGGCCGTCCTTCCTTTGCCATTGCCTCAACTGTAGGTTTGTAGATATTCTTTTTACAGTACTCATCGATCTTTGCCGTATAGAAAGGCGATGGCGAGAAGGTTCCCATTCCCCCGGTATTAAGACCGGTATCACCGTCTCCTGCCCTTTTATGATCCTGTGCCGAGCTCATGACCTTTATCGTCTTCCCGTCACAGAATGTGAGTACCGAAACCTCGCGTCCGGTCATGAATTCCTCAATGACCATGCGGTTTCCGGCCATGCCGAATTTCTTATCGAGCATTATCTCCTGTACGCCGGCTTTTGCTTCATCTAAAGTATTGCAGATAAGCACTCCTTTTCCCAGAGCCAGACCGTCAGCCTTGAGCACTATCGGGAACCTGGCACTTTCAAGATAAGCCAATGCCTTATCTGCGTTATCAAACACTTCATAAGCCGCCGTGGGGATATTGAACTTCTTCATCAGATCCTTCGAGAAAGCCTTGCTGCCCTCAAGTATCGCAGCCTTCCCGTCAGGACCGAAGACCTTAAGCCCGTATCCTTCCAGCACATCCACTATGCCCGCTGCCAGCGGATCGTCGGGACCTACTATCACCAGATCGACTGCTGTCTTCTTTGCAAACTTCGCTATCTCCTCGAAGTCCATGACCTGAATATCCACGCATTCCGCTATTTCCGCTATCCCGGCATTACCGGGCGCGCAGTATATCTTATCAACCTTCGGGCTCTTTGATACGGCATAAGCTATCGCATGCTCTCTGCCTCCGCCTCCTACGATAAGTACCTTCATGATCAAGTCCCTCTCAATCTCCCGTCTGTCTGTCTTCACCGCCTTGCAATACTCGACTGGATCCGGACTTCAGACAGGTTTTTCACATTTATGCATCACCTGTTTTGATGCAGCCCCTGGCTATCAGATCTATCGTCTCCGGAAGTATCTTCCATTCCGCCTGTTCCATTACTCTTTTCTGCAGTATTTCAGGAGTATCCCCCGGCTCTACATTCACGGCCTTCTGCATGATGATCGGTCCGGTATCGCATCCTTCATCCACGAAATGCACGGTAGCTCCCGTAACCTTCACGCCTCTCTTGAGCGCTTCTTCATGGACCTTGAGTCCGTAATATCCCTCGCCGCAGAATGACGGTATCAGGGAAGGATGGATATTTATTATCCGTCCCTTATACTTCCTTATGATCTCTTTCGAAAGAACTACAAGGAATCCTGCCAGGACTACGAGATCCGGCTTTGCTTCATCAAGGGCTGCCAACAGAGCCCTGTCGAACTCTTCCCTGTCCTTATAGTCTGTCCTTGCCACAGCCTTAGTCTCTATCCCTGCCTTTTTTGCGCGTTCCAGAGCATAAGCGTCTTTCTTATTGCTTATGACCCGCACTATCCTGGTATCATGTATCCTTCCGTCAGCGACAGAATCGATTATCGCCTGGAGGTTCGTGCCGCCCCCGGATACCATGACCGCAAGCTTCAGGATATCATCAGGCTGCGTGTTCATGCTTCGTATATCTCCACTCCGATATCGGAAGAGATCGTTTCTCCTATAATATAGGCTTTTTCGCCGGTTTCCTCTATCGCGCGTATCGTGCTGTCAGCATCGGCGCTGTCTACAGTAAGCACCATGCCAAGTCCCATATTGTATGTATTGTACATCATATGCTCTTCGATCTTGCCTTCGCCCTGCATCAGAGTGAATATAGGCGGCACCGGATATGATGTCTTGTCGATCCTTGCCGAAATCCCTTCCGGGAACATTCTCGGGATATTCTCATAGAAGCCCCCGCCCGTGATATGCGAGCAGCCTTTTATCTTTATCCCGGCCTTCTTCACTGCATCAAGAGCCTTTACATATATGATGGTAGGAGTGAGCAGCGCCTCTCCAAGCGAGCAGCCAAGCTCCGGATAATACCTTGAAAGCGACTGTTCATCCATCCTGAATATCTTTCTTACAAGTGAGAAGCCGTTTGAATGCACTCCCGATGAAGCTATTCCGATAAGCGTATCGCCGGCCTTTATCCGGCTTCCGTCTATTATGTCTTTTCTGTCAGCCACGCCCACGGCAAATCCTGCAAGATCATACTCATCTTCCGGCATGAGTCCCGGATGCTCCGCAGTCTCACCGCCTACCAGCGCAGCTCCCGCCATCCTGCAGCCCTCAGCGACACCTTTTACTATCTGAGCGATCTTTTCCGGGTAATTCTTTCCGCATGCTATGTAATCAAGAAAGAATAAAGGCTCGCCTCCTGCGCATGCCACATCGTTCACGCACATAGCCACACAGTCGATCCCTATAGTATCATGCTTATCAAGGATAAAAGCGAGCTTTATCTTCGTGCCTACTCCGTCCGTGCCGGAAAGCAGCACGGGATCATCCATGTTTTTTATACCCGCAAGGCTGAAGGCTCCTGAGAAGCCTCCCAGTCCGCCGATCACTTCCGGTCTTGACGTCCCTTTTACAAAATCCTTTATAAGCTCCACCGATTTGTAACCGGCTTCTATATCAACTCCTGCAGATTTATAGTCCATTCCTTCCTCCACGTTCCGCTTCAAAACATCCGCCCTTTTTTCAAAGTTCTCCGGTTTTTTAGCGTCCCTTCTCTTTTATATACTGCTCGTATCCTATTTCCTGCAGACGGTCATTCTTTTTCATCACGCCTTTTTTCATATCCTCTTTATAGGACAATAACTTACCGCGTATCTCTTCCGCATCTTTATCAGAAGCCGCAGCCAGTATCTGCGCGGCAAGTATTCCCGCATTTTTTGCGCCGTCTATCGCTACAGTGGCAACCGGCACTCCGGGCGGCATCATCAGCATGGAGTGCAGTGAATCCATGCCGTCCAGCACCTTCGCGCTCAACGGCACCCCTATCACAGGCCCTTCGAAAAGCGCCGCGCACATTCCGGGCAGGGCAGCTGCCATTCCTGCCCCCGCGATTATGACCCTTATATCCCTGCTCCAGGCACCCCTGCACCATTCCAGGAGCTCATCCGGCTCCCTGTGCGCAGAGATTATGGCCATCTCATATCCTATACCAAATTCTTTTAATATATCCGCCGCCTTTGACATCTGTCCTATATCGGAATCAGAGCCCATGACGATACCGACCTTTGGCATTTCTCCTGTCGATCCTCCAATCTAAAAATGAAAACAACAACGCATTATATCATATATACTGTTTTGAACAAAGTCTTTTCCCGTAAAACGATGGCCGGTCATAACACGCCTAAAGGCGTGTTAAGTTCCTCCGTGCCCGGCACGGCAAAGCGTCCGTCCCTTATTATGACATGGCGTCCGCCGTCCTTATCTACGCTCGCTATCTCTCCGAGCTCCTCATACGGAAGGGTGATATCCGTGTGGCATTGGAAATATGCCTTTATCGGCTCATCCTTCCTGTATTTCAGCGTGTGTTCATTATCCTTTGCGATGTGTCTCCTGCCGTCCGGATTAAAGGTATCGATCTCTTCCTCCCGGTTGTAGCAGGTATCACCCACGGCAAAATGGGGCCCCGTCTTCTCCGCTATGAGTATAGGCAGCTTATCGAATATACCGTATTCCTTAGCCGCAGCATATGCTGTGGTGTTGGTGCCTATGGCAAATTCACCCATCGGGAGCGTGTCATGGTGGAACAGGATATTTTCCTCTATGTATCTCCTGCTCTCTTCTTCATTTTCATAATTCGCGCAGGAATACCCGGTAATAAAACCTCCTTTGAACGTGAGCGTCAGATCCTTGAATATAAGCCCGTTGATATAGACTACGGACACATGAAGGGTTCCCTCGGTCCCCTCAAGCATCGGCGTTGTAAAGACCTCGCCCACAGGAATGTTCACATCCGCGGTACAGTTCTCAAAATCAGTTTCTTTGGTTATGTCTGCTATAGGATGCAGTTTCACCCGCATGTCTGTTTTATTTCCGTTCCTGCCCTTTATCTCGACAATCTCTCCCTTTTCCAGCTCATCGATGATGTATTGCTGCATCTTCCGCCAGTGCTCTTCGGAGAGCGTATTTATATCGACAGTCCTCTTGAAAATGTCCTGAAAATCCTTCCCTATCTCAGGCACAGGGTAGGCAATGATAGTAAAAGACCTCTCTTCAGCCTTTATATATCTGTTCTGTATCTCCGAAGACCTTGACATGAGCTCGGTCTTAAGCTTTGACTGCTTATCTGAAAGCCTGAAGCTCTCCTCATGATTTACGGGACTGAACTCTTTCATTCCGAAGCGTTCCATTACGGCAGGCCCCGCAAATACCGCTGCCAGCTCCTTTACCCCCTCATAGGCGTTTTCCGTCACTTCCAGCTTGCGTTCCATGTATGCCCTGTCAAGGAACAGCGCCGCATCCTCCCTGTGGTCATAGTCCATCTGCTGATTGACAAGCTCCCCGTAATAGCCTGTCCTGCTGAGCCCCCCTCTTACGGCAGCATGCAGCGGCTTTCTGAATATCGTCGCATCAAGCCCCGCCCTTGCGAAGCTTTTTATCGAAGCTCTTACAAGTCTTTCAAATCCGAGATTATACCTTATATTCACGGTCTTTTTTTTCTTTATGTCCTTGCCTGTCGCTTCAAAGCCCCTGATAAAGCCGCCTGTAAAGGTCTCTGCCATTCTGTCTATCTCAGGCTCCGGCAGGGTGTTGATAAACTCCGCCAGTTTCCTTGTTTCATCGGTCACATATTCGCCGAAAAGGTCCAGGTATGAAAGATCATTTAAGTCAGACTCCATTATGATCTTCTTTGCAAAATCCATTGACGGATCCACAAGCTCCCTTATCCTGCCTGCAACAGTCACGTCCGTATAGTCAGTGATATAGCTTTTTATTATGGACTGCACATCATTTACAAGTCCGTCGGGAATCCCGTTAGTTCCGGCACTCCCGTTTCCCGGACCCTCTTCGAAAGATGCGCTCTCCGCAAGAAATGCTGTATAAACTTCGAGAAAGACCTCGCATAATATAGTCCTGTCCTCAAGCCTTATATCCCCCTCAGCCTTAAAGGGTATGAGCGCTGTAAGCTCATATGAAAGAAATGAAAGGAGCCTGCCCATATCCGTGCCGAAAAGAGATACCGCATATACCGGATTCACATAGGAGTTTCCGTAGTTTTCCGGCTTAATGTCATCATAAGTCCCGTTCATGATGAAACCGGCCGTCCTGCGGAAATATTCTCCATACGGCTCCGGGACCTCATGCTCTTTTGCAAGCGACAGCAGACGCTCATTTGCCAGCAGGCTGCGTTCCCTTAATTCATTCATTTCTACTGATTTAATCATATGACAACCCAACGATCCCTATATATACCAGCAAGATCCAAAGTATCACCGATATCACGGACACAGCAAATCCTGCTTTGGGAAGAAGAGGGAAAACATCCGGCTCCTGTGTTGCCATAAACCCCAGCATAAGTCCCACCATGGCAAAGATCAGTGCAAAAAGTCCTGCTCCTCCCATCCGTGCTGCAAGCTCTCCCTCAGTCCTTATCGATATGATCATAGCCAAAAAGAAGGAAATGAGGGATATCATACCGAATATGAGAGCCATCATTCCCTTTTTAGAATGCCTGTTACTTGTAAACCTGTATTTTTTGTCGAATATGGACATTTGCTTTCCCTTTTACCGTCCCCTACCGACCCTTACGGATCCGCGACAGAAGACGCCCCGTACTTTTCATAATAGGCGTCTATCGCAGCCTTAAGGTTTTCGTCTATTATCTTCTTCCCTCCGACCTCGTGTGATGTAAGGTAATCGATCACCTCAGTCATTGTAACTATGGCATGCGTAGGAAATCCGTATGTATCCGATATCTCCCGCAGGGCCGATTTCTCTCCTTTGCCCCTCTCCTGCCTGTCTACCGATACGCACATGCCGGTTATTTTCACATCCCCCTGTGCCTGTATTATCGGGAGCGTCTCCCTGATCGATGTGCCCGCCGTAGTCACATCTTCTATTATGACCACCTTATCGCCCGGGTTTATCGGTCCGCCGAGCAGTATGCCCTTATCCCCGTGGTCTTTGATCTCTTTTCTGTTGCTGCAGTACCTGACCTCGGCATCATGCTCCTCTGCGAGCGCGATCGTCGCGGCTACCGTGAGAGGTATCCCCTTATAGGCAGGTCCGAAGAGCACGTCAAAATCCGTACCGAATGCATCCGCTATCGCCCTGGCATAGTATTTCCCGAGCTTTGCAAGCTGTTCGCCTGTGCGGTAATATCCCGTATTCACAAAAAACGGGGTCTTCCTTCCGCTCTTGGTGACAAAGTCCCCGAACTTCAATACTTCGCACTCTAACATGAACTCTATGAATTCTTCTTTATATCTCTCCATTTCCCTCTATTCCTTCCCAACTCTTTTCCGCCCGACGATCTACCCATAAAATCCCCCTTTCGTGATAGTAAATCGCAATAGGCGACACAAGCATCTAATAATATAGCATAATGCCGCCTATAAAGCCATTTCTCTTACCACACAATCCAACGCGTTGGATTTGCGTTGGATCACTGATCACCAGAATACCTATATTTGGCGTAATGGCCTTTATTAATCGGTTCAAGCATACCTTGTTCTACAAGCTTTTTCAACAAAGTATACGCCTTGGACGGACTTACGTGTAATAACTCTACAACATCTGCCCGGGATAAAAACTCAGTATTTTTTGCAAGATTAATGATCAATTCCGGGTATCTGGTCTCATCTATATCCACTTGTCTTACATAACCTATTTTACCTGCCTGAGATTTATATACTTTAGGAGAGAGGATATATGTCCGGTTTTTCCCGTTTCCAAACCCATCTACTAGTCCGGCTTCAATTGACGTATCAAGAATCCCCTTTATGGATGTTTCTGAAATTTTTATTGCTGCCGCTATCTGTTCCACTGTTGATTTTGGCAGGTCTTTAAGTGTATTTAGAACTAACAGTGAATTTAACGATAGTGGCCGTCCTAAACGGTTTTGCTCATTAGAAACCAGTTGAGCAATCTGTCTGTCAGGCTTACTCCGCGGTATAAACAGAGAAACCGTAACAGATGTAGTTGCGGAGTAATCCGGTAACGGCCTTCCAAATATTAGCGATCCCTCATAGATACGATCAATACCTCTACCTGTCCGTTCAGCTAATCCAATGCGTTTCAACGCATCTGCAAGCATTGGATTCCTTCCGTGCGGTTCTGCAGAAAGTAAGTTATCAATTGAAATACCCTCAATGAATCCCCCGGGATTTGCAATTGTCAGGCCATCTTCATTGAGCATAACCCTCACTCTCCCCATCTTTGAATAATCCCTGTGACTAAAAGCGTTTATCAAGGCTTCGCGAAGAGCTCTCTTATCAAATTCCGGAACAGACAGCCTGAATAGCCCCACTTCCAATTCCTGCTCAGGGTTCCTAACCTCAAGGTTGCTGTTTATCCTTTCAATTGTCTGTAACAATGGCAGCACATAGTCATCATTACTCCGTACATCTGTGCCTTCCAGTACTTGAAATGTTGCTGCATGCGTTGGAACATACCTTTTGATAGCATTGACTTTACCGATAAGCAAAATACCGGTGATCGTCGGATATAGTATATTATTCTGTTCCCTAACAAGTCCCAACGCTTTATACAGATCTTCATCCGCCAGTTCCAATAGGTTCTTTTCGCCGTTGTAGGCCATGATCAGATTTTTTAGCCGCTCTAATTCGATTGGATCAAAGTCATTGATCGAGCTTTCAAGAAGCGGCATTGCTGAATAGTCCAGCAACCGAAGATCCGACAGTCTCGTCGCAAACATTTGCGGATACATCGGAACGTTTCCAGGCTCACCATTGGCTTTTAACTGTCTGTAAAGGGTTTTCCCTGAGCTTGTCGCTACTATTCCGCTATATGACTTTGGAACAGAAATTTTAAGGACAGGTTTGACAGCATCTATAATTTCAGCCCTCACAGCTACCGGTGGAACAGTATTATTCGCGATAAATGCGCTTACTGTGGTTATTTTCTCGTGTTCCTTATGAATTCCTGTTACTTCACCATTATCTTCAACTCCAAGGTACAGATCCCCTCCGTCAGTGTTGGCAAATGCCACAACAGCCTCAAATATATCAGCATCAGAGAGCTTTTTTAAATCACTCTTAAATTCTACCGTTAATGTTTCTTTCTTAGGTAACATAGCTTCACCTCCAATCTGAATTTTAACGCACTTCTGCGTTGGAGTCAAAATTTCCAACGCAGCAATGCGTTGGAGGCCAATTTTTTGTGTTGGATTAATGTATTATTCTATTTTTATTTAGGGATTGGCGGCGGTGACAGTTTTGTACGGTATCCCATAGCGGTAAGAAGATCTGCAATAAAAGCCTCAAGGTCATATCCCTTTATCTTTATTTAGGCGCTTCAAGTGCTTTTTTAGCATCTTCGTCGCCATTATCTGCGGCTTTTGTATAGAATTCTTCTGCTTTCTCGGCTGACTTTTCTACACCGCTGCCATTTGCGTACATATTGCCCAGTTCATACTGCGACTTTGCACTGCCGGCCTCGGCAGCGCAAAGGAAGCATGCATAGGCAGTTTCGTAATCCTCTTTTCCTAAAGCCTCCATTCCCCGGCCGTAAAGCTTATCGGGGTCTGCCTTAATCGCAGGCTCAGAGGGCTTATAATCCTTCGGGATCCGTCCGTCCGAGACCATTTCATCATAATATTTCTTCCCTTCTTCATCTCCCAGCTCAGCACCTTTATGGAAGAGGTCCGCGGCCATATTGTCATCCTTTTCCACTCCCAGGCCGTCACGGTAAAGCTCGCCGATCGCCTCCCAGCTTCCATCAAATCCCATAAGGGCCGACTGGGTCAGGTAGGTCATTGCGTTTTCATGGGACTGCTTCAGGCCGTTTCCGTCAAAGGAACAGATGCCAAGGTTGTGAAAAGCCATATCCAGTCCCTGCTCAGCGCTTTTCCTGTAATACTCTACCGCCTTATCATAGTCCTGTTCAACTCCGATGCCGTACTCATACAGATAGCCTGTCCTGAGCTGTGCCTCGTCATAGCCCAGGTCAGCCGATTTTTTCATGTTATCAAAGACTTTTTCTTTATCTTCGCCTGTATCATAAATCAATCCCAGATTATAGAGAGCCTTCGCATTACCCTTCTCAGCAGCCGCTTCAAAATATTCCACAGCCTTTTCGAGGGATTCTTCCACATAATAACCGTTATAATACAGATGTCCGAGGGCGTTTAACGATGAGGGGTCACCCATGTCAGCGCCGCGGGAAAAGTATTCATAAGCCGTCTTATAATCCTCTTTATTAACCGCCTCGTTTCCTTTTTCGTAAAGCTCCTCGCCGGTAAGCGTTTCATCGATCTGTGCCTCTCCGGCCTGTGCCTCTTCGGCCTGTGCCTCTTCGGTCTTTGCCTCTTCGGTCTTTGCCTCTTCGGTCTTTGCCTCTTCGGTCTTTGCCTCTTCAGCCTGTGCCCCGGCTTGCTGTGCTGCACCGGCCTGATCCCCCTGCGATGCGGAACAGCCTGCGAGCAGGATAAGAAGGACAAGGAGCGGCATGATAAGCCTGGTCATTTTATATGAAAACTTACTGTGTGTTTGACCTGATCTTTTCATTGAAGACGCCTCCTTTAATCCCTTTATTCCCACGCTTATCCGATGCTTCCGTTGATATCCTCTATCATATCCTTCACTGCTTCCCTTGAAGCATCCGCGAAATGATACTCATCAAAACGGTCGCTGTACGGCTTCTTCGTATACGCCGCTATGATCCCCCGGCTTGAATTGATGATGGCGCCAAGCCCGTCTTTATTAAAGAACACCTTGAGGTCTGATGCCTTTCCTCCCTGCGCCCCGTAGCCCGGCACCAGGATATATGTATGAGGCATGAGCCTGCGGGCCTGCTCGCCCTGCCCCGGGTATGTGGCGCCTACGACAGCGCCTACATTGCTGTACGCTCCGTCCATCGAGTCTTCTCCCCAATCCCTTACCTTATCGGCCACAAGCTCATAAAGAGGCCTCCCGCTCTCTTCTGCAGCGCCGTCTATCAGGCTTAGTTCCTCTGTCTCTTCGGATATCCCGTCTTCAGCTATGATCTGATCCTGGAATTCACCGCTTGAAGGGTTTGAGGTTTTGACCAGCACAAATATTCCCTTATCGTTCCTGTTGCATACATCCACGAAGGGCTTCACCCCGTCGCTTCCGAGATACGGATTGACTGTCGCAAAATCTTCATCGAATGGCTTTAAAACCGTATCCCCGATTTTTATTTCCCCGAGGTGGGCAATGGCATAGGACTCTGATGTAGAGCCTATATCGCCGCGTTTCACATCCCCTATCACCACCAGGCCTTTCTCATGGCAATAGTCCACGGTCTCCTTGTATGCCGTAAGCCCCGGTATGCCGAACTGCTCATACATCGCTATCTGAGGCTTCACAGCCGGGATAAGGTCATATACCGCATCTATGATTGATTTATTAAACGCAAGTATCGCATCAGCTGCGGCCTCAAGGCTCTCGCCCTTTTTATCGACTGCCTCCCTGATAAGATGCTGCGGCACAAACTTCAGGTTCGGGTCAAGCCCCACTACCACGGGGGCTTTTTTATCGACTATGCTGTCTATTAATCTGCTGATCATTTTATCCGGTACTCTCTCCTGTCTGCGAATTCCTGTATTTTTCCGTCGTTCCAGTTCTGAACGGGCCTGTAATACCCCGTGATCCTTGAATATACTTCAGTTACCTTGCCGCATTTCGGGCACGTCTTCTGCTCTCCCGTCAGATACCCGTGCTCGGGGCAGACCGAGTAGGTGGGTGTTATCGTATAGTAAGGCAGCCTGTAGTTATCGGATATCTTCTTCACGAGCTCCGCCGCCGCCTTCCAGTCGGGCAGCTTCTCTCCGAGGAATGCATGGAATACGGTCCCGGACGTATACAGCACCTGGAGTTCGTCTTCTTTATCCAGCGCCTCGAATATATCATCGGTAAATCCGACCGGCATATGCGATGAATTCGTGTAATAAGGAGTATCCCCCGGCTCTCCGGCAGTGATCATGTTCGGATATTTAACAATGTAATGTTTAGCAGGCCTGTTTACAGGTCTATCAGCATGAGTTGACTCGAGAGTATAAGGATCCCTGTATTGCTCATGATA
>JAEEGL014460651.1_pt1 | contig 12261 bp, 8 predicted proteins | sample 9134231 | NCBI WGS metagenome assembly JAEEGL01 (sample SAMN16246548, study PRJNA631951) | gut metagenome | biome: gut microbiome; feature: rumen; material: fiber-attached | host: Bos | place: Iran: Karaj | collected 2018-10
AGAGTTCGATGTAACGGTCGGAAATGCCGGCAACAATTTCGTCGGTCATTTCGGGAACTTGCTGACCTTCCTTGCCTTGGAAACCGTTTGCCATCAGCCATTCGCGTACAAACTCCTTGCTCAACTGACGCTGCGGCTCACCTTTGGCAAAACGCTCCTCGTAACCTTCCTTGTAGAAGTAACGCGAACTGTCGGGTGTGTGGATTTCGTCAATGAGGACGATTTTGCCGTCAATCTTGCCAAATTCGTACTTGGTATCCACGAGGATGAGTCCTCGCTTGTCGGCTACCTCTGTACCACGTTCAAACAGTTTGTAGGTGATGTCCTCAATCTGCGCGTAATCCTCGGCGGAGATAAGACCTTTGGCGATGATGTCTTCCTTGGAGATGTCCTCGTCGTGTCCCTCGGCGGCCTTGGTGGTCGGAGTGATGATTGGCTTCGGGAACTTCTGATGCTCCTTCATACCGTCGGGAATCGGCACGCCGCATATTGCACGTGCGCCCGATTTGTAGGTGCGCCAACTCGAACCGGTCAAGTAACCGCGAATAATCATCTCCACGGGGAATGGCTCTGCCTTCCTGCCAACAGTTACCATCGGGTCGGGCGTGGCGAGTTTCCAGTTAGGAACAATGTCGGCGGTCAGGTCGAGGAACTTGGCGGCTATCTGGTTCAATATCTGACCCTTGAACGGAATACCCTTGGGCAATACGACGTCAAACGCCGAAATCCTGTCCGTTGCCACCATCACCAACTTTTCGTCGTTGATATTATACACATCGCGTACCTTGCCGTGGTAAACGCTTTTCTGTCCATCAAAATGGAAATCTGTGTTTGTTAATGCTTTCATAATATATTTACGATTTACGATTTTCGATTTATGATTTTCGATTATGCATTATGCATTGTGCATTATGCATTAACTTCGTATGCATCAATTATTTTCTTTACCAATTTGTGCCTTACCACATCGTCCTTGCCAAACGACACGAAGGAAATGCCGCGTATTCCGCTTAAAATTCTAAGCGCGTGCACAAGTCCCGAATCCGAATGTCGCGGCAGGTCTATCTGCGTCTCGTCGCCGGTGACGATGAACTTGGAATTGTCGCCCATCCTCGTAAGAAACATCTTCAACTGCGCCACCGTGGCGTTCTGCGCCTCATCGAGTATCACAACAGCGTCGCCCAACGTCCTGCCGCGCATAAACGCCAACGGCGCAATCTGCACGATGCGTTCCTCTATCATATCTTCAAGACGCCGCTGCGGTATCATCTCGTTGAGCGCGTCGTAGAGTGCCTGCATATAGGGGTCGAGTTTTTCCTTCATATCACCGGGCAGGAAGCCAATCTTTTCGCCCGCTTCCACGGCTGGACGGCAGAGGATAATGCGGCGCACCGCTCCCGATTTCAATGCTTTTACCGCCAATGCAACCGCAAGGAAAGTCTTGCCAGTGCCGGCAGGACCTGTCGCAAAAAGCAGGTCGTTGCGGTCAAACTCTTTCACCATCTGCATCTGCGTCTCGGAACGCGGACGTATCGGAGTGCCTGTGGTGGAAAACAAAATCACGTCGCCGCCGCCAGCGTGGAGCGACGCCTTGGTGGTGTTGTCGTTAAGAAGGCTGTCCCATTCGGTGTCGGAAAGCGAATTGTAGGTGGCGTAATGACGTTTGATTTTGTCCAATAAAACCGTGAAACGCTCCACTTCCGCCGCCTCGCCAAGCACCTTTATTTGATTGCCACGCGCCACGAGTTTTATCTTGGGAAACATCGTGCGGATGTGTTCGAGGCGTTGCTCGTTGACACCATAAAAATCCACCGGGTCGAGGCTTTCGAGGTCTATTCTGCTTTCCATATCTTAAAATCTGTGTTTGTGGGTGAGCATGGAGATGTCGTTGCCAAAGAGCCCCTTGTCGCGCTTTTTCTTCAACGAGAAGAAGTAAGACACATCAAGCATCGGCAAAGCATGGAATTTCATGTCGCCAAACACCGTGCCGTACATCAGTTTTACGCCGCCTTGGAGCATTATGTTTTGCTTGTAGCCGAAATATCCATAGACAAATAGTTTGTGTTCGCCCGACCAATCCTTCACGTTCCAATCCACGGAATAAAAGTCGGCGTCCACAAGAAGGTTCAGTTTGCCAGAGATGTGGATGTCCAAATCCGCCCCCACAAACCAAACTATCGTATCAAGGCACACAACGCTCTCCCTGTACCACAATGTATGGCGGTCGATGGGCGGCATAGTAGCCTCCTTGCCAACTTTGAATGAATTTTTGATGCCTGCGCGAAGCGTCAATAGAAAGTTGCCAGGCTCGCAGTTGGTTCTCTTTTTGAGCATAATGGTAAGACGCGCCTCGTTTCTCAAAGTGATGACGCTCGGCACGGTGCACGTGTCGGGGATGTACGACGGCTTGTATTTTTGTACGCCTTTGAAGAATATGCCGGGATAGTCGATATTGTGGACGGTGGCAAAATGCAGTTCCCTTGTCCTGAGAAATCCGCCGTCGTCCTCCGCCGGTTTGGTAAACCAACGGTGCTTCAATCCGACGTTGGGAATCATTATGTCGCCCAATACGTCCGTGAAAATTTCTGTCTTTTCGCCGATGCCATACCGCGACGGCGCAAATAGTGACAATTCAAACCGGTGCTTGTCGATGGTGCAAGCCGTCGGACGAGTCTGAAATTCGGGCTGCGCCATCGCAACGCCGCTCGCAATAACGAGCAAAAATAACAATATTATATGCTTTGTTGCCGCGTGTTTCATTTATTCTTTCATTGTTATTATCATTTATTGTTTTATTGCTACCAGCGTTTGGTTTCGTCCCGCGACACCTGGTAGCCGACGTTGAGCATAATGCCAGAATTATATACAATCGGGGCTTTAAACTCCTTGTAATCCTTGAAAGTGCTTACGTATGCGCTCAAATCCAATATTATGTGCCTGTAATATACGCCGCCGCCTACCATGAGGTAGGTTTGAAACCAGCGCGGCGTCCAGTCGAACAGAAACGCATTGTGCTTGGGGTCGGGGGCTTGACCGTCGAAGGTGATGTCCCGCGCCTCGTAAAACATCACGCCGGGCGCAACTCCTGCAAAACCGTACAAGCGGGGTTTTTTGCGGTGTTCGGTAGTTACCTTAAATTTGATGGGGAACAGCATGTTGTTGAACCTCGCCTTTACATGATAGTCGTAATTGTAAATGGTAGGCACGTATGTGTCGCTGAATTTGCCGCCCGTGCCGAGGTACGACAGTCCAAATGTTACAAACCTGTATGTGGCTATGCGCAATGCGTAGTTGGTTTCCCAATATACATTGAGCATACGGCGGATGTCGCCGCCAATCTCGCGAGAATCCACCTTGCCGAGAGCCGCGCCCGCCTTCATGGTATATTGCTGACCAACGCTGTTGCCAGCCGTCGCTGCCGCAATCACCACAGCCAAAAATATCCTTAGCAATACGATACGATGCATATATTAGTTAAAATGTGTGAGGTTAACAAAACCCGTTACCGTCGCCTGTACGTCCGCGACCGCCTGTCTTTGACGAAGAATATACCCGCAGAAACAGAGAAATACATGTTGCGGATGGTGGCTTTGCGGTCTTTGGGCTGGTCTTCCACGGAGAAAAATCCCATCCTGTATGTAGCGTCGATAAATAGGTCGAAGCCTTGTCCGATGGCGGTCTGATAGCCTATCGACATTCCCACTCCCACGTCGTATTTGCGGAGTTGGTTGATGAAGGTCTGGTTGAACGCCTTGCCAATAGCCGTGGTGTCTTTGTTGCTGTCGTACTTGATGATGGTGTCGGCACCGAAATATAGCGACAACTTCTTTTGCGAATAGGCGTTAAGCGCAAACGACGCCCACGGGCCAATCTTGCCGTAGAGCGAGCCAAACGATTGCTTCCACATCACGGGGATGCACAGATAATCCACATGCTTGGAGATGTTTGACTTAAAGCGGATTGTTGCATTTTTGTGCGCAGAGAAGTAATCCTGGGCCTGCTGGTCAAGTTGCCGTATGGTAGTCTCTATTTCGAAGCGGTCGTAGTCGTCTGTCTTGATGTTGACGCCCTGCTGCGAATAAAACGCGCCTATCTCCAGATATGATTCGAGCGCGGTGGGGAAATCTATTACGATGCCCGGACAGAATCCGAGCCTCGGCTTGGAGCCTTCTATCTTGCCGGGTCCCACGAGGTTGGAGAAGTTGGCACCAAGGCTGATGCCAAGATGTGTTGACTGCGCTATCACACCCTGCGCCATCACCACGATTAACGATAATATTGATATAATCCTGTACATAACGTCTTCTTAAATTAATGATAACCTTGCAACGGCATACTACGCCGTCATAGTAAGTAACGAAAAAATCACGACAAAATTACTAATAAACATCAAAAAAAACGGCATGGCGGCAACTTTTTTTTAATTATTGAAAAATAATTTGAAAATGTGTTGGTACTTTCAAATAATTAGCATATATTTGCGCGTCGATAAAAACGACATACAGATTATTTACATTTTATTAATTTTAATATGAACATTTATATTGCAAACTTAAGTCTCAACGCTACAGAGGACAACTTAAGAGAGTTATTTTCCCAGTTTGGAACAATCAATTCAGTAAAAGTAATCATCGACAAAGAGACCGGCAAGTCCAAGGGCTTCGGCTTCGTTGAGATGCCGAACGAGGAAGAGGGACAGAGTGCCATCGACGCGCTCAACGAGCAGGAGATTGAATTCGAAGAAGAAGGCGAAGAGGGTAACGTGGAAAAGAAGGTAGTGAAGGTATCTGTTGCGCGTCCGCGTCAGCAGAACAACCAAGGCTTCCGTCAGCAGAACAATCAGGGCGGTTTTCAGCAGAGGAGGCAGGGCGGTTTCAACCAAGGATTCCGTCCCCAGCAGAACAACGGCTTCCGTCCGCGTCGCCAGGGCTTCAACAACAATAACCAAGGCTACTACAACCAGGGCTACAACAATCAAGGCTACTACAACCAAGGCTACAACAATGGCGAAGACGCTGCCAGCGACAATCAGCAGGGCGGCTACGGCAACCAGGGCTATGGCAACCAGGGTTACGGCAACCAAGGCGGTTTCCGTCCGCGTCGCCAATTCAACAACAATGGCTACAACAACAATGGCAATGGCGGCTACAACAACCGTGGCGGCTACAACAATCGCGGCTACAACAACCGTGGCTACAACAACAATGGCTACAATAACAACGGCTACAGCAACAATGGCTACAACAACGGCTTCAACAACCGTTTTGTAAGCAACGAGGATCCTCAGGACAACTTCCGCTACAACGACAATGCCGCTCCCACCGACAACGCGGCTGACGAAAACGTCAAGGGCGAATAATACTTGGTGGAGCGCAGGTAACAGCCTGTCTTACAAAATAACAAAGTGGGCTCTCACCCACACTCTGGCGGACGATGAAAAAACATCGTCCGTTTTTTTTTCATAAAAAAACAAAAAAAACTAATCCTTTTTCAAAATTTTTCGTTATACTAATTACCTTTGCTTTTGTAAATACACAAAAGCATTAACACATCAGCAATACACAAAAATGAAAAGACAACTTCTATCGATTGCCGCAGCAATCCTTATAGCATCGTGCGGTGGACAGCAAGCCGCCAACGAGGACAGCCATGTATGGATGCCGCAAATGTTTACCGACGGCATGGTGCTGCAACAAAACTCCGACGTTCCCATCTGGGGCAAGGCCGCACCTGGCTCACAACTCTCCATCACTGGCTCGTGGGGACAGACCGCCACTGCCACCGCCGACGACAAAGGCCTGTGGCGCACCAGCATTACGACCCCAAAATTTGGCGGACCTTACACCATCGAAATCAAAGGCCCTTCCACCACAACCATCAACGACGTAATGATAGGCGAAGTGTGGCTTGCATCGGGACAGAGCAACATGGAGATGCCAATGGAAGGCTGGTCGGGCGCGCCAGTGGAAAATGGTCCCGAAGACATCGCATCAAGCGGCAATGGCAATATCCGCGTCTTCATGGTGGAGAGGGCGGTAAGTTTTGAGCCGGAAGACAACATCAAAGGTGCGTGGAAGTCAGCATCCCCAGCCAACACTCCCAAGTTTGGCGCGACGTGCTACTATTTTGCCAAGAAACTCAACGCAGAACTCGGCGTACCCGTAGGCGTCATCAACACGTCGTGGGGCGGCACGCCGGTAGAAAGTTGGATTCCGGCCGGCAGTGTTGCCACCGTGCAGGGCTACGAAGACAAGGTAAAACTCATCAACCAGAGCAACGGAATGGTGGCTTCATACAAGGCATGGTTTGACAAACTCCCGAAAGTAGAGAAAGGCTCCACGCCCTACGCCGACCTCGACTTCAAGGATGAGGCTCTTGCCGCCAAGGATTTTGACGACAGCAAGTGGAAGGAGATGACGTTGCCTCGCCTCTACGAAACCGACAAGAACGTTGGCTCTTTTGACGGCGTGATGTGGTACAGGCGCAAGATAGAGATTCCCGAGGCGATGGCTGGCAAGGACATCACGCTCTCTCTCGGCGCAATCGACGACATGGATCGCACCTACCTCGACGGCACTCTCGTAGGCGAAACCATGGACGAAGGTAAATATCAGGAAAAGCGTATTTATACCATCCCCGCCGCGCAAGCCACCGCCGGCACTCACACACTCGCAGTCCGCGTACTCGACAATATGGGCGGCGGCGGACTTTACGACAAGCCCGAAGAACTCATGTTTTACGCCGCTGGCAACCAAAAAAACGCCGTAAGTCTTGCCGGCAACTGGAAGTATCTCCCCACTGCCGAATTTCTGAACGGTGTATTCTACATCTACGACATCCCCTCGCAGCAATTCTACAATCGTCCGGTGTTCCCCATTGACCTCAACGAGCAGACTCCCACCACATTATATAACGCAATGGTTGCGCCGATTGTGGGTTACAAAATTGCCGGAGCCATTTGGTATCAGGGCGAGGCAAATGTTGGTCGTGCCAAGGAATACGCGCAGACCTTCCCTCTGATGGTAACGTCGTGGCGCAAAAATTGGAACCAAGGCGCGTTCCCGTTCTATTACGTACAGATTGCGCCCTGGAATTATGGCGACGGCGCATCGCAGGAAATCCGTGAGGCTCAGCGTCTTTCGCTCGCCACGGAGAATACGGGCATGGCTGTTACTATGGACATCGGCGACAACGACAACATCCACCCCGCCAACAAGCACGATGTGGGCGACCGCCTTGCTTTCATCGCACTCAACAAGGTCTATGGCAAGGACGGCGTACAATTTAGCGGCCCGCTTTACAAATCGTGCGAGGTGTCAGGCAACAAGTTGGTGGTTTCCTTCGACTATGCCGACGGTCTGAAACTCACGTCGCCCAAAGGTTTTGAACTTTGCGGCGCAGACGGCAAGTATTACGACGCCACGCCAAAAATCGTAGGCGACAAGATAGAACTCACATCGCCCAAGGTGAAAGCACCCGTGGCGGCTCGTTACCTGTGGAGCAACTGCACCAGCGGCGAAAACCTCTTTAACGCTGCCGGACTTCCGGCAAGTTCGTTCTGCACCAAAGGTCTCGACTATAATTAATTATCACTAATACATTACTTTATGAAATTACACTGCAAAATATTTTTAGCGGCGGCAACAGCACTGTTGGCGTCCTCTGCCTCTGCCAACGTGCGTATGCCGCGCATCTTTGCCGACCACATGATGCTCCAGCAGCAGAGCAGTTGTCCGATATGGGGTTGGGCGTCGCCCGGCGAAAAAATCACCATCAAGGGTTCGTGGGGCTCGGAAACCAATGCCGAAACCGATGCCAACGGCAAGTGGATCGCCCGCATCACCACAAAAAAATTCGGCGGGCCGTACACCCTCACCATCTCCGGCAACAACACTATCGTTATCAACGACGTGCTGATAGGCGAGGTGTGGATTGCATCTGGACAGAGCAACATGGAAATTCCGCTGATGGGCTGGCAGCCGCAGGACACTATTCTTGGCGCGCACCAAGCCATTCAAAATGCCAACAACAACAATGTCCGTTTCTTCAACATGAAGCAGCAGGCGGCATTTGAGCCCAAGGAAGACACTGAGGGCTTGTGGCATTCCATCACACCGGCAACAGCCTCTTTTTGCAGTGCTACCGCGTTCTTCTACGCCAACAAAGTCAACGCCGAGACCGGCATACCCGTTGGCATCATCAATGCGAGTTGGGCGGGCTGCAACGCCGAGAGTTGGGTGGAGATAGAATATCTCAAAGCGTTGCCGGAGTTCAAGGAGAAAATCAACGAGTACAACACCTGCCTCCCGTTGCAGATTAACCTCCACAACTGGATAAAGAAGCATACTGTTGTGCAGCGCGGCGGCGACTGGCAGACGGAGTTTTCGGGCATGAAGTTCAACGACGAGGAGTGCGCAAAACTCTCTTTCGACGACAGTCAGTGGAAGGAGATGAGGCTGCCTTGTTATTTCGACAATCCTGAAAACCTTGGCACATTCGACGGCGCGGTATGGTTTCGCCGCAAGGTGCAGATACCCGACGAGTGGCAGGGCAAAAAACTGATTCTCTCCCTCGGCCCTATCGACGACATGGACGTTGCATTTGTCAACGGCGAAAAAGTGGGCGAGACCATGGAGACCGGCAATTGGAATCTGGAGCGCAAATACACCATCCAGCCAGGTCTGATTCGTGCGGGCGAGATGCTTATCGCTGTTCGTATGCTCGACAACGGCAATGGCGGCGGCATCTACGGACGCGCAGACTTGATGAAGATTTACCCCGAAGGCGAGGAAAACAATCCAGACCAGGCGGTGTATATTGCCGGTTTTTGGAAGTATCTGCCCACTTGTGAATATTTGGAGGACGTTCTCTACCAGTACGACCACAAGACGTGCGAATATTACAGCCGTCCGCAGATAGACGTCATCCTCAGCAACAAGACCCTCGCCGCCAATTATTACGGAATGTTGGCTCCGATAATGCCATACAGGGTGGCTGGCGTGATATGGTATCAGGGCGAGAGCAACATCGGACATGCCGAGGAGTATTACAAACTGTTCCCAGTTCTCGTGCAGTGTTGGCGCGACGCTTTCAAAAACCAGGGCATGAAATTTTATTATTGTCAGATTGCACCGTATGAATTTGGATATGGAGCAGCGTCCTACGAACTCAGGGAGGCGCAACGCAGATGTCTATCGATAATGAACGGCGTGGGCATGGCGTCGCTTATCGACCTCGGACGCAAGGAGACGATGCACCCCGTCCGCAAAAAAGAGGTGGGCGAAAGGCTTGCTCTCTGGGCTCTCAACGACCTTTACGGCAAAAAATGCGAAACTTCGGGTCCAAACTTCCAATCGATGGTTATCAACAAAAACTCCATCGAACTCACCTTCGACCACACAGAAGGCGGTCTTGTGGCAAAGGGCGGCAGACTGTCGGGCTTTGAGATTGGCGACTCGCGTGGCAACTTCCTGCCCGCCGAAGCCGAAATCTCCGGCGACAAGGTAATCGTAAAATGTCCCGAAATTCCCAAGCCCAAAAATGTGCGTTATTGCTGGCATAATTATGTCCGCACGGCATCCCTCTACAACGGAGCAGGCTTGCCCGCCTCGTCATTCACCACCGAAAAACGCATCACGCCAAAGAAACAAGTATTTACAGAACCCTGATAGATAGCGGGCGAGCCGCCCGCTATCATAAAATAATATGGATACCACTATCGATAATCTCCTCGCCGCCGCCAAAATCCGCGCCACTGCAAACCGCATCCTCGTGGCACGGACGATGTTGCAATCCGAAAAACCAATGTCGCTCATTGAACTCGAAGACGCTCTCCTAAGCATCGACAAGTCGGTGATATTCCGCACGTTGAAACTTTTTGCCGACCATCATCTTGTGCACGTGATAGAGGACGGCTCGGGCTGCGTCCGTTACGAAATTTGCCACAGCCACGCACATCACGACGATGATGAAGGCGACGAACACGATGACGACGACCTGCACCCGCATTTTTATTGCGAGGTCTGCCGACAGACTTTTTGTCTGCACGAAATCAAATTGCCGCACATCGACGCGCCGGAAGGTTTTGAGGTAAGGACGGTGAATTGCGTGGTGAAGGGCGTGTGCAGGAAATGCAGGGGGAAAAGATAGCCGTCAAATCACCCCCTTCAAATATTTCGCCGTGTATCCGACACCCTTGGCAACCACCTCTTCCGGCGTGCCTTCGGCGATGATATAACCGCCTGATTTGCCGCCTTCGGGACCCATATCGATGATGTGGTCGGCGGATTTGATGACGTCGAGATTGTGCTCGATGATGACAACGGTGTTGCCCTTGTCCACCAAGGCGTTGAGCACACGCATAAGGACGCGGATGTCGTCTAAGTGGAGACCCGTGGTGGGTTCGTCGAGGATGTAGAGAGTCTTGCCCGTGTCGGTCTTGGCGAGTTCGGTGGCGAGTTTGATGCGCTGCGCTTCGCCGCCCGACAGAGTTGTTGCAGCCTGACCAAGAGTAACATAGCCCATACCGACATTTTGGAGGGCGCGAAGTTTTTTGAGGATTTTGGGGACGTTTTCAAAAAACTCGGCGGCGCGGTTGATGGTCATATCCAAAACCTCGCTGATTGACTTGCCCTTGTACTTGACGGCGAGGGTCTCACGGTTGTAACGACGACCGCCGCAAGTGTCGCACTTCACATAAACATCGGGCAGAAAACTCATTTCTATCGTCTTGACGCCCGCGCCCATACACTCCTCGCAGCGTCCACCCTTCACGTTGAAGGAAAAACGCCCCGGCTTGTAGCCCATCACCTTCGACTGCGGCAACTCCGCAAACAACGCCCTGATGTCAGTAAACAATCCCGTATAAGTACACGGATTGCTGCGCGGCGAGCGTCCGATGGCATCTTGATTGACCTCTATAACCTTATCAATATTCTCAATGCCCTCGATGCTGTCGTATTCCTTGGGCTGTTTGAGCGAGCGGTAAAATTTTTGCGACAAAATCGGGTGCAAAGTCTCGTTGATTAATGTCGATTTGCCGCTGCCCGACACACCCGTCACCAAAACCAATTTGCCGAGCGGGATGGTGAGATTGACGTTTTTCAAATTGTTGCCACGGCAGCCATTGATAGTCAACACCTTGCCGTTGCCCTCACGACGTTGCGGCGGCAACTCCACATCAAGAGTGCCGTTGATGCACTGCGCGGTCTTGGTATCAAGTTTGGCGAGTTCATTGGGCGTACACGATGCCACGAGATAGCCGCCAAGCCTTCCCGCACCGGGACCGATGTCAATTACATAATCCGCATTGAGAATCATATCCTTGTCGTGCTCCACTACAATCACCGAATTGCCCGCGTCGCGGAGGGTTTTGAGGGAGTTGATGAGTTTGTCGTTGTCTCGTTGATGGAGACCAATGCTCGGCTCGTCAAGGATGTAGAGCACGTTCACCAATTTGCTGCCAATCTGCGTGGCAAGCCTGATGCGCTGCGCCTCGCCGCCCGAAAGAGTCTGCGCCGAGCGGTAAAGGCTCAGGTAGTCGAGACCGACATCGTGCATAAAGCCCACGCGGGTCTTGATTTCTTTGAGAATTTCGCCGGAGATTTTGCGCTGACGGTCAGTGAGTTTTGGGTCTATCTCGTCGAGAAAAACACGCAAGTCGGCAATGTCCATCGTGGCGAGGTCGGCAATATTTTTGTCAGCAATACGAAAACTCAACGCCTCGCGGTTCAAGCGGTTGCCCTTGCAGTCGGGACAAGTACATTCGGCGGCGTATTTCTGCACAATGTCGTCGTCCTCATCGTCGTCGGCAGCGTTCTCGATGTATTTGACAATGCCATCGTATGTAGATGCGCCCGCGCCGTACATCCGCATCCAATCCATATGGAGCGGTTCGGGCGAACCATTGAGCACAATGTCCTGAGCCTCAGCGGGAAGTTGCTCAAAAGGCGTGTCGAGACTAAAACCTTCCCTCTCCGCCAACGCCTCCAACTGCCTAAAAACGAAATTGTCTTTGTATTTGCCCAACGGCTCTATCGCGCCCTTCTTGATGGAAAGTTTTGGATTGGGGATTATTTTTGTAACATCAATTCTATTAACGACGCCCAACCCCTTGCACGTGGGGCAGAACCCCGTCGGCGAATTGTAAGAAAAATTTGCCGGGGCGGGGTCTTTGTACGAAATGCCCGTCGTGGGACACATCAGGAGTTTGGAATACTGACGCGCCACGCCATTCTCAGCGTAGAGGAGAATAATTACATC
>JAEEGL014678807.1_pt1 | contig 12261 bp, 7 predicted proteins | sample 9134231 | NCBI WGS metagenome assembly JAEEGL01 (sample SAMN16246548, study PRJNA631951) | gut metagenome | biome: gut microbiome; feature: rumen; material: fiber-attached | host: Bos | place: Iran: Karaj | collected 2018-10
CAGCCGCGGTGGACTCAAAATCCACTGGTAGTGATACCGTGAGGGTTCGACCCCCTTTCTGGGCACCAAATAGTCAAAAACCGAACCCACAAAAGTATTGGTTCGTTTAAAAAATAAGGATTTTTCAAGAAGCATATGTGCATATTTTGCACATATGGTAAAATGAAAAATCCTTTTTTGTTTTTTAATGTTTTAATTATATTAGGCTTTTTTTAAAATAAGAAGTTTTAGTGAACGATAAAAATTTGGAGTTGAACTCCAAAAAAATCCATAGTATAATAATGTTGAAGGGAAATGATGCTAGATGCAAGAATCAACATATAAAATTAAAAGGACAATATATAAAGAAATTATTGATACTATTAATAATAAAGCTGTAACAGTTATTACAGGAGCAAGACAAGTTGGTAAGACAACAATTTGTTCAAAATTAGAAGAAGAATTAGGCTTTAATTATGTTTCTTTGGCTGATCCTATTATTAAAAATGCTGCTAAAAGTGATCCTTCTGAATTTTTGTCATTAAATCAATTTCCATTAATAATTGATGAAATTCAAAAAGCTCCAGAATTGTTTGAATACTTAGAAGGAGTTGTTGATAGAGAAATAAAAAAAGGAAATAAAAAAGGATTATATGTTCTCACTGGATCACAGGCCTATAAATTAATGAAAGGTGTTACAGAATCTATGGCTGGAAGAATCGGTTTGATATCAATGTCTCCTTTATCATTAAGCGAAATAAACGAAAAAGAAGAAATCCCTTTTGAAGTTGATATACAAAGAAGTCTAAAACGTACAAAGGATTATATTATCGATACAAATAAAATGTATGAGTATATTGTTAGAGGTTTTTATCCCGAACTTTATGATAATGAAAAACTAAAAACTTCTATGTTTTATGCAGATTATGTTGAAACATATTTAGAAAGAGATGTTTCAGATTTTATTAATTTAAAGGACAAACAAAAGTTTTTAAATTTAATGTCTATTTTGGCATCCCTAACTGGACAAGAATTAATATATGATAATCTTGCGAAAATTATAGGAGTAGATGTTAAAACTATCCAAAACTGGATAAGTGTTTTGATTGCAGGTAATATTATTTATTTACTAAATCCATATAATGAAGAAAGTATGGTTAAGCAAGTAACAAAAAGGCCTAAAATATATTATGAAGATACTGGTTTAGCATGTTATTTGTCTAGAGTAACTAGTCCAGAAACATTAAAAGCTTCATATCTAAAAGGACATATGGTAGAAACATTCATTGTGAATGAGATTATTAAGAGCTATAAAAATAATAGAAAGGACAAAGAAACATCATTCTATTATTTTAGAAATACTAAGCAAGATGAAATTGATTTAATAATAGTCAATGATGGAAAAATAACATTAATAGAATGTAAGAGCGGTGAAGAATACAAAGCCTCAGATGTTTCTTCATTTGAAAAGTTATCAAATACTAAATTACAAAAAACTAATAATGCAATTATCTGTACAACTAAAACTATTTATCCGATTTCAAGTGGAGTATATGTCATACCATTTACAAGCATTTAATATAGAAAAAAAGAGTATAAAGATGGATATTTGGGATGCATACGATAATTGTTTTAAGAAAATAGATGATTTTACTCTTATTAGAGGAAATACAATACCACAAGGTTATTATCATTTAGTATGAGATATTATTGTTAAACATGTATATGGTACATATTTAATAATGCAAATAAATTTATACAGAACGTTTTGTATCAAAATTGTATACCTTTGCCATAATAAAGATATTTTAAACACTAATTTAAATTAGTGTTTTTTCTTTTATTTTTTTATTTTTATAAATGATATATTTCATTTCTTATGCTATACTATTATTAGTGATTTTTAATTAAACTTATGAAAATAAATGAAAATTTGTAATGGACATTTATAATGTCTATTTATTTGATACAATACAAACTGAGGTGTTAGTTATGTTATTTAATGAATGGATAAAATTAGAAAATAAAAAGATTTTATTAGCAAATTCAAATAATTTTTCTAATAAAATCATAAAAAATTATTGTATTGATTTTAATACATATATCAATAATATTAAAACTTATACAATAGAAGATTTATTAAAGCTCATTTTTATATCTGAACAAGCTAAAAATAATTCTAATTTTATTGTTATAAGTGAAGGTGTAGCTTCAGTTGTTGTTGAATATCTTTTAAGAAAAGCTAAATTAAATGATGATTTTTATGCATATGGTTTTATTCCTAAAACATCTATTGGAGGAAAAACACATGCAGAGGTTTATAAGGCTTTAAAGCAAATAAGATTAGGTAAAGTAATAAAAGATAACGATAAATGTGATAATTTAAGAAAGCTTCAATATGATTATGATAATTTTTTAGAAAATCATAATTTTTATGATTATTCAAAGCTATTAGATTTTGGAATTGAATTTTTATTAAATCATAGTAGAGATGAAATTTATATGACATTAGGACTAAATGATAATGCATCATTTGGTATTTTTGATAATGTTAAATTAACATATAAGGAATTGTATTTTTTAGATTTAATTCAAAAAACATTTAATAAAAAAATAGATAAAATTGAATATGTTTATGAATCAAATAGCTTAGATAATAAGTTTGTTAAATGCTATGGATTATATAATGAAGTTAATTTTATTGTTGATAAAATCATTAATGATAAATTAAATCCTTCAGATATTAATATTTATTATACTGATATTCAATATGAAAATTATATAAGAGCTATTTTTGAAAGAAGAGGAATTGATTTTAGATTTAATAAAGCTTTAGCAATAGCTACTAATTTAATTCAATTATTTAGAGATTTAATTCAATTTTATAAAGATGATTATAAATATGAAGATTTATATAATGTAGTAAAAAATCCTATTTTTACATTTGATAAAATTATAGAAAAGAATAAGCTTAATGCTTCTGATTATAATAAGCCATTAAAATCATTTTTTGATATTACAAGAGAAAATATTTGTAATGATAAAAATAGATATATTGAATTTATAAATGATTATGCAAAAGATAAAAATGATTTATTTATTAATTATTTTTTACAAGATTTAATTAATGTAACAAATGATGAAAAAATTAATTCATTATTTAAAAATATGTATGAATTAGTAAAAAAATATACTTATGTTAATGAAGAATATATATCTTTAAAGGATAAGCTTGATGATTTAGATGTTGTATTTGATATTATGAGCTTAATTAATGATGGCTTAAATAATAATTTAGATTATATATTATCTCATATTGAAAATTTAAGTTATAGCGAAAAAGAAGATGATTATGCTATAAATGCTATTAAAATTTCAAATTATGAAATTATTGATAGAAAATATAATTTCGTATTAGGCCTATCAAGCTCTCAAATTAAGAAAAAAGAAGTAGAATCAGCAATCTTTTCAGATAAAGAATATTTAGATATGCTAGATAATAATTATTATATTGAGCTTGCTAAAAATTTAAATTTAGAATTTAGTGATGTTTTAAATAAAACATTTAAATCTAAATCTGATGCAACAATTTATTTTGAATATTCATGTTATGATACAGTTGATTTTAAGCCAATGGCTCCATCAATTTATTATTTAGATAAAAAGAGTAATAATTCTGAAATTTATTATTCTTATAAAACTAATAATGATAATTATTATATAAATAAAGATGAAATTACAAGAATTGTTAAAAATTATAGAAATAAAAAAGATGATCATAAAGCCAATACTAATAATTTAAAATTTGTAGATGTGTCTGAAAAAACTTTAGATTTAAATTTAAAAGTAGATGAAGTATTTGTAAATGAAAATCTTGAAACTAATAAATCAGATATTTGGTCTATGAGTGCTACAGCTTTAGGTAATTTAGTAACATGTCCTATGTGCTATTGTTATCAATATTTAAAATATATTCCTAACCTAGATTTTAGAGAGCCTAAAAGCTATACATGGCTTGATGCTTTAGCAAAAGGTAATTTATTCCATCATACATTAGAAAATTATTCTAATGTAGTATTTAAAAATAATTTAGATTTTGATGAGAATGAATTTAATAAAGCATATGAAAAAGCAATTGATGTTGCAGTAAAAGAAATACCTTATCCAAATGAAAAAATTTATGATAAAGAATATAAAGCAAATAAAAATATTGCTTTAAATTATATTAAAAAGCTTCATAGCTTTTATGATGAAGAAAAATCTTTAAATAAATTTTATAAAAATATAGGAAATGAATTAGCCTTTGGTAAGGATAAGGATATTAAATCTATTTTTAAAGGTGAATATGAAACTATTATTGATAATAAATCATATAAAACAGAATATGAATTATCTTTAAATGGTTCAATTGATAGATTAGATGGCTATTTATTAGATGATACTATTCACTTTTTAATTATAGATTATAAAACAAGTAAGCCAGATAATTTAGGAAAAGAAATATTAGCAAATACTAAAATTCAGCATTATATTTATGCTTTAGCATGCTTCAATTATTTTGAACAAAATAAAGAAAAAATTGAAAAAATGTTTAATCATAAAATCAATAATTGTGTTATTGATGATATGGAATATCATCTTCCATTTAGTGATTTAATTTTAAAATGGAGTGAGGGATTTGGTAATAAGAATATTAAGCCTGATATTCCACATAGTTTAGAAGATATAGCTTTACCTATAAAGGTACAAGAAGCATTAGGAATTGTATCTTTATTTAGAGATGGTGTAAATATTGATATTTTATATAATGAATTAAAAAAATATTATGAAAGATATAAATTAAAAAATCCTAATGAATATTCAAATTATAAGCATATTTGTAGATATGAAATAGATTCTTATGTAGAGGAGGAAGAAAATGAAGACGCTAGTTGAGAATAATCTTAATTCAAAAGAAATAAGAGATTTAATTCAAAATGATATTGAATCTAGCATCTTTATTGATGCTGGTGCTGGTGCTGGTAAAACTACCTCTATTGTTGGAAGAGTATTAAATCAAATTAAAAATGGAATTGAACCTAAAAGAATAGTTATTATAACTTTTACTAATAAAGCAACTGAAGAAATATTATCAAGAATTAATGACCGGGTTTATAAGGCTGCAAGAGAAGAAAAGGATTTAAAAGCTAAAGAATTATTAACTAATGCATTTAATAATTTAGGTTCTATGACTATTTCAACTATTCACTCTTTTTGCTATACATTATTATCTGAAAGAAGCTTAAATATTAATCTTCCTGTTGGTGTTGAATTAATGGAAGATGATGAGCTTTTTGAACAACAGGATAAATTATTTAATAAATGGATGAAATCTTTAAAAAAGGAAGATTATGATGTTTTAGCAAAAGATGGAATAATTGAATATTCTTTAGTTAGTAAGATGAAAGATTATTTTAAAGATCAATTTGTTAAAATGGAAGATTCAGCTTATGAAATTGAAGAAGTAGATGAATCTAAATTTAAAAATATTCCTATTATCTTCTTAAATCATATTGAAGAACTAGACAAGCTAGCTAATGATTTTGCATCAATCTGTGGTAAGAATTATGATGATGTAATAAAAGCTGATGGTAAAAGATTATTAGCATTAAAAAATGATTTAGAAGAATTTGATGAATCTGATATTAAAGATTTTTTAGAATCTAAAATAACAAAAGATAAAATAGAATTAATATCAAATGCCTTTAGTTATTCTAAAAATGCATTATTAACAACAAAAATGAGAAAAGAAGATATAAAATCTGCTTTAAATGAATTTAATGCAATATTAGAAGAATCAATTAAAAAAATAGATGAAATAAGAAAATATTTTAATGTTTCTAAAGAAATTATAAATGATAGATTAGCAATTGAATATGCATATAAAGCTTATCTATTTTATAAAGAAAATAGAAGTAGAATTAAAATATCTAAAGATGAATTATTATATTTAACAAATGAAATAATTAAAGATGATAATGCAAGAGCATATTTTGCATCTAAATATGATTGTATCTATGTTGATGAATTCCAAGATACAGATCATATTCAAGCTGATTTTATTTGGAGATTAACTAAAGAAATAGATAATTATCATAAAAAGAATAATATTAAATGCGGAAGCTTAGTTGTTGTAGGTGACCCTAAACAATCTATTTATAGATTTAGAGGTGCTGACCCTGAGGTATTCTTTAAAATTAAAGAAGATTATAAAGAAAAAGAAAGTGTCGTTTATTCATTAAATTTCAATTTTAGATCTAATAATTTGATATTAGATTATGTTAATAGAGAATTTGAGGATAAAGATATTCAAGGTTCTAATCTTTCTTATAATAAAATGCTATACCCAGATAATCATAAGGTTATAAAGCCTATAAATGATAGATGTATCGCAGGTGTATTTTATTATGATATTGATCCTATAAAATCTGAAGAGGATAATATTGCATCCTTAATTAAAAAATTAGTTATAGATAAATATTTAATTACTAAATTTAATAGAGATTTAAAATCATATGAATGGAAAGAAATTAATTATAGTGATTTCATGGTGCTATTTAATAATTTTAATAATTCAAATAGATTTATTGAATCATTTAAAAAATATGATATTCCTGTATCAGTTTCAGGAAGAGTAGATTTTAAAAATGAGCACGGTTTAAAGGTTTTTAGACGCTTATTTAGAGGAATTGTCACACCTAATGATAAAATAGCTAAAATGGGTGCAATTGAAGCTTTAAGAATGAATAATTATAATAAAGATTTCAAGAATGAGGATGAAGCTTTTAGTTTTTATAATGATATTTATAGCTCTATATTAAATGATACAAAGGATTTAAGCGGATATGGTAAAGCATTATATCTAAAGGAGCATTTAGAATATATTTTAGGAGATAGAGATTTATATAATTCTATTTATGTAAAAATCACTCAAGCTATTGAAAATAGCTTTTCAAAAAGTATTTCTAATGCGATAAGCCTTGCTGATTATTTTGATAAATATTTTGAATCTGAAATTGGTGAGGAGTTAATGCTTGATGAAAATATTTCATCAGTAAGATTTATGAATACTCATAAATCAAAAGGATTAGAAGGAAATATTGTCATTTGGGTTAATAATTGTAAAGATTGTACTCCAAATGATACTATATTAAAAGATAAAAATGTTTATCATTTTGGTATTAAATTAAATGAAAAATTAAATAGTATTGCAAATAAAGAAACAGAAAGAGAAAATGGAAGACTTGAGTATGTTGCTGCAACACGTGCAATGAATGTTTTAATATTTTCAAGTGTTATAAAAGAAGAAACATTATTTAGAAGAACTGGTTATAATTATCATTTTGATGATTTAAAGGATTTCCAGGTTGGTATACTTCCTACTGAGCTATTAGAACCTGAAACAAAAGAAGAAAAAGAAGAATATATTCCTTATGAAAATAAGCTTGATCAAGAATTTGATTTAGAAATTATTCATACAAGTCCATCTAAATATGAAATACATGAAAAAAGAGATAAAACAGCTAATTTTAATAATTTAAGACCTTTTGGTAATGTTTTAGGTACAATTATGCATAGAGCATTAGAATTATTAGTTTTAAAAAGATTAAATGATAATTTTGATGGAATTGATGATACAGTAATTGAAAATATTGCTAAAACAACAATTTATGAATCAGCAAATGATGTTGATTTTGATAAGGATTATAATAAAATAAATAAATTTGTAATTTCAGTTTTAAAAGCAACATTAAAATTATATAAAAATTTAAATATTTTTAATGATGCAGTAATTGTTGAACCTGAATTTACATATTCTTTATTTGATAAAAATTTAGAAAAAGAGTTTAAATTAAATGATTATTCAAAAATATATTTAAATGGTACTATGGATTTATTTATCAAATATAAGGATAGTATTTTAATTATTGATTATAAATCTGATTTTATTGGTTATCAAAATGATGAACAATTTGCTGAAATATTAAAAAATGAATATCAAAATCAATTAAATGTTTATAAAAAATCAGCATCATTGATGTTTAATGATGTTAAAAATATTAAGACTCAAATTATATATTTTAAAGATTATGATTATGATAATTTAAATATAATTCCTGTGGTTGTTAATTTAAATTAAAAATCTTTAATTAAAATTTAAGTTAGTATTTTATATTTAATATGTAAATGAAAAAACATATAATTATTTTTTCATAAATTATTAATTATAGGAGTTGAAAAATTATGAAAAAAAATAAAATATTAGCTTTATTAAGCGTAGGAGCTTTAGCTTTAAGCTTAGCTTCATGTGATTTTGAACTATCTGATTTATTAATGGATAGCGATAAAACAGAAATTAGTAATGTAACTGATGATACTGAAGTGGTTGAACCTGTAATTGAAGATGATACTACTGATGAAGAAGAGGCTAAAACAGATGATACTGAAGAGGCAAAAACTGAAACTGATAATAATGAAGATGATGAATCAAAAGATGCTACTCCAGAGGTTACAGTTGGTGATGATGCAATTCTTACTAAATATCAGCTATTAGCTACAAACTTATATTTATATGAAGAGGATTATCATAATTTATATGGTTATCAATCTTTAGGTGAAGATTATTATTATGGTTCTTTGATGCAAGATGTTTATGAAGAATTTTATTTAGATGCTCATAATTTTTTAGCATCAGATGAAGATTATGAAGTATATACATCTACAGATTTTAATTATATTATTTTAGGTGAATATGAATATACAAATTATTCTTATACTGATGTAATCGCATCAGCTTGGATAACTTTTATAGAAGAAAATCCAATTTATTATTTTACTTATACAGGCTATACAATTAAAACTGAAGGCTCTGGTAAGAATAAAACATATTCATTCTGCTTTTTAGGTGGTACTGATTATGCTAAGGCAGAAGATAGATATGAAGCAGGATTAAGTATTTTAAATTTAATTGATGATTTTAATACAGAATATTATAATTTAGAATCTAAAGATGATTATACTGTTGCTAAAATGATTCATGATTATATTTGTAATAAAATATCTTATGCATATGATGAAAATGGTAATGCATCTGAAGCTTATTGGGCACATAATATTTTAGGTGTATCTTTAAAAAATAGTGGTGTTTGTGAATGCTATGCTGAAACATATTTATTCTTAAGCTATTTAACTGATTTAGATGCTTTAATTGTTTTAGGTGAAAGTGGTGGTGGTGGTCACGTATGGAATTATGTTAAGGTTGATGATATTTGGTATGGACTTGATGCAACATGGGATGATGGAGATACTATAAGCTATAATTACTTTTTAGTTTCATCTAAGGTTATGAATCAAGGACATTCAGCAAATAATTCAAGCTATTATGGAATTGATTATCAAGTTACTATGCCAACTTTATCTGATTCAAGCTATGATAAGAGCTTAGATGATCAAGTACCTACATCTACTCCAAGATATCCATATATTGTATATCCAATTATTATTGTTAGAAGACCTAGATTTTAATAATTAAAAAGCTCAATTCAATTGAGCTTTTTTGATAATTATGTTATTATTTAAATAAGTTTATTTATAAGGGGATTTTAAAAATGTCTGTTGAGATTAATATTGAACAATTCGAAAAGAAGGCTAAATTATCAAATAGAAGAAATATGGAAAGAAGCTATACATCTATTGCTTCACACCCAGAAGAATATTTAAGCTATAAGCCTATGGGAATGACTAGTAAGTTCTTATTAGAAATTACTTGTGATAAAGAAGATGTTGATGATTTACAAAAATTCTTTAAGGATAAAGGATATGAAATAGTTGGTGCTGAAAAGACTTTCTTCATGCAAAGAGAAATTGAAGATTTTCATCTTTATAAAAAATCTTTAACTGAAGAAGCCGTTAAAGCATATGAAGTAGAAGAACAAAGATTAGAAGATTATTTAACTGATTTTAAGCCTTATAAGGATGCTACTACTGAAAATGATGTAATGTTTTATTTATATCCATATAATGAGCAAATTGAAACATTATATGAATTTATATTAAAAGAGCATGATTCTATTTTAGAATATGCTCAAAAGAAGGATATAACTATTTTAATGGGTATTGCAGCATTTACAAAAACTGTATCAGGCTTTATAGGTTTTAATTTTTATGATTTAGATGAAAAAGAAAACAATAAAGAAGTAACAGTTGATTTTGCATATAATTTTGTAGTTAATATCGATTTTGATAATCCAATCAATATTTATGCAACAGCATTAGTATTATCAGGTTTAACAAATGATAGACAAGATTTAGTTGATATGAATTATCACATTATCGCAAAAGAATATTAAAAAAGTGGTTCAAATGAACCACTTTTATTTTATAATTCCACCAGATGCAGGAATTAAATCCATATATGAATATTCAAGTACAACTGTTGTAGTTTTTGAATATGCATCAGTATATGATAAATATAAATAAATTGTTGGGAAATCTACTGTAACTGGAATTGGGAATGTATTTACTTTTGCAGGAAAATCAATTTGATTTGAGAAAGTAAATGTTTTATATTTTGATGGAGAATCTGATTTAGCATTTTCTTCATCAGTTGTAAATTCTAATTCCTTTGGTGAATAAGAAGATGGATATTTAATAAATTGTACCCAAGGTGCAGCCATACAAATTGATACATTAACCTTACCATTTTTAATTGATGGTGTATTATCATTTTTATATATTGCTAATTTATATGTTGCTTGTCTTGTTGTTGAAGTTGTATTTTCATCTTCAACATAAGAAGTACATTTTAATACAACACCGAATGTATCAAATTTATCATGCTTCATTCTCTTATCAACGCTTAAGAATGTGTTATCTGAAAAATTTGTTTGAGTACCATCTGAAATTGTTTGAGTTACAAATGGTTCATATTTTGATTTTGAGTTTGCTTCAACATAACTTGTTATTGTTGTAATTATTAATGCAATAACTACTAAAGCTACTGCAACTGTTATTAATGTAAATAAGTTTCTTCCGAAGGGAAGTTTCTTTTTTTGTTTTGTTTCATTCTTTTTATTCATAATGCAAAAACCTCACTAAATTTATTATATCAAATATGTTAATAAAAATCATTATAAAAATAAAAAAATAGGTTATTCTCTATAAATTAAATTTATAGAATTATGGATTTTTCATTGACTAAGAGTTATAAAAAAAGTATAATAAATTTGATAGGTTTTATTATATAAAAATAGAATTTATAACAATAATATGGGAGGCAATTATGCAAACAATGATATTCGCTGGTCTTGAAACAGGCGTATGGGTTGCCCTTATTATTTTGGTTTTAATAGTAGGCGCTGGTGCTGGTGTAGTTTTAGGATACGCTATGCGTTTAAAAAAGCATGACAGAACAATTTCTAATGCTAAAAATGAAGCATCAAAGATTATTTCTGAAGCTAATGAAGAAGCAAATAAAAGAAAAAAAGAGCTTATTAATGATGCCAAAGAAGAAATTGCTGTATTAAAGCAAGAAGCTGATCAAGATATTAAGGATAGAAAAAGCGTTGTTGTTGAACTTGAAAACAAGCTTAATCAACGTGAGGATATGCTAGATAGACGTAGTTCTAATCTTGATCATAGAGAAGACATCTTAAGCACAAAAGAAAATAAGCTTGATGAAAAAAAGGCAGAATTAGAACAACAAAATATTAAGGTTGAAGCCATTTTAAAGAAACAAGAACAAAAATTAATTGAAATTGGTAATTTGACTAAAGATGAAGCTAAAAAGATTATCATGGATAATGTAAAAGAATCTATGAAAATTGAAATTGCTTCATATATTAAGGAAGAAGAAGAAAAGGCTAGGGATATTGCTCAAGCAAAAGCTAGAGATGTATTAGCTTTAGCTATTCAAAAATATGCTGGTGATTCAGTATCTGAAACTACAGTATCAACTGTTTCACTTCCTGCAGAGGAAATGAAAGGTAGAATTATTGGTAGAGAAGGTAGAAATATTAGAACAATTGAATCATTAACTGGTGTAGATTTAATTATTGATGATACTCCTGAGGCAATTGTACTTTCAGGCTTTGATCCTGTAAGAAGAGAAATTGCTAAAAAGTCTTTAGAATTATTAGTTTCTGATGGTAGAATTCACCCTGCAAGAATTGAAGCAGTAGTTGAAAGATGCCGTTCAGAAGTTGAAATGTCTATTAGAGAAATGGGTGAAGATGCTGTATTTAA
>JAEEGL015616958.1_pt1 | contig 12261 bp, 13 predicted proteins | sample 9134231 | NCBI WGS metagenome assembly JAEEGL01 (sample SAMN16246548, study PRJNA631951) | gut metagenome | biome: gut microbiome; feature: rumen; material: fiber-attached | host: Bos | place: Iran: Karaj | collected 2018-10
CGCGTTCCACAAGTTCAAGGCCGAGGATATCCGGCTCCAGATTGGCGAACGGTATCGGGAGATTGTCGCCCAATATGACAATGCGCTTTATTATAATGACTATATCGTCAGCGAGATCATCAACCGTTTCCGTGACAAGGAGGCGCTGGTGATTTACGTGCCGGATCACGGCGAGGCGGTTTATGATGAAGGCGGCAGCATTGCCGGACATTTGGAGGAAAACCCCGACCGTCACATGATCGAGATTCCTGTGATTTTCTGGGCGTCGCGAAAGTTCCGCGACAAGTACCCGGAGAAATGGGAGGCCATCGAGGACGCGGCCGACCGCCCGTATCGGACGGACGACATGATCCATACTTTGCTTGAACTTGCCGATATCAAGACCGAGGAATGGAATCCGGCGAAAAGTGTTATAAACGATGACTTCGATGCGTCAAGGCCACGCTTCTTCGGAGAGGAAAACTACGACATTCAGATCAAGGGGAAATGAGTCTCGTCTTTATTCCCGCATAAAGCGGTCATAGCTTTCCCGCATTTCGTTCCGGCTCTTGGCGGTCGGCCACAGGCGGCAAATCTCGTTTTCGTCGCTTTTTCGCATGGCGGCGGCCAGATGGTCGTAAATCAACGGGTTTTTTTCGGTCAGGTCGGCGACGAGCCGCTTGACCGTTTCCCGTTTCGTATTGCCGTCGATGGGGCAGGGGGATTTGACCGGCTGCATTCCGTGGTACTGGATTGCTTCGATGATTTCTTGTTCACGCAGATAAACAAGGGGACGGATTACGGTCAGATTGCTTCGGTCAAGATAAGTCTTCGGTTGAAAGGTGCCAATCTGTCCCGAGTAGAGGAGATTCAGCAGCAAGGTTTCCACCGCATCGTCATTATGGTGCGCATAGGCGACCTTGTTGCAATGGTGCTCATTCGCGTAACGGTTGATGGCGCCGCGACGGAAAAAGGCGCAAGTGAAGCAGGGCGCGTTTTTCGGCTCGCTCCGGATGACTCCGGCGATATCGACCTTGTGGATTTCGTGGGGGATATCCAGCGACGCGCAGAAACGGGAAAGCCCCTCGGTGTCGAAGGTGGTGCTGAACATCGGGTCGACGGTCAGCGCGCGCAGGGTAAATTTTCCTTTCGACCGTTCGCGCATCATTGCGAGGGCATAAGTCAAGAGCAGGCTGTCTTTTCCTCCGGAAAGCCCGACCAAAATTTGGTCGCCGCGCTCGATCATCTCAAATTCGACGATGGCGCGCATGATTTTGCTGAAATACACTTGCGGAAGACGAAATTGCATAGATTACACTTCCTTTGCTAATATTTATTATACCGCATACCTCAAAAAAGCGAAAAAGAAAGATGAAAGTTGATAGTTGAAAAAGTTATGTTATAATAGAGAAGTGTTAAAAAATGAATCGTTGGACAAAAAATAATATGATTTTTTGTTTTATATTCTAATGATTTATATTTTAATAAGGAAGGGTTGCATTGGGGAAGGAACTGCGTGGAGGCTACACAACAGGTGCGTGCATGGCGGCAGGCGTCAAGGCCGCGCTTTTGTACCGCGCGGGCGAATACTGCGAGCGTCTGACGCTCGTCGCGTTGGACGGCACGCCGCTGGAAATCCCCGTCCAGGAAGTCCGGGAGACAGAAGACGGGATTCGCGTTGAGATTGTCAAGGACGCGGGGGACGATCCCGACATCACGAACGGCGCGTCGGTATTCACGACGGTGCGGGAACTGCCGTCGGGCAGCGGCGTCGTGTTTCGCGCCGGCGAGGGCATCGGTACAGTGACGAAGGCGGGGCTTTCCGTTCCCGTCGGTAGTCCGGCCATCAATCCCGGTCCGCGCCGTTTGACGGAAAACGTCGTCCATGAGCTTTTGGGCGACGATGCGGCTCTTGAAGTCACGGTCTCGATTCCGGCGGGCGTGCAGCTCGCGACCAAGACGCTGAATCCCGTGCTCGGCGTCGTCGGCGGTATTTCTGTCATCGGTACGACGGGAGTCCTCCGGCCTATGTCGGAGGAGGGGTTCAAGAATTCCCTGCTGCCGCAGATTGACGTCGCGAAGGCGGCGGGCTATGATACGCAGATTTTCGTGCCCGGCAAGATCGGCGAGAATATCGCCGTGAAGTTTGGGCTCCCCCAAGGGGCAATCGTACAGACCAGTAATTTCATCGGTTTCATGCTGGACGCGGCGGCGGAGAAAAAGCTGAAACGGGTGCTGCTGTTCGGCCATCTCGGAAAGCTTGCGAAGGTGGCGGCGGGCGTTTTTCATACCCACAACCGCGTCGGAGATGGGAGACTGGAAGCGATGGCGGCTTATGCGGCTGCGGAAGGGCTGCCGGCCGAGGGCGTCCGGCGTATTCTCTCGGCGACCACCACTGAGGACGCGATGCCGGTGATTGAGGAATACGGCTTGAAAAAAGTCTATGATATATTGGCGGAACGCGCGTCGCTCCGGTCGGAGCGGCATGTGTTTGGCGAGCTTACGGTGGGCACTGTGATGGTGACGCTGAAAGGCGAGCTTCTCGGCATGGACGGCCATGCGCGGGAGATAGGAAGGGATTTTCATTGGAATATAAAGTGATCGTGGCAGGCATCGGACCGGGGCACCCTGATTACGTTTTACCTGCTGCGATTCGTGCAATTCGCGAGGCGAAAGTACTGGTCGGCGGGAGCCGTGCGCTTTCGGACTTTGCGCAGGAAGGGCAGCGGACTATGACGATCCGCGGCGATATTCCGGCGGTGCTGACATTTATCCGCGAAGCGCTTTCGGAAAGCGATGTCGTCGTGATGGTCTCGGGAGATCCCGGCTATTATTCGTTGCTTGACGCTCTCAGACGTGAATTCGACGAGGAGTGCCTTTCGGTGATTCCCGGCATCAGCTCTGTGCAGTTTGCTTTCGCGCGGCTAGCGCTTCCGTGGCATGATGCCAGCCTTTTGAGTTTCCACGGCAGGCGACCTTCTGACGCGGAGCTTGCTTACGCGCCGGGACGGTTAATCGGTATGCTGACCGATACGAAAAACAGTTCCCGTACAATCCCGAAGCTTTTGATGGAAATGGGCTGGCCGAAGGATGCGAAAGCGGCAATCTGCTCGCGCCTTTCCTATGAGGATGAGCGGATTGTCAGGACGACGCTGGCCGGGGCCGTTATGGAAAAAGAAGAAACGCATTGCGTGATGGTGGTGATGGGCTGATGGCCGGATTGGGCATCAAGGACGAAGCATTCATTCGCGGCAAGGTGCCGATGACGAAGCAGGAGATTCGCGTGCTGACGATGGTCAAGGCGCGTATTTCCCCGACAGACGTCGTATGGGATGTGGGGGCAGGCACCGGCTCAATGTCGGTGGAGGCGGCTCTTCTCGCCGGTCAAGGCCATGTTTTCGCGGTGGAACGGAACCCGGAGGGGGTTTCGTTGATCGAAAAGAACAAGGCGAAATTCGGCGTCGATAATCTAACGGTTGTCGAAGGAGAAGCGCCGGCCGCTTTGAAAGGTCTTCCCGATTGTGACGTAGCTATCATCGGCGGAAGCGGCAGCTTTCTTTCCGTGATATTGGATGAGATTTCCGCCCGAATGAAAACCGGCGGGCATGTCGTGATCAATTGTATCACGATCCAGACCTTGGCGGCGGCGCTTGACTATTTGCGGGCGCATGAAATGGATTTCTCTTATGAGGCGATACAGGTCCAGATTAATCGCCTGCAGGCGGTGGGTGCTTACGATATGGCGAAGGCAATCAACCCGATTTACATCGTGACCGGGGAAAAGAAATAAACCATCTATAATGGGAATAGGTTTAGGAGGCAAACAGAGCATGCAGGTATTTATTGTCGGCGCGGGGCCCGGAGATCCCGAACTTATCACGGTCAAGGGACAGCGGCTTTTGCGGGAGGCGGACGTCATCATTTACGCTGGCTCGCTGGTCAATCCCGACGTGCTGAAGGTTGCCAAGGAAGGTGCGGATATATACAATTCCGCGACCATGACGTTATCGGAGGTCATCGACAAGATCACCGAGTCCGTGGAGAAAGGGAAAATGGTGGTGCGCCTGCATACCGGCGATCCGGCGATTTACGGTGCGATTCAGGAGCAGATGGACGAGCTCAAAAAGCGCAATATTGAGTATGAGGTCGTACCCGGCGTCAGTTCTTTCCTTGCGACGGCGGCGGCGCTGAAGCAGGAATACACGCTGCCCGATATTTCCCAGACAATCATCATCACACGGGATGAGGGCAGGACGCCGGTGCCGAAGCGGGAAAGCTTGAAGAGTCTTGCCGCCCATCAGGCCACAATGTGCATCTTCCTCAGCGTCCATATGATCGAGGATGTAGTCAAGGAATTGATTTCCGGCGGTTACGACAAGACGACGCCGATTGCCATTGTGCATAAAGCGACCTGGCCGGATCAGAAAGTGATCCGTGCGACACTGGAAACCATCGCTGAAAAGGTTAAGGCGGAGAATATCACGCGCACGGCGATGATCGTCGTCGGGCGTTGCCTTGAAACCGACTATTCGCTGTCGCGGCTCTATGCACCAGAGTTCAGCCATATGTTCCGTGCCGCTTCCAAATGAGATGCGCCGTTTTTGCTGCGACGCGCCGCGGGGTTGAATCGGCGATACGCCTGCGGGATGGGCTCTTGCCTGACGCCGTCGATATTTTTCTAAAGGACGGGCGGGAAGAAGATGTTCCGGCGAAGCGTTTCTCGCGCCTAACCGATGCAGTGGCGGAAGCCTTCCGACAGTATGACGCTCTGATTTTTCTTATGGCGGCGGGCATTGCAGTTCGCATGATTGCACCGCATCTTAAAAGCAAATTGACAGATCCTGCTGTGTTGGTGGCAGACGAGCGGGGGCGTCATATTGTCAGCCTGCTTTCCGGCCACGTCGGCGGTGGAAATATGCTGACGGTTCGGGTTGCGGATTGTCTTGGCGGGAAGCCTGTCATTACGACGGCGACGGACGTCAACGAATTGACAGCGCCCGACGCTTTTGCGGCGGAGCTGGGCCTTCGCCCAGTGCCAAAACCGATGATTCAAGTCATGAACGGTGCTATTTTGGAAGAGAAAACCATATCGTATGCGGTGGATGAAAAACTGCCGCGGCGTGTTTTTTTTGAAGCGGCCCTTTTGGAGCGGGGGATTCCGTTTGCTAGAAAATCCGCTTCGGATGTGTTAGGGGCAAAGAAACTGACCGTGTTTGTTACAGCGGATGATTCTCTGCGTTCAGAGTGTTTGCTCTGCCTTGTGCCGCGCCGATTGATTGCGGGCATAGGGTGCCGCAGGGGCGTTTCAAAGGAGATACTGAAAAAAGCGCTTTCAGAGGCTTGCCTGAAGATAGGCCAGGAGATTTCGACTGTCTCGATGATTGCCAGCGCCTCGGTCAAGCGTGACGAGGCCGGGCTTTTGGCTTTGGCGGCGGAACTTGGCGTCGAGGCACGTTTTTTTGAAACAAAAGAGTTGCAACAAAAGATTGAAGCATACGGGCTCGAAGAGTCCTCGTTCGTTCGGCGCCAGATTGGTGCCGGCAATGTCTCGGAGGCGGCGGCGCTTTGCTGTGTGGAGCAGGGCAGAATCGCACTGCCAAAAACAAAATGGGAGAAAGCGACGGTGGCATTGGTATGGGAAAAATAACGGTTGTCGGTCTCGGCCCCGGCGGGCAGGATCAGATGACGCCGAAGGCGTTGAAAGCGATTCAGGAGTCGGAGGTCGTTGCTGGATATACGACGTACATTCGGCTGATTGAGCCGCTTTTGGAAGATAAAGAGGTCATCGGCACAGGAATGATGCAGGAGGTTGACCGTTGCCGTCTGGCTGTGAAAACGGCAGCGGAGGGGAAAAATACGGTCATGGTATCCAGTGGCGACTCCGGCGTTTACGGCATGGCGGGGCTCGTACTGGAAATCGTTCTGCAATACGAAGAAGCGGAGCGTCCCGAAGTTGATATTGTGGCGGGACTTTCGGCGGTCAACGCGGCGGCGGCGGTGCTCGGTGCGCCGCTGATGCACGATTTCGCGATTATCAGCCTCAGCGATCGTTTGACGCCTTGGGAACTGATAAAAAAACGCGCGGCTCTCGCGGCGCAAGGAGATTTTGTCATCGCGCTCTACAATCCGAAAAGCAAATCCCGCGCAAAAAATATCGATGAGATCCACGATATCCTTTTGCAGTACAAATCGCCGTCCACACCTGTCGGTATTGTGAAAAACGCCTCACGTGCCGACGAACAGAAAATCTTGTCGAATTTGCGGGATTTTACGAAAGAGGATATTGATATGTTCTCAATGGTCATCATCGGGAACAGCAAGACCTTTATTCAAGACGGTTGGATGGTCACGCCGCGGGGATACAAGGTATGATTTTTGTAGCGGCGGGAACGCAAGACGGGCGTGAACTGGCGGGGAGGCTGCTCTCATCGGGCTACCAAGTCACGGCGTCGGTGGTGTCCAGCTATGGAGAAAAACTGCTGGAACGTTATCCTGGGCTGATCATCAATGACAAGCCGTTGGATGAGGAAGCGTTGGAAGCGTATATTCGGCAGCATGACGTTCTCCTGTTTGTAGACGCGAGCCATCCTTATGCGGCGAACGTCTCGCAAAATGCGATGCAGGCCTGCCATGCGGCGGGTATTCCTTATATCCGCTATGAACGGAAAAGTGTGCCCATTGATTACGACAATGTGTACCCTGTCGAAACTTATGAGGAAGCGGCGAGAGAAGCGGCGCGACTCGGCATGACGGTTTTTTTGACTACGGGAAGCCGCAACCTGAAAGCGTTCACGACTTCAGAGGCTTTGGAAGGTCATACGGTTATCGCACGGATTTTGCCGACGGCTAAAGTTCTGGCGGAATGCGAGGAACTCGGATTGACTCCGAAGGAAATCGTTGCGCTGCAGGGGCCTTTCAGCGAAGAACTGAATGTTGCATTGTATCGTCAATATGGGGCTGAGGTTGTCGTCACGAAGAACAGCGGCGAGATTGGCGGCACCGATACGAAGCTGACCGCAGCGAAAAAGCTGGGCTTGCCCGTAGTGATGATTGACAGACCGAAGCTCGATTACGATGTAATTGCCTATACATTTGAAGAAGTACTTGATTTTGTAAAGTTGAAACTCGGAGGTAGATGAGATGGACTTTATCAAGCAGCCGATGGACATTGAAAACAAGAGCATGGAAATTATTGCGCCGCATCTGGAGGGGCTGAACCTCAACGAAGCCGAGACCAAGGTTTATTCGCGAATGATCCACGCATCCGGCGACGTCGACTATGCGCAGGTAATCCGTCTTCACCCGAAAGCCATTGAGGTGACGCAGGAGGCGTTGAAGCGTGGTGCGAATATCTACACCGACGTGGAGATGGTGCGGACGGGTATCAATAAAAAGGCTTTTGGGCGATATGGCGGGAAAATCGAGTGCAGAGTCGCCGATCCGGAGATTGCCGAGATTGCAAAACGTGAAGGAATTACGCGTTCGATGGCAGCCATGCGCGCATTCGGTAAAGAATTGGCCGGTTCCATAATCGCCATCGGTAACGCGCCGACGGCACTTTTTGAAGTGCTTCGCCTTGCCAAGGAGGAGAATATCCTTCCGGCGGTCATTATCGGTATTCCCGTGGGTTTCGTCGGCGCCGCCGACTCGAAGAAGTTGCTGGCGGAAAATACTCTCGTTCCCTATGTGACGGTGGAAGGCACGAAGGGCGGCAGCCCGATTGCGGCGTCTGTCGTTAACGCGATCATGTATATTTTGGATAATCGCAGATGAGCGCGCGGCAAATACCGCGCATCGTAATCGCTGCGCCGATGAGCGGCTCCGGCAAGACCACCGTGGTCACCGGGCTTTTGGCGGCGATGCGGGCGCGCGGCATCAAAGCGCAGTCATATAAAATCGGCCCGGATTATATCGATCCGGGCTATCATTCGTTGGCCAGCGGACGTCCCGCCCACAATCTTGACACTTGGCTTGTGTCGAAGGAGCGGCTGGCCGATATTTTTATCAGCACGATGGCAGATGCTGACGTTGCGGTCATCGAGGGCGTTATGGGGCTTTATGACGGCGGAAAAAACGGCGTCAGCTCCACGGCGGAGATTGCGAAGCTCCTGAAAGCGCCTGTGCTGCTTGTCGTCAACGCTAAGTCGATGGGCGAGTCGGCGGCGGCGCTTGTTATGGGCTTCAAGCAGTACGATCCGGAAGTCAATCTTGCGGGCGTGATTCTGAATCGTTTAGGTTCGGACACGCATCGCATGATGATTGAGGAGGCGCTGGAAAGGCTCGGCATTCCCGTATTCGGCGCAATCAAGCGGAACGATGCGATGACGATGCCGGAACGCCATTTGGGACTTGTCCCTGTCGAGGAAAATGCGCGGGAACGCGAGACGGTGGAAGAAATCGGGCGCGTCGTTGGCGCGTCAGTTGATATTGGTCGAATTGTTGAGTTGGCAAAAAGTGCGTCGCCGATTGACGAAGGGCAAGGCTTTTCTGAAGCGGAGCAGATCAAAGTAAGGATTGCTGTGGCACGGGACGAGGCGTTTTCGTTTTATTATCCCGAAAGTCTTGCCGTGCTCCGGCAAAAGGGCGCAGATATCGTTTTTTTTAGTCCGTTGCACGACAAAGAGTTGCCGGAGGCGGAGGGGTTGATTCTCGGCGGCGGTTTCCCCGAAATGTTTGCGAAAGAGCTTTACAAAAACGAGTCCATGCGTGCGTCCATAAAAGCTGCTGCCGAAAAAGGGATGCCGATTTACGCCGAGTGCGGCGGTTTCATGTACCTGATGCGTCACGTCACCGATTTTGACGGCAACGCGTTCCCGATGCTCGGCGTGATTCCCGGCGAGGTTGTGATGAACAAGAAGCTTCAGACCGTCGGCTATGTCAGTGCGGTAATGGAACGGGATACGGTGCTCGGATCGAAAGGAACTGTGCTTCGCGGTCATGAATTTCATTTCTCGTCGGAATGTGAGCCGGAAGCGGGGACCGATTATCCGAGAGCTTTCACGTTCCGCAAGACGCGGAATCCTGTGCCGTATGCGGCAGGCTATGCAAAGGGGAATATTCTCGGCTCGTATCTTCATCTGCACTTTGCGGGCGCGGAAGACGCGGCGGCGTCTTTTGTGACTGCGTGTCAAAAATACGCGGGAAAAGGGGCGTGAAGATGGGGAAAATCGTTCTGGTTACAGGCGGAGCGCGCAGCGGCAAGAGTCGATTCGCAGAGAGATATGTGGCACGCGTTGGAACCCATATCGGCTATATTGCGACGGCGGAGGTCTATGATGATGAAATGGCTTTTCGGGTAAAACTGCATCGTCAGCGTCGTCCGTCGGATTGGAAAACCTATGAAGCGCCTCACGATGCGCATCTTGCGTTGAAGGAAGCGGGCGCGGAATGCGACGCGGTGCTATTCGACTGCCTGACGCTTTACATGAGTAATCTGCTTTGCTCTCTCGATTCGATTGCCGATTCCCATCAAAATTATTCGTTGGCGAAGGAAAAGCTTGATGCGCTGATTGCCCAAGCGAAGGATAATTCAGGAACGACGGTCTTCGTGACAAACGAGGTGGGCAGCGGCATTGTGCCGGGGGATCACCTGTCTCGCGAATATCGGGATGTGGCCGGGATCGCAAACCAATGGATGGCAAGGGTGGCGGACGAGGTGTATCTGGTCGTCTGCGGTCTTGCTGTCAACGTCAAGAAATTGGCGGAAGCCGTGGAATAAAAGTATAATAACAACTCCGTTGCTTGTGACGATGGCAACGGAGTTTTTTGTTGGTTCAGTTGTCTTTGCGCGGATTTGCCGAAGTTGGCTTGTTTCCCTGAATGACCATCAGCTTTGCAATACGGGCACGATCGAGACGCAGGATTTCAAAGGTGAAATCGTTCCATGTACATTTTTCGCCGACTTTTGGGATATAGCCGAAATAGGAGGTCAAAAAGCCGCCCATGGTTTGGTAGTGGTCCTTGATTTCATTCGGCAGTTCGTCAAGATCGAATTTTTCCTTGAAGTCGTCGATACTGCAAAGTCCGTCGATGTACCATGAATTTTCGGAACGCGGCGTAATCTGAGGATTTTCCGGCTCATCCTGCCGCTCGATATCGCCAATGATTTCTTCGGCAATGTCCCCCAGAGTGATGAAACCAATGACGCCACCGTATTCATCAAGGACGACGGCCTCGTGAACGCTGCTCTCACGGAATTTTTCCAGCACGCGGAAGGTTTCCATTGCGCGAGGGATAAAGAGCGGCTTCTTTACAAAAGAAGAAAGCTGGATATTTTTTTTGTCGATGGCGGCATTCAATAAATCCTTGGCGTAGATGACGCCGAGAAAGTTGTCAAGGTTTCCGTCGCCGACGGGAAAAACAGTGTCTGTGCTTTTCTGGATTTGACGCAGATTGTATTCGGTCGGGTCGTTGATGTCGAGCCAGTGCATTTGCAGGCGCGGCGTCATCAGCGAGTAAGCCGTCTGGTCGCTCATATGGAAGATACGGTCCACCATATCCTGCTCGGTTTTTTCGAAGATACCGTCCTCAGTGCCTTGTTCGATCAAATCCTTGACTTCGTCCTCTGTGACGGCGTCGTCGATATGGGGATTGACACCGAAAAGCAACATGACCGCGTTGGCAGAAGACGATAGGAACCCAACAAAGGGGCGCGCGACGATCTCCATCACGGTCAGCGTGCGGGTATGACGCAAAAGAACACTTTCCGGGTCCTGCACTGAGATCTTTTTCGGGATGAATTCGCCGAAGAGCAGGCTGATGTATGTAAAAAGAACAATGCTCGCAACCAAGGAGACGAGCTCCGGATGCGGCAGGGTTGGGAATGTGCGCGAAAGGACGGGCGCGACCTTAAAGCCCGCGGCGGCGCCCAAAAGAATGCTGGTAAAAGCAATGCCGATTTGTGAGGCGGCAATCAAGGTTTCCGGCTCATCCAAAAAACGGAGCAATTTTTTTGCGCGCGGGTCACCAACCTCCGCGAAATGCTCCATCCGGCTTTTTCGGCTCTCGATGAGCGCTGTTTCTATCTGGGTGAAGAAAGCGCTCAAAAAAACGCATCCTATGAGCAGCAAGCATAATTGGCCAATTTCGGTACTGTCCACTTTCAGTGATTCCCTCCAAAATAAGTTTATTCAATAATTATATCATATTTCTTAGAGGCGACAAAATTTTACAGTGGGAGTTTTGGGATGGATTATGAGAAAAGTGCGTTGTTTTGGTTTTTTTGTTCCATAGATGATATTATTTCGGATATTTTTCTGTTTTTATGACAGGAATCTGCATTTCATGTATAATAACTAAGCTAAATAAAAATTGGAGTTAGTTTTTGCATGACAGGAGAAAGGCAATGGAATTGGATTGGATGACGTTTTTGATTGTTTGTCCGCTGGTGGGGCTGGCGGGCTTTGTGGACGCCATCGGTGGGGGCGGCGGGCTGATTTCGCTCCCCGCTTATATTATCGGTGGAATACCGATGCATCAAGCGATTGCGACGAACAAGCTGTCCTCAGCCTGCGGGACGACGCTGGCGGTGCTGCGGTTTTGGCGGAACGGGCTGATCAATATGAAGCTGGCGGGACCTTCGGTGGGGTCGGCGATTGTTGGCTCGGCGCTCGGCGCCCGGATTTCCCTTTTGCTCGACGCGGCAATGATGGAGCGAGGGTTGTATGTGGTGCTTCCGGTGACGGCGTTGATCGTGATGAACAAGTCGCTGTTTGGCGCTTACGAAGGGAATCGAATCGTGCTGAATCGCCGCACCTATATGACGGCGTGCCTCGCGGCTTTTTTCATTGGGATGTACGACGGTGCGTATGGGCCGGGGACGGGCACTTTCCTGATTATTGCGCTTACAGTATTTGCGAAGATGGGCGTTGCCCCGGCAAATGCGCAATCGAAGGTCATCAATCTGGCGACAAACGTCGCGTCGTTGGCGGTTTTCCTTTTGAGCGGAAATGTGCTTGTTACGCTCGGACTCGCGGCGGCGGTCTGTAATATGGTTGGCGGCTATTTGGGCGCGGGGCTCGTGATGAAAAAGGGCGCGAAGATCGTGAAGCCGATTATTCTCGCGGTTCTTGGCCTTTTGGCGCTGAAACTTGCGGGCGTATATTAAATGATATTGAAAAATTATTCGCGGTATGGTATCATATCCGCGTTATATTGAAATTTGCGATGAGCGAGACAGTAAGCGCGGGCGGAAAGCCACAGCGAGCCGCAGATGGTGGAAGGCGGTGCGAGTAAGCGTGCGCAGAAGATCACTCGCGAGCAGCGGGCGGAAAAAGTGGAGTA
>JAEEGL010089768.1_pt1 | contig 12260 bp, 9 predicted proteins | sample 9134231 | NCBI WGS metagenome assembly JAEEGL01 (sample SAMN16246548, study PRJNA631951) | gut metagenome | biome: gut microbiome; feature: rumen; material: fiber-attached | host: Bos | place: Iran: Karaj | collected 2018-10
CGACCTTGGCACACGATGCACCGTATTTATGAACTCGAAAGTAAAAGAGGCTCTCCGCCAAAATATAGAGCCAGGCGACATAGCTGCTGGCCTCGCTATTTCGGTGGTTAAGAACTGTCTTTATAAAGTGCTAAAGCTTCAGAACCTCAATAAGTTAGGTAATACTATAGTAGTGCAGGGTGGTACGTTCAAGAACCGCGCTGTACTTCGCGCACTAGAGATTCTATCGGGCAAAGAGGTACATACCACTGATGCACCTGAACTTATGGGCGCATACGGCGCTGCACTCTACGCCATCGACCAATATAAGATAGACCAAAAGGCCTCGTCGTTCGTTGGTCGTGAGGTGCTCGAGACGCTTTCGAACATAAAGACTGACCACGTGCAGTGCAAAGGTTGTACGAACAACTGCCAAGTGGTGCGCTTCAAGTTCCCGAATGGTAACATGAGTTTTGCTGGCAATAAGTGCGAGCGCATTTTCCACAGCAAAACCAAGAGTGAGCATAGCGGTCATAACCAAATAGAGGAGAAGTATAAGTACACATTCAGTTGTGTATCAGACGCAAATGTTGTGAATAGCGACAAACATACCATCGGTATTCCGCGCGTGCTGAATATGTTCGAGAACTTCCCGTTCTGGAATACACTCTTCACCGAATGTGGTTTCAACGTTGTTCTCTCCGACGAATCGAATACGGCGCTCTATCGCGGCGGCATCTTCTCTATAATGTCCGACAATATTTGCTTCCCTGCGAAGCTTACCAATGGCCATATTATGAACCTCATAGGCAAAGGTGTGGCGCGCATTTTCTATCCGTTGGTAATAAAGGAGAGCAAGGAGCATGAGCACGACACCAACTGCTTCAACTGCCCTGTTGTCAGTGGTTATCCAGACGTTATTCGCTCGGCTGTAGACCCAGAGAATAAGCATGGTATAAAATTCGATACGCCAGTTGTTTCGTTCAAAGACGAGAAGGCTCTTTTCAATAGTTGTAAAAACTATTTGGAGACTCTCGGCGTAAGTAATAAAAAGATAAAACAAGCTGTGCGTAAGGCTGTTGAGAAGAAGCAAGAGACAAAGCAACATCTCATCGACACCGAACGCGCATTGCTCGACGATGCTATCAAGAGTGGTAAAATGCTCTTTGTGATGACTGGTCGTCCGTATCATATCGATCCGCTTATAAATCAGCGTGTTGCGCAGATTGTGACAGACCTTGGCGCCGACATTATCTCTGATGATGTGTTCCGCGAAGACACCGATGGCTGCCTCGAGATGAATTATATTTCGCAATGGACCTATCCGAACCGCGTGATTCATGCGGCTCACGGCGTAGCTAAATTGCCTGCAAATATTCAGCTCATTCAAATCAACTCGTTCGGTTGTGGTCCAGACAGTTTCTTGATGGACGAGGCATCGAACATACTCAATGCAGCAGGTAAGAACCACACCGTCATTCGTGTGGACGAGATTAGCTCGCCGGGCTCAGTGCGGTTGCGTTTGCGTTCGCTCATCGAATCGCTACGCCAGAGTGCAGTAATGAACTTGCACCATAATACGCACGAATATAAATCGCTGCACAACGCCTTCACACAGAAGGAGAAAGAGGAACGCACTATTGTGGTGCCTTGGTTCAGCGATTCGCTTTCGCCAATGTTGCCTAACTACTTCGCTCGCCTCGGTTTCCGCTTGCAAAACTTGCCTAAATCCGACGAACAGTCGATACAGATGGGCTTGAAGTACGGTCACAACGAGGTTTGCTACCCGGCAACCCTTGTGCTTGGCGACATCATGAAGTTCCTTACTGCTCACCGCGCCGACCGCGATAAATATGTTGTAGGTATGACGCAAACCGGTGGTCAGTGCCGCGCTACCAACTATCTTGCGCTCATCAAGAATGCCATGATAACCGCTGGATTCTCCGATGTGCCCGTGCTCTCTATAAATACTGGTACGGCATACGGCAACGACCAGCCAGCCTTCACTGCCGATTGGAAGATTGCGCTTTCGCTCGCTATAAAGATTATCCACTTCTCAGAAGGCATTGCTGCAATGCAGCGCTCAATGGTCGTTCGTGAGAAAATTGCAGGTCAGTCGAAGGAGATTATGAATCGCTATCTCGAGAAGGGCAACAGACTTGTGGCAGAGATGCGTGAGAAGGAACTCATAAAACTGCTCGAAAAAGCTGTTGAGGAGTATAACAATATGGAAGTTCGCGATGTCAAACCGCACACAGTGGGTTTGGTTGGCGAGATATACATAAAATATAATACTTATGGTCAGCTACACCTCACTGAATGGCTGCAAAGTCGTGGTATTGAGGTGGTTGTGCCATCGCTGTTTAGCTTCCTTTTGCAGTCGTTCATCAACGACCCTGTAAATAATAAGAACAATATTGAGAACACCACCTTCATGCAGCGCACCGTTACCGATTTCATACGTATGTATGTAGATAGCCGCGCGCACAAATGGGAGAAGGTGAAGAAGCAGTTCCGCTACTATCGCCCCGAAGGCAATATTTTCTCTATAGCTAAAGACGCATCGAATGTGCTTAATCTCGTGAACCAGTTTGGCGAAGGTTGGCTCATTGCTGGCGAAGTGATAGAGCTTAGCAAAATGGGCATCGACCGCGTGGTATGTTTGCAACCATTCGGCTGTATTGCTAACCATATCGTGGCGCGAGGCATAGAAAACCGTCTCAAGAAGATTTGCCCTACGAGCAGCATGCTCTTCCTCGATATAGACTCGAGCGTAGCCAAGGTGAACCTCGAAAATCGTTTGCACTTCCTTGTAGACCAGATGGAAAACGAAGAACGCGAGAAGGCCGAAGCGTCAGCATAACGCGCTCATTTCGTACATACATAAATAATAAGAGAGACCATCTTTTTCGGACGGTCTCTCTTGCTTTATATATACGTAAATATTTATTCCTCAATCATATACGCAAAGTTGTTGTTCTCAGCGTATGTATATGCAGGAGTATTAGGCGTTACAACCAACTTACCAGCGCGAACAATGACGCTTTGCCCGATATTCTGAACCGATGGAGCTAAGCGCAACTGTGTTCCAACCGTAGAAGACCAGAATGCATGGTCGCCAATATCGCTTGCATACGTTTCGGCTTCGGTTAGTGGTGCATAGGCAAATGCGCATTTACCAATCTTTTGAACACTTTCTGGAACTTCCACCGAAGTGATATTTGTTTTCCAGAATGCGTATTCGCCAATCTCTTCCAACGACGATGGCAAAATAACCTTCTTTACATCAGTTCTTTCGTAGAACTCATCTTCCTTTATCACCTTGCGACCTTCGGGAATTGTAACTACGCCTTGTGCATCAATAGTAGAATATGCCAATTCGTCATATACAGATGCTGGATACGAAGTAGTTACGACCGCAATATCCATACACCCATTCTGAACTTGCGAACCTGTTGCAGTAACCTTATACTTAAGCGTGCCCCAATAGCCACTATCATCATACTTACAGTATAGACAAACGTCTCCGGTTTGTGTGGGCGTTACGACAACATCTTGGTTACTATTAATCGTATATTGGTTATTGCCGACTTTTAGGTAGGCATTTATACCCGAAGGAATGGTAAAGTTGAAGGTGTACTCCTTGTTCACTTGCAACTCTTTGGCTACTTGAACCTTATTCAATTTTACGCCTAGCATTATAACGGTAGCTAAATCAGAATAGCTATCAATAGCCCAACCATTACGGTTTTCAGATAAGAACTTGTGCAGCTCTTTAGGGTCGATTCCTGCATAGAATACATACGGACGATAATCGGGCATCATTTCGAATTGACTCTTGGTTATCAGCGTGTTAGTAAACTGATGCTTGAAGTTACGAGGCCAATGCGAGAATATCATTGCGTATGGGTCGACATCAAACCAATAGTCCTTGAAGCTATAATTGAACCTGTTGTTTTCATCTATATAACCAGCGCCCCACGTGACATCAAGAAGAATAGGCTTTTTGCCCGTGTCGTAAACTACATTCCATCCATGACGACCATTTATTTCTGTGCCAACCGTATGAGACGAATTTTTACCGTAGCCCGAAACGTAATCAACCTCAAGACCTACGGCTTGCCCCATCTGCTGGAAAAGGAGCGAATATGCTTGACACACACCCTTACGTTGTGCCCACGCTTGTTCGGCATCGTAAATAGCATCATCGCGTGAGGTGTAATATCTAACATCGTATGAAATATGATGGGCAATCCAAGTAAACAACGCACGTGCTTTTTGCTTAATTGTAGTCGCACGGCTTGTGCTAATTATCTGACGAGCAGCATCTTCAATGCTCGTGTTGCTCGGTATATTCAGATTTTTCACCGCATTATCAATAGCGGTATACGATACGTATGGATTGAAACCGCTCGATGTAAACATCAATTCGTCGCCAACAACTTGTTGTGTGGTAGTAGTCGTTGATGATGAAGATGACGAACTTGACGATTGCGAAGACGAACCGCGAGCAACACCTCTACCTCGTGCAATTTGGCGAGGAACTTTTCTAACCGATGGCAACGATTTCAAATTCGCAGGGCGCGTTTTTACGTTAGCCGAGCGTTTCTCCGTTGGCATAACGAACTTCTTATTCACGCCACCCTTTTTCAGAAAATCAGCCTTAGTCATCTTTTTGTCGGCATTGAGCAGATTTGCCGGCGCCGCAGCACGACCGACTTTCAGCTTTTTGAGCGACAATTTTTGCATCTTCTCCACTTTGCCCGTCTTTGTAGTTACGGCGCTTTTGGTAGTAGTGGTGGTCTTTGTGGTGACCGTTTTTGTAGTCTTTGTTGTGGTTTTGGTAGTCGACACCTTCTGCTTTACCTGAGCCCAAGCATCGCCGCAGCCCCCAATTGCCAATGCGACGATGAAACTCGCAGTCAGCACCTTTGTTAGTAGATTTTTCATGGTTTTATGTTTCTATATATAGTTGATAATCAATATAAATAGCGTGTACTTATGCGTGTTGTTACTATTTGCGATGTGCAATGTAAGAATAAAAATCAAATTTTACTTCGTTTAATATTTCTGACCACTGTTGCTCATTTTGCGAAAAGCTTATCAAGCAATAACCTCATATCATTTTTGTTTCGTACTTTCGCCTTCGTTGCGTAGCTGTTGATACATTATAGATACTTACGCACACTTTGTAAATACTAATACACAAACTGATGAAAAATTTCATAACGCTCATCATTGCTCTCGTTTCGGGTCTTTCGTTATGTACGTCGTGCAACGCACAGACAAACGATAGTAAGGCACCATCGGTAAATGCAACCGAAATTGTGAAACGTATCAAAAACAATAAACCTATTAATTATACTGATATGCACGTTGTTGGTGCGCTCGACTTTGCTCAATTAGCAAGCAAAAATGCCACGACGGCTTACATCGACTGCGAAATAGTGTTCAGCGGATGCGTGTTCGAGGATGATATATCGGCTTTCGTTTCGCAACCCAACCAAACGGTCTATTCTGCGTTCATGCGCAATGTTACCTTTCGCAACTGCGTGTTTCTCAAGAAGGTGAATTTCCGTCAAGCGCAATGTGCCTTCCGCCTCGATTTTGAGGATTGCCACATGAAAGGCGAGAGCGATTTTTGCGCAGTGAGTGCCAATGGTGCTTCGTTTAGCGGCACTTCGTTCGATGGAGGTGCACTCTTTGTTAGCGCTACGTTCAATCAGCGAACCACGTTTGCAAAGGCTAAGTTTGCGCAAGAGGCTAATTTCCAATATTGTCACTTTGGCAACATAGTTAGCTTTACCGATGCGCGTTTCGGTGGCTACGTCGACCTCTCGAATGCCTACGCCAATGCGCTGTGCGACTTCACGAATGCTAATTTTGGTGCACGCGTAGCTATGCTCAACGCGGCATACATAGGTCAACTAAAAATGGCCAAGTGCGTTTTTGCCGACAATCTTAGCATAACACAATGTAAAATGCTGAGTGGTATAAACTTAACTAATGCGCAGGTTGATAAACTTTTTGAATTTTCGGACAATATTTTGGGCGTTGTACCCAATTTTTCAGAGCTTCACAGAGGCGAACAAAGTCACTGCGATATAAATAATAATAGAAGTCTACAACAGATTAATATTCAGTAATATACATATATGAAAACACGAATTAGAAGTTTTGCTTTTGCTATTTGCGTAGGTCTAACATTTTCGGCCTGCAACGAGGACACTCTCAACACTGTGCTCGAAATTATTGGCGCAGTTTTGGCTGAAGATGGCACTACCACTATTGCTACCGACGATGGTACTTACCTTGGTTGGCTCGGCGACGAAGAAGACCCAGAGACTATCGAGGACGACATTGACCTCAACAATGTAAATAATGATATTACTGGTGAGTTGCCAACGAAGGTCGACCTTTCGAAAAACTTACCAAAAGTTGGCGACCAAGGCGAATATGGTACATGTGTAGCGTGGGCTACAGCGTACAACTGCCGCACATGGCTTTATGCTAAATCTAAAGGGTTGAAAACGAGCCAACTGAATGATGCTAACACATTCTCGCCAGCCGATGTATTTATGGCTATATCTAATGATGATAAGGGCAAAAATTGCGGTGGCACGAATATTCGCTATGCATTCGATGTGATGCAGACTCGCGGTGTAGCTACTCAGGCTGAAGTGCCATACTCTAAAGATATGTGCTCGTGTTCGCCTTCAGCATCGGCAACTTCGTCGGCGAATAACTATAAGATAAAGGCCTATCGCGAGATAAATATCAAAGACGTAAATACCGTAAAACGTTACTTGGCTAACGGCCGTTTGGTGGTTTTCGGTGCGAAACTTGGCGATGAGTTTATGTATTCCAACGATGCCACCGTGCTAACCAATCAGACCTCGTTTAGATCGACAGGTCAGCATGGCTATCACGCCATTGTTTGCTGTGGCTACGACGATAACAAAGGCGCTCATGGTGCGTTCCGCGTGGTGAATTCTTGGGGTTCGTCGTGGGGCGACAGTGGCTACATCTGGGTTGATTACAACTTCTTTTGCGGCGGCGAGTTTGCCTACACAGGCTTCGTTGCATACGGTTTGGACGAGGAGATTGTAGTTGACGAGACCGAAAATACAGTAACAAATACCTCGGAAGGTTACGACCTCGTGCCACTTACGCTAAATGATGTCGACTACGACGAGCCATCTGACCCAGATTCTGATGACCTAACGTGGCGTTCTATTGTATATAATGTGTACAATGCTGGTTCACAGACTATAACGCCTAAAAATCCGTGGGGTATCATATATGTACTTTATGATGCATACAAAGCAAATGATTACCAAGTTTTACTTGTTGACCTCTATACAGACGTGTTTGGTAAGTACACCAACCCGGACACAGGCAAAGAACAAAACTACAATCCTAATTGGGACGAAAATGTGGCTAAGGAGATGCTTGGCGTATCGGCTCAAGGTTACTGCTGGAGCAACGTTGATGTGGCTGGTGGAGAGAGCGTTTCGCACGCTGTATACGGCAATGATAGCCCATTTGAGTGGGGCTACAAAATGCCAGATGTCACAGGTTCGTACTATTTAGTTATGATTACCGATGCATTCAGCACTATTGCCGAAGACAATGAGGATAATAATTACTACTTCCTAACCACAAGCAATGGCAAACCGTTGGAAATAAAGAATGGAGTTATTACAAGTACTATAGGAAATAATAAGTCGGCTAAGATTCGCACTAACGGCGAGTCTCCATCGCCAACGGCTGTGACACCCGAAGCGCCTAATACCTACACTCCGAAAGAGATTTCGGCAATGATAAGGGCACATCGTCGTTCGGGAGAACTCAAGAGCAAAGCTCTCAAGTGGTGCGAAAGCGAAGACGGGAAGGCTGTTCTTGCAAAGAAGAGAAAACAAGTAAATTGAAAATTGAAAGTTGAAAATTGAAAGTTGAAAATTGAAAGTTGAAAATTGAAAAGCTGGAAATTGAAATACTTATAACAAAGAACTTATAATCTTATAATTACCATGAAACGTATATATCAGATAGTGGCTCTCGCAGTTTCGGCGTTGTTGTTTACGGCTTGTGTAGCGAGCACGCCCGCAGTGCATACTAAGACAAAAACTACAACGACTACTACCACAACAAAGACGACGAGTACAACAAAATCAACCACAACCGAAAATAAAGCGGCTGCTGCGTCCTCTACGCAGACCAATACAGATGCCCAGAAAGCTGGTCAAGCAACTTCGACTGGCACAACATCCAAAGGTCGCAAGAGTAGCGCGAAATAGGTTGATAGTTAGCACTATAAAATCAAAAAGCACAGAAGCGAAAACTTCTGTGCTTTTTATGTATAAGTACTTACGATTTTAGAACTAATAACTCACAAAAAATAGGGATTGCAATGACGCTCTTGTCCAACAGTTGTTGTTGAACCATGGCCAGGGTAAATGATAGCATTGTCGGGCAATGCGAAGATCTTTGTGCGTATGGATGCGAGTAATTCCTCTTCGCTAGAGCCACCAATATCCGTGCGCCCGATGCTCATGCGGAAAAGCGCATCGCCACTTATGCATATCGATTCATCGTCGTCGACGAAAGCGAGGCTGCCAGCCGAATGCCCCGGAACAAAGAGTGCATGCATCTTGCTATTGCCAAAGGTCAATTGGGAAGATTCGTCAATAAAATCGGAAATTTCGAATGGTTCAGGTGAAGCGATGCCCCACATGTCGGTGAGACGCTTGTTTATATCAATAAGGTAAAGGTCATTTTTCGCCGCCATTGGCTTCACGCCAAACGTATCGATTACATAGCGTGCGCCATAAATATGATCGAAATGCAAATGCGTAAACCACAGAGCTACAGGCTTCAGCGACTGTTTTTGCAAGAAATCGGCAAGCAAATTCTTCTCTGCCTCGGTCTGGCACGCAGGATCGATGATGGCACACTCGCCAGTTTCGTCGCTGAGTACATACATATTAGTCTGTACCATATTGAAAACGAGTGAATTAACGGTAATCATGGCTAAGCGTATTTACAATTAAACCCAACGCGAAGCGAGAGCATCGGCAACGGTCTGCGGCATGCGCGTCGGACGACCTGTCTGCATATTTACAAACACAAGCGTGGTCTCGCCCGTGCAAAGAAGTTCGTCGTTCTGATTGAAAATTTCGTAGTTGAATACAACCTTAGCCGTTGGCATTTCTTTGATGGTGGTCTTTATGGTGAGCAAATCATCGTAGCGCGCCGAACGTTTGTATGAAACATGAAGGTCGGCCACTGGAAGAGCAATACCTTCTTCTTCCATCTTGGAATATGGCACGCCAAGTTCTCTAAACATCTCAGTGCGACCCACCTCGAAGAACACAGCATAATTAGCGTAATATACCACGCCCATATTGTCGGTATCGGCGTAACGAACGCGAACTTTTGTTTCGGTAGTAATCATTTTATCTTTTTTTCTTTACTCATAAACTTGTAAACCAAGTAGTTGGTCAATCTCGGGAAGCGTTTGTGCAACCAAACGGGGAATCGACCTTGCCAAAACGAGAGAATAACCTCGCTCTTTTTGTGAACTACAGCTTTGTAGACAACAGCAGCCACATGTTCGGCGGTCATCATGCTCTTCTCGTTGCGCGGCGAAGCATTTTGCTCCGAGCCATCGGCAGTGAGTGCATGAATACGTATGTTGGATGTTGTGAATGATGGCGACACCATACATACGTTGAGCCCAGAATTTATGTACTCTGTGCGAAGTGTCTCGAAAAATCCGCGCAAGGCAAACTTCGACGCAGAATAGCCGCTACGCCCCGGCAAACCAAGATAACCTGCGACAGAATTGATGCTAACCACCGTGCCTTTCGATTCGAGTAGGTACGGAATAGCATAACGCACGCAGCGCACCACGCCAAAGAAATTGACGTCGATAACACGATGAATTACGTCGATGTCGAGCTTATCGAAATTGGCGTGCATAGAGATGCCTGCATTACATACGATGATATCGATGCTACCGAAATGCTCTATAGTCTTGTCGATGAGGTTTTTACAATCATTGGCAATAGTGACATCGGTAGGAACGATGAGCGTATCGCTGTCGGAACCAATTTCCGCTGCAACAGCTTGCAGATTATCAATATTACGAGCAGCCAATACCACACGCACACCATGACGCGCGAAACAAATAGCTATGGCTCGGCCTATTCCCGATGATGCGCCCGTGACTATGGCAACTTTTCCTGATAAATTGAGCATTTATAAAGAAATTTCTTTTTGCGTTGCGAAGGTAATTTACACCAATTAAATATTTACGTTACTTTTTATTAATCCGTATATTTGCGAGCTGAATTGAACAAAATATACATACATGCGTCGCATAACTAAAATTTTATATTTTTTCGTTAGTGTTCTATTGTTTTCTGCTTGCATACCGCAGAGTAAGATAGTTTTATTGCAAGACAAGAATGATGACGGAAAAGCTGAGTTCGATACTCAAGAAAATATTACGGATAGATATTATTTGCAACCCAACGATTATCTATATATAAATGTAAAATCGCCAGATGAGAAAATCTCCATGATTTTCAACCCAATGCAATCGTCTTCATATAGTAGTTCAATTAGTAATATTGAAGTTCAACGCTACTATAATTACATGATTGACGATAGTATGCGTATAGATTTTCCATTCGTAGGTAAGATAGACCTTACGGGTTGCAACATGAAGATGGCGAAAGACAAAATTCGAAGCGTACTTCAGAACTATGTAAGTGAATTTTCGCTCACTGTGCGTTTAGCTACTAATAGTTATTCGGTGCTTGGAGAGGTGAATAAACAAGGCGTATACACTATGAGCCGCGACCAGGTGACGATATTCTCAGCTATAGCAAACGCGGGCGGTTTCACCTCGTATGCGCGGCGTGGAGAAGTGAAAATTGTTCGGCAAGAAGCAAATGGTAAGTCGAAGGTCTATACGTTGGATCTTACCGATGACGACATCATAAATTCTGATCTCTATTATGTCTATCCAAACGATATTCTATATGTACGACCAATGCGCATAAAGATGTTCGGTTGGGGCGAGACTTTCTCACTCACTTTAGTTTCATCACTTGTAACACTATATCTCCTCGCAAGACAGCTATGATAAACAATAATGATATGCAGCAGCAGTCGTCGTACAACACACAAGACGATGGCACCATATTCAACATTGATCTGAAAAAACTATTGAACGATGTCATCAAGTTTTGGTGGCTATTCCTCGTTACGGTAGTTGCGGCATTCTTAGTGGTGAATATATACCACCGCTTCAAAAAGCCAGTTTATTCTGCCGACCTCACGCTCATCATTGATGCTGATGCAACATCGCAAACATCGTTGCAAAGTTCTCAGAATAGTTTGATTGGCGGTATCATGCTTTCGCCTATGATGAGAAACCTTGATAACCAAGTGGAGATCCTCTCATCACTGTCGATGACCGAGCGCGTGATAACCTCGCTAAACATATATATAAGTTATTACACCGTTGGCCGAGTAAGAGAGACGGAGACCTACAAAAGTTCGCAGTTCGTGGTTGTGTTCGACTCTACGCATTGCCAACCATTAGGAACAAAAATCCACGTAGACCCTATTGACAATGACCATTTCTACCTCGATGTAGACGCTGGCAAGACTGCTACATATATATATTCGGAACGAAGATGCAGCGAAGAACCAATAGAAGAGATTCATTACAGAGCTAAACATAGATACGGTGAAGCTATAATTACGCCTTGGTGCGCATTCTCGGTGAACAAAAGAACTGCGCAAGCGCCTGAGACTCGTGGCTATTTCGTATTCAACACGCCTGAAAATTTGGCAAAAGCGTTCCGGGCCTCAACGTCTGTTACAAAGCATCAAAGTAGAAATAATGAGTCTTCGGTTCTAACAATCTCAACTACTGGTACTTGCACTGGTAAAATATTGGATTACCTCAATCATACTGCGTACTCATTCATAAGCGATAACCTCAAACAGAAAAACGAGGTTGCTGAGAACACAATAAAGTTCATCAACGAACAGCTTATATTCCTTGGCGATTCGCTCTATAGTATTGGTACTCAACTTACTTCTTATCGTGTAGAACATGGCTTGGAACAGGATGCACCAACAAAGAGCAAACAGATTTTTGATGATATAAAACGTTACGATAAGGAGATCGAAGAGCAAAAGATAATACTTGCCTACTACGACTACTTGGAGAAGTATTTCAATGACGACAGCGTGATGCA
>JAEEGL011216041.1_pt1 | contig 12260 bp, 9 predicted proteins | sample 9134231 | NCBI WGS metagenome assembly JAEEGL01 (sample SAMN16246548, study PRJNA631951) | gut metagenome | biome: gut microbiome; feature: rumen; material: fiber-attached | host: Bos | place: Iran: Karaj | collected 2018-10
AGACTTAATGCCCTCCTTCGTGAGAACCACACTTTCGAAGGTGATTCCTTCCATGTGATACTCGAACCCAATCTCGGTCTGTCCATCTATGATTCCGATATCAAGCTTAATACCGACAGATACAGCAAGCATATGGATGTGCTGTATTCCTATGAGAACGGAGTCGGATATGCTGAGAATGAATTCTGTTCAAAAGATCTCATCCCCGGATACACCGGTGAGGGAACTAACCATCTGTATGCTTTAGTGCCTTTGCATGAATCCGATCTTGCATTCGGATATCTTGTCTTCAGGGACTGTATAGACAAAGTCGAGAACAGGTTCCTGCATGTCTATTCGAACCGCATGAGCGTTGTAATAGATAAGTTCCGCCATACGCTTGCACTGGATCTCATCAACAAGAGACTTATCGATCTCATGAGACGTGATCCGCTCACAAATGTCAATAACCGCATTGCCTTCGACGATAAGGAGAAGTTCCTGCAGTCGCAGATCAATTCAGGCGAGGATGTGCATTTTGCCGTTGCCATGTTTGATGTGAACAGTCTCAAGCTCATCAACGATACATACGGACATGAATCGGGAGATGAGTATCTCATCAGAGCCTGCCGTCTTATCTGCAATGTCTTCAAGCACAGTCCGGTGTACAGGATGGGCGGAGATGAGTTCGTTGCGATCCTTGCAGGTGAGGACTATGACAATCGGGAATCTCTCATAAAACTGTTCAACGAGAGACTCAGTCCGTATACTGAATCAGTACCGCTTCCGCCTGATTACATATCAGTTGCGATCGGAGTATCAGCCTTTGATCCGGCGACGGATCTGACCATGGCAGATGTCAACAAGCGTGCCGACGAAGCGATGTATAAGGACAAGGGACTCAAAAAGGATATACTGTAGTATATGCGCAAGTTATCCGCTTCTCTTTTGACAGTAGTATTTATTATCCTGTCCGTTACGGGCTGCACACCTTCGAAGATCTTAACGGAGGCGAAGAAGGCAGCAGCAGAAGGTCTGGATTATTCCGACGGCAGCCTCTGGATCTATAACAGGGAGGCTTCTTCGGAAGGACTCGAAGCCGACTGCTTCATGATAGGACCTTCCGTGTACACGGCTAACGGCGGCGATTACAACATGCCCACATATGACGCATCCGCGCTCATATCCTACAAGAGCACTCTTGGCATGGAAAAGGATATCTACTCCGGCACGTGCGTAATGTACGCGCCCGTGTACAGGCAGGTATCGCTTGAAGTATATGACATGCCGGAGGAAGAGGCGGAGAAGTATTTCGAGATCGCATACGGGGATGTCCGTGATGCGTTCCTCTATTATATGCAGAACGACAACAAAGGAAGGCCACTGGTGATCGCCGGATTCTCGCAGGGGGCGGATATGGCCATACGACTCCTTAAGGAGTTCGGTGACTGCCCCGAAGTGAAGGATGTGCTCGTTGCCTGCTATGCGATAGGCTGGCGCATTACGGATGATGATATAAAGGAAGCGCCGTGTCTTAAGCCTGCCAAGGGAGAGAACGATACAGGCGTGATTATCGCCTACGACTGCGAGGCGGAAGATGTCACTTCATCTCTGGTAGTACCTGCCGGCACGAAAACATACTCCATCAATCCGCTCAACTGGCAGACGGATTCAACCGTGGCAGGCAAAGAACTCAATCTCGGTGCTTGCTTTGCCGACTACTCGGGCGGAGTAAACGAGATCCCGGAGTTTACCGGGTGTTATATAGATCCGGTGAGGGGAAGCCTTAAGGTCACGGATGTCCCGGCAGAAGAATACCCTCCGGTGCTCTCCATGTTCAGCGAAGGAGAGTATCACATATACGATTACCAGTTCTTCTTCAGGAATCTTCAGGAAAACGTATCTGTAAGGGTAAGCGCCTTTAAAGCTAAGTAATCGGAATTACTTCTTAGCCGGAACTTCTTCTGCAGGCTTCGCATTATCCTCGTTCTTCTTTGCCTTCTTGCGGTCTCTGAGCCAGGGAATGAATATCTCATCGTAGATGTAAGAGATGATGGCTGCGAGAGGGATGGCGATGAGCAGTCCCGGAACGCCCCAGAGGTTACCGCCCACAACGAGGAAGGTAAGGATGAGGAACGGAGGAACGCTGAGCGCCTCGCCGAAGAGCTTCGGTTTGAACAGATAACCGTCGATCAGCTGCAGGATCTGCGTGAAGATCAGGAACGGGATGACGTATTCAGGTGCAACGAGCAGGAGCAGTATCGCGTTGATCGCAGCGCCTGCAAAAGGACCGAATGTCGGAGCGAGGTTCGTAAGACCTGCGATGAGTGATATGAGCACGACATAAGGCATGCCCATGATGAGCATGAATATCGCGTTTACAAAGCTTACAGCGAAAGCATCGACGAGCTCGCAGATGATGTAACGCGTGAAGATGGCATTGAATCTGTGCCAGATATTGCTGAACTTGGGGAAGTGGCGGTCAGGGATTACCAGATAGAAGAACTCTCCCAGGATTTCCGTGAGCCTTGTCTTCTCGATGAGGAAATAGAACGAGAAGATTATGCCGATAAGGATGTCCATCAGCGCAACGCCGATATCTTTCGCGGAATTAAGAAGATTCGAAGCACCGGCACCGCTGGGACCTGTAATGTACTTGGTGATGACGCCGTCGACGCTGATCTGTTCGTCGATGAAGGCTAATATCTTGCCTTCGATGTCGGATGAGAAGCCGAGCGAGATGACCAGAGCCTTAAGCTGTGCGATATAAGAATCTATTCCCGTGACGAAAGTCTTGATGTTCTCGACCAGGATAGGAGCTATGACTACGATAAGTCCGAGAAGGAGTGCGTATACAAGCACGAGAGCAGCTGCCGATGAGATGACCCACGACCATCTCTGGTGCTTGGTAAAGTGCTTTTTGAGCTTGCGGTCGAAGATCATCGCAAGCGGATTGACGATAAAGGCGATCACTGCACCGATGATAACGGATGCCATGATGGCGAGTGCTGTATTGAAAGAACCCTTTATAGCGTCAAGGTTGGATACTGCCATGTAGAAGAGTATTGCGAGACAGAGCGACAGCGTAAGGCCTGTCCAGCGGTTCTTCTCGGTTTTGTTAAAACGATCTTTTTTCTTTTCCATAATGCGTATTATAACAGATGCTATGATATATTTTCGGTATATTTATGATACCATCTGAGTATATTTTAATTCCGGGAGGATCCTATGTCCAATACGTTCGAAGAAGCAAAATACTTCATCAAAGACAATGACGTTAAGATGGTCGACTTCAGGATGATCGACATCAACGGCAGATGGCATCATCTGACGATCCCTGCTGACAGGTTCAGCGAAGACATCATGACTGCGGGAATCGGTTTCGACGGCAGCAATTACGGCTTTGCACCCGTCGAGAAGAGCGACATGGTATTCATCCCGGATCTTAAGAGTGCGGCGCTTGACGATTTCTGCGAGATCAAGACTTTATCCATGATCGGAGATGTCAGGATCATCGGCAAGGATGAGAACGTGCCTTTCAACCAGGAACCGCGTAACGTTTGCAAGCGCGCGGAAGAGTACATGAAGGAATTGGGCGTAGCAGATACTTTCCTGCTCGGACCCGAGTTCGAGTTCTATGTTTTCGACAGCGTGCAGTTTGCAAACAATCCCGGCGAGTCCTTCTTCGGCATCGATGCGGAGGAAGCATTCTGGAACAGCGGAATGGAAGGTTCAACAGGATTCAACACGCCTCATCAGGGCGGATACCACATCGCACCTCCGCAGGATATCCAGTATGACTACAGGAGCCGCGTTACGATGCTGATGGAAAACCAGGGCATTCCCGTGCGTTATCACCACCACGAAGTCGGCGGCCCGGGCCAGATGGAGATCGAAGTCGAGTTCGCACCGATGACCGAGATGGCGGACAAGACGATGCTGACAAAGTACATCATCAAGAACGAAGCGATAATGGAAGGCAAGACGGCAACGTTCATGCCCAAACCCATCTACGGCGAGGCAGGCTCGGGAATGCACGTTCACATGCTGATGTTCAAGGACGGAAAGCCCGTGTTCTACGATGAGAACGGTTATTCGGGACTTTCACAGACCGCGCTCTATTTCATCGGTGGCGTCTTAAGACACGTCGGTGCGATCTGCGCATTCTCCAATCCTTCCACAAACTCTTACAAGAGGCTCATCCCGGGCTTCGAAGCTCCTGTAACGATCGGTTTTGCGACTGCAAACAGAAGCTCTGTCATAAGGATCCCCGCGTATGCAAAGGCACCCGACAAGAAGAGATTCGAACTCAGGAACCCCGATGCTACGTGCAATCCTTACTATTGTTATGCCGCTATCCTGATGGCAGGCCTCGACGGCATCAAGAACAAGATCGACCCTGTCGAAGACGGCAACGGACCTTATGACTTCAACCTCTACAAGCTCTCTGACGAAGAGAAGGCTAAGATCAAGAGCCTTCCCAAGTCTCTTGGTTCTGCCATCAAGGCACTTAAGAACGATAACGAATTCCTCAAGGCAGGCGGAGTGTTCCCTCAGGAACTCATCGACCTCTGGATCAAGGAGAAGAAGGAAGATCTCAAAAAGCACATCACGATGCCTACTCCGATGGAGTATCAGATGTACTACGATCTGTAATCGCCTTAGATTAATCGAACTTTTTGAGCAGCGCTTCGCCGTCATCGATGATGATGTAAGACGGGGCGCTGTTTTCTTTGGGTATCGAAGGCGAGCCCGGGTTCATGCATCGTACGCCGTCAACGATCTCGTCTTTTACCACATGCGTGTGGCCTGAAAGGAATACCGCGCCTTCGGGCATGCCTTCCGGGAACTTGCCGGGCATATACACGTGACCGTGCGTAAGCACGAAAACCTTACCGCCGGATTCTATCATCTTGTAATCATCCATTATCGGAAAATCGAGTACCATCTGGTCGACCTCTGCGTCGCAGTTGCCCCTGACGGCGATTATCTTATCTTTCATGCCGTTAAGGAGGGGAATGACCTTCTTGGGCGCGTAGCCTGCGGGAAGGTCATTGCGGGGACCGTGATAGAGTATGTCTCCCAGGAGGATGAGGCGGTCTGCCTGCTCCGTTTCGAAGGTTTCGACGACGCGCGAAGCCCAGGTAAAGTCGCCGTGAATGTCTGATGCTGCCATGTATCTCATAAGGAAAATCCTCTTTATTTGTTTTGGTTAAGATATTAACACAATAACCCCGTAGGTTATGTTAAAATATTTAGTCATTAAAAAAGCGCTTAACGGAGGTTCACATGGATTATAAGGATCTTATCGCGACAAATATCTCAAAGATAACGGGACTGGACAAAGAGAAGGTATACGGCCTTATCGAGATCCCGCCCCAGCTCGACATGGGCGATTACGCATTCCCCTGCTTTACGCTTGCAAAGGAATTAAGGAAGGCGCCCCCGATGATCGCTGCAGACATCGCATCTAATCCCGATCTGGTATCAGGCGCGCTTACCGCAAAGAACGTCGGTCCTTACGTTAACTTCTTCGTAGACCGCGAGGTCCTCGCAGAAGACGTGATCACAGAGATCATCACGGCAGGAGAGGGCTACGGCACGGACGATCTGGGCGGAGGAAAGAACGTCATCGTCGAATATTCTTCCCCCAACATCGCGAAACCGTTCCATGTAGGCCACGCGTTCACCACGATCCTCGGCAACTCCATCGCAAACATATACACAAAGCTCGGCTACAACGTCATCAGGTTCAACCACCTCGGCGACTACGGCACTCAGTTCGGTAAGCTCATCACGGCTTACAGGCTTTGGGGCGACGAAAAGGCTATGGAAGAAGATGCCATCTCCGAGCTTACAAGGATCTACGTTAAGTTCCACGACGAGGCAAAGAAGGATCCCACGCTCGAAGATACCGCAAGGGACAACTTCAGAAAACTCGAGGAAGGCTGCGAAGAAGAGGTCGCTCTCTGGAAGAGATTCAGGGAACTCTCGCTCGCTGTCTTCGAGAAGACATATCAGAGAATGGGCGTCAAGTTCGACAACTACAACGGCGAATCTTTCTATTCTTCAAGGATACCTCCCGTCGTAGACCTACTCAGGGACAAGGGACTTCTCACTCCTTCAGAGGGTGCGCAGGTCGTAATGCTCGAAGACGAGGGACTTCCTCCGTGCATCATCTTAAAGAGCGACGGTACGACGATCTATGCATCAAGAGATCTCGCTGCAGCTATCTACAGACACGAGAATTTCGATTTCTACAAGAATATCTACGTTGTAGGCCTTCCGCAGCAGCTTCACTTCAAGCAGGTGTTTGCAGTCCTGAAGAAGGCAGGCTTTGAATGGGCAGATGACTGCGTGCATGTAGGTTTCGGTCTGCTCAAGTTCAAGGACGGAAGTGCATTCTCCACACGTGAGGGCAACATCGTTCTTCTGGACGACCTCCTTAACAAGACTGTCGAGAAGACAGAGGAGATCATCAGAAAGAACGCGCAGGAGAGAGGCGACGATATGTCTGACGCCGAGATCAAGGAGATCGCGGAGAAGGTCGGCATCGGTGCCGTAATATACACATACCTCAAGTCCGGCAGGGAGAAGGACATCCTCTTTGACTGGGATGACATGCTTGATTTCGAAGGCGATACCGCGCCTTACCTCATCTATACATACGCAAGGATCAGGTCGATCTTAAGGAAGGCAGAAAGACAGGGTCTGGCAGCTTCTTCAGGCGACGCGCTCAAGATCCTTACTGAAGACGAGGAATACGCAGTTATCAGATCGCTTTCAGACTTCAAGGATTCCGTAAAGAGAGCGGCATCCTCATACGAGCCTTTTGTCGTTGCAAAGCAGGTCTCCGTGATCGCAAGGAACTTCAACAGGTTCTATAACAACTCGAGCATCCTCAATGCCGACAGCGAAGACGTCAAGAAGGCAAGACTCGCGCTCTGCGAGGCTGTCTGCGACACGCTGAAGTCCGGTCTCGGCCTCCTCGGAATCGATGTAGTCGAGAAGATGTAAGGAGAAAAAGATGGGTGACGAACAGAAGGGTTTGCCTGATTTTAAGACCATCAAATATGTAAGGCCTGACATAGAAGCTTTTACCGAACTGGTAAAGGATGTCAGACTCCGTCTCATGACTGCCCAGACCGTTGATCTGGCGATGGAAGCCATGAACGAATACGAGGATGCGGTAAGCAGTTTCGATACCGCGTACGCGCTCTGCACGGTGCTTCACGACCTCGATACTTCAGATGAGTTCTATACTGCGGAGAACGATTTCTTCGACGAGAATATCGCTATGGTATCGGAACTCTCATCCGCGGTACTGTCCACATTGCTTACTTGTCCCGCAGCTGACCAGATAAGGGAAAAGTACGGCGACATGATCTTCCGCAAGGCGCAGAACACAAGAGAGACGATCTCCAAGGAGATCTTGGACGAACTTGCAGAGGAAGCATCCCTCGAGAGTGAATACGGTCAGCTCCAGTCGGAGGCTGAGATCGAATTCGCAGGAAAGAAACTCAATCTGAGCCTGCTTCAGCCTTATCTGCAGTCCACTGACAGAAATACCCGCAAGGCCGCACACAAGGCTTTGGACGATTACTACATGAGCAGGAAAGAGACCTTCGACCGCATCTACGACGACATGGTAAAGGTCAGGACGCAGGCTGCAAGAAAGCTCGGTTACCAAAGCTTCACCGAACTCGGCTACAAGAGGATGGAGCGCTACGACTATACGAGGGCCGATGTCGAGGCATTCAGGAAAGATATCCTCAAATACATCGTTCCGATCACAACACAGATTAGAAAGCTCCAGCAGGAAAGACTCGGCGTCGACGAACTCAAGTTCTACGACCTGCCGTGCCTCTTCAAGAATGGCAACCCTGTTCCGAAGGTCAAGAAGGATACATACGAGCAGGCTGCAGGCGAGTACTTCCGCAAGATGTTCGGCAAGGATCCGAGCTTCTTCGACCTGCTCTCGAAACACGGCTTTACGGACCTTCTGTCACGCCCGAACAAATCCACCGGCGGCTACTGCCTATACCTTGAAGACTACGGCATCCCGTACATCTTCATGAACGGCAACGGCACTTTCGACGATGTCGCGACTGTAGTACACGAAGGCGGCCACGCATATGCTGCAATCCAGAGTGCAGAGTCGTCTCCCTTTGTCGAGTGCCTTTCACCGACGCTCGAGACATGCGAGATCCACTCGACCTCGATGGAATACATGTCATATCCGTACATGGACATCTTCTACGGCGACAAGGCTTCCTCATACTGCGAAATGCACATGACGGAGGGAATGCTGTTCCTTCCTTACGGCTGCATGGTAGACGAGTTCCAGCACACGATATACGACAATCCCGACATGACGCCCGATGAGCGTCACGCTGTCTGGAAGGCATTGGAAGAGAAGTACCAGCCCTTCATTAAGTACGAGGACGAACCGTTCCACGCGATGGGCGGAGCATGGATGAAGAAGGATCACATCTTCACGACTCCGTTCTACTATATCGATTACTGCCTGTCTCAGATCTGCGCGTTAGAGCTCTGGGACGAGTCAAAGCAGGATATGGGTTCCGCTCTTGATAAATACAATCTCCTTTGCGCAGCAGGCGGATCTGATACATTCCTTAACCTCATAAAGAGGGCAGGGATCGGATCACCGTTTGATACCGATGTCATCAAGCGCATCGCGTACGAGTGCTGCAAGTTCCTTGAACTATGAGATTTCCCGATAAGTTCCTGACAGAGATGGATGGCTTCTTCGGCCGACATAGCGAGATTCCCAAAGAAGGTTTCTGGGAAAGCTTTGACGAGCCCGGATATAAGGGCATAAGGTTCTCTGAATCCAAGACTGATGCAGCATCCCGTGAGCAGATACTTGCCTCTATAGGCGAGAAGACCGACAAGGTCGAGTGGTGTTCCTGCGGATACTATGTTTCGGAAGATTTCGGCAACCGCAATCCGTACTATCATGCAGGTGCGTACTACCCTCAGGAGCCGTCTGCGATGCTTCCTGCGGAAGTGCTCGCGGCAAAGCCCGGCGAGATAATAATGGATCTGTGCGCTGCTCCCGGAGGCAAGGCGTGCAGGATAGGTGAGGACCTTAAAGGCCGGGGCCTGCTCGTTGCAAACGAGATAAGTTTCGAGAGGTCGAAGGCGCTCCTTAGAAACATCGAGCGCTCGGGTATATCCAATTCCATCATCCTCAACGAGACCCCCGAGAACATCGCATCGGCGCTTCCCGGATTCTTCGACAAGATCCTGATAGATGCTCCGTGCTCGGGCGAGGGCATGTTCAGAAGAGATCACCAGGCAATAAAGAGTTACGAAGATTACGGTCCTTCGAAGATCGTTCCCGTCCAGGAGTCGATCCTCGAAGCTGCGCACATATGCCTTAAAGACGGCGGAGAGATCGTCTATTCGACATGCACGTTCTGCGAAGAAGAGAACGAAGAGCAGATAAGAAGGTTCATGGACAGACACCCCGGATATGAGGTGATCGCGCATCCCGAGATAAAGGGCGTATGGCATAACGGAGAGGGTTCTTCTCTGCCGGGTTCTATGAGGATACTTCCGCATCTTGCAAAAGGCGACGGGCACTTCTGCGTGCACATCAAAAAGGCAGGAACAAGAGAAGCGACTGCGCCCGGAATGCCTTCAAAGGATAAGCTCAAGGCTACCGAACGAAAGGGCATTGAACTTGCAAAAGCCTTCCTCGAAGAACTCTTGGGAGACGGGGCGGGATGCATGACCGACCTGCCGCTTACGATACACGGCACGGGCGTGTTCAGGATACCTTTCGACGATAAGTTATTCGGCCGCCTCAAGATAGTTAAGACAGGCCTTTATATCGGCGATATAAGGGTTACTTCCGGCAAGACTTTGTTCTCGCCTTCCAACAGCATTGCGATAAGCCTTGATCCGAAGATCGTAAGGAAGGATTCGTACATCGGGCTTAAAGCTGATGATGAGCGTGTCACGAGATATCTGAAGGGTGAGACGATAAGCTCGTCGGGATTTGAAGGCATAAAGAATTCCGGTTATGTCGTGATAGGTGTTGATGATTACCCTCTGGGACTGGGCAAGATATCGGGTTCCACCATAAAGAACCTGTATCCCAAGGCCTGGAGGCTTATGTAACAGGAGGACGTTATGAGACTGATCGTAGCGACAGGCAATGAAGACAAGGTAAGAGAGATAGATGAGATCCTGGAAGGAACCGGTTTTGAAGCCGTTTCCATGAAGCAGGCAGGATTTAATCCCGATATAGTGGAAGACGGAAAGACATTCGAAGAAAATGCTCTTATCAAGGCAAGTGCGGTTCATAGCCTCTGCGGAGAATACGTCATGGCTGACGATTCCGGCATCTGCATCGATGCATTGGACGGCGCGCCCGGAATATACTCTGCAAGGTTCTGCGGAGAGAACTCGACATACGAAGAAAAGTTCAAGAAGATCTTCGAGATGCTCAAAGATGTCCCCGAGGAGAAGAGGACGGCTAAGTTCGTGTGCGCGATAGCGGTCGTAAGGCCCGACGGAAGCTCTTTTACGGTGCGCGGAGAAGTCGAGGGCGTGCTGCACGAAGAGCCCAAGGGAGAGAACGGTTTCGGATACGATCCGATATTCTATGTGCCCGAGTTCGGAATGACCACGGCGCAGATGGATCCGGAGGTCAAAAACTCCATAAGCCACAGGGGCAGAGCGCTTCGCGCGATGGTTGAAAAATTGACTGTTTGATGTTAATATTTTCGGGCGCGTACAAGTGTCCGCCACAGGTAGACACCAAGGCGGCAAATCCTGACAGGAAAGAGGTCCGTGACTGTGGCTAAAGAGACTCCCGAATACTATCTGGTCGATAAACGCGTTCTGCCTGAAGTTTTCATCAAAGTCATGGAAGTCAAGCAGAGGATCAATACCGGAGAATCAGCTTCTATCAATGAAGCGGTCCGCAAGACCGGACTGTCGAGAAGTGCTTACTACAAGTACAAGGATTCGGTAATGCCGTTCTATGAGGCAGCGTCCGGAAGGAAGGTTACGATACTGATTTCAGTCGAGAACTTCCAGGGCATCTTATCTTCGATCATTAAGATAATCGCCGAATCACGCGCAAACATACTTACAATAAATCAGAATATTCCGATCAACGGACTTGCTGACATCTCGATCTCAATCGACACCATCTCGATGTACGGATCACTCGATGAGGTAATGAATGATATCGGCAAGCTCGCAGGCGTGCGCAAGTGCACAGTCCTGAGTCGTGAATAACGGAGGGTAGACATGGCAGTTAATATTGCAATACTTGGTTTTGGAACAGTCGGTTCCGGAGTTGCGGATATCCTTGCGATGAACAAGGATTCCATCAAGGCAAAGTCCGGCAAGGACATTGTGCTCAAGCACGTCTTGGACATCGTTGATTTTCCGGACAGCCCGTTCGCAGACTTTGTAACACACAACGCTGACGATGTGTTCGAAGATCCTGATCTTCAGGTCGTCATCGAGACCATCGGCGGCGCAAGGATCGCTTATGAGTACACTAAGAGGGCTCTGTCCAAGGGTATCTCCGTCGTAACATCCAATAAGGAACTCGTTTCCACGCACGGTGTCGAGCTCCTTAAGCTCGCAGCAGACAACGGCTGCACTTATCTCTATGAAGCTGCAGTAGGCGGCGGCATCCCGATCATCCAGCCCCTCTACAGAGACCTTGCCGCTAACAAGATCGTAAGGATCGCAGGTATCGTCAACGGCACTACAAACTATATCCTCTCAGCCATGAAGGACGAGGGTATCTCCTATGAGGAAGCCTTGAAGCAGGCGCAGGAGAACGGTTATGCCGAAGCAGATCCTACGGCTGACGTCGAAGGTATCGATGCTCAGAGAAAGCTCTCGATCCTGTCCACGATCGCACTTGAAGGCAATTATGTCGCTCCCGATGATATCCATGCTGAAGGCATATCCAAGCTTACTCTGGATGATATCGATTTCGAGGATAAGGCGCAGGCCGAGCTCAAGCTCATCGCATACTTCGAGAATAAAGAGAACGGCGCGATCGCGTATGTCGCTCCGACATATGTATCCCGCACGAATCTTTTGTCTTCAGTAAACAGCGTGTTCAATGCGGTCATGGTAGACGGTAACGCATTAGGCGTGTCCATGTATTACGGCCAAGGCGCAGGCACGATGCCTACGGCGTCTGCTGTTTTCGGAGACATCCTGCAGGTTGCCGTAACAGGCGGCAAGCCTCTTGAACCCAGGCTCTGGAAGGAGACTTC
>JAEEGL011443547.1_pt1 | contig 12260 bp, 6 predicted proteins | sample 9134231 | NCBI WGS metagenome assembly JAEEGL01 (sample SAMN16246548, study PRJNA631951) | gut metagenome | biome: gut microbiome; feature: rumen; material: fiber-attached | host: Bos | place: Iran: Karaj | collected 2018-10
CTTCCTGCTCGACAAGGAGTATGAGGACCTGCCCACCGAGACAGCTTCCTGCTGCAAGCCCGTGCAGGGCGACCAGGTGGTGGGCATCGTGCAGGACGGCAAGATAATGGTGCACCGCACCAACTGCAAGGTGGCCATGGATGAAATGGCCAACCACGAGAACCATATTGTCCGTGCCAAATGGCGTCCGGGCGAGCAGCTCTCGCTCCTCACCGGTATTGCCCTCACTGCTATTGACCGCAAGGGTCTGCTGCAGGACATCACGCGCCTCATCTCCGAGGAGCTGGCGCTCAACATGCGCGCCATCACATTGGAGGCCTCCGAGGGCGTGGGACGCGGCATTATTATGCTCTACGTTAATGATGTAGAGAGCCTTGACGGATTGATTAAAAAACTGAAAGCCATCGATGGAGTCGACGACGTACACCGCATTTGAGCGCCTGAGCAGCATATTGGACACCCTGCGGAAGGAATGCCCGTGGGACCGTGAGCAGACCCTTGCGAGCTTGCGCTACCTCACCATCGAAGAGGTGCACGAACTGAGCGAAGCCATCGTCAGCGGCAACACCAACGACCTAAAAAAGGAGCTCGGCGACTTGGCTATGCACATCATGTTCTACTGCAAGATTGCCGAGGAACAGGGCCTTTTTACCACCGCCGACGTCTACAACGCCATCTGCGATAAACTTATTGACCGCCACCCGTTTATCTACCATAAAGACGACTACCATGGCGAGAGCTGGGAGCAGCTGAAGATGCGCGAGAAGGACCGCCACGGTGTGCTCGACGGTGTGCCCGACACGCTGCCCTCGCTCGTCAAGGCGGTGCGCATGCAAGAGAAGGTGACCGGAATGGATAAAGAGTGGAAAGCGGAAAGTGGAGAGTGGAAAGCGGATATGACCGAGGAGCAGTTTGGCGACTACCTCTTCGCGTTGGTCGATTGGGCCCGCCGCCACGGCATCAATGCCGACGACGCACTCTGCGGCGCCAACTATCGCTTCCGTCAACAATATAATACCCCCAAGCAATAATAAAACATACACAATTATAGATACATGGAATTTAAACTCAACACTATAGAAGAGGCCATAGAGGACTTCCGTGAGGGTAAGTTCGTCATCGTGGTCGACGACGAGGACCGTGAGAACGAGGGCGACTTTATCATGGCCGCCGAGAAGATTACCCCCGAGCATGTCAACTTCATGCTCAAGAACGGTCGTGGTGTGCTCTGCGCTCCCATCACCGAGCAACGCTGCCACGAACTGCAGCTCGACATGCAGGTGCACGACAACACCTCGCTCCTTGGCACACCCTTCACCGTCACCGTCGACAACCTGCTCGACGGCTGCACCACAGGTGTCTCCATGCACGACCGTGCCAGCACCATCCGTGCCTTGGCCGACCCCAACACCAAAGCCGATCAGCTGGGCCGTCCGGGTCACATCAACCCCTTGCGTGCCCGCAACGGCGGTGTGCTCGTGCGTGCCGGCCACACCGAGGCTGCCGTCGACCTGGCGCGTCTCGCGGGCCTCTATCCCGCCGGCGCACTCATCGAGATTATCAACGACGACGGCACCATGGCCCGTATGCCGCAGCTGCAGGAGGTGGCCAAGAAACACGGGCTCAAGATAGTGACTATCAAAGACCTCATTGCCTATCGCGTGGCTCATGAGACCCTCATCCGCAAGGAGGAAGAGGTCTTTCTGCCTACCCGTTGGGGCAACTTCAACCTTATCGCTTACACCCAGCTCGACAATGGTACTACCCACATGGTGCTCCGCAAGGGCGAGTGGCAGGAAGACGAGCCCGTGCTGGTGCGTGTGCACAGCAGCTGCGCCACCGGCGACATCTTCGGCTCCTGCAAGTGCGACTGCGGCGACCAGCTGCACCACGCCATGGAGATGATCGAGCGCGAAGGCAAAGGCCTCATTGTCTACATGAGTCAGGAGGGCCGCGGCATCGGCCTCGTCAACAAGCTCAAAGCCTACCACCTCCAGGAGCAGGGCTTCGACACCGTCGACGCCAACATCAAGCTCGGCTTCAAGCCCGACGAGCGTGACTATGGTATTGGTGCACAGATACTTCGTGCGCAGAAAGTCAGCAAGATGCGCCTCATCACCAACAACCCCGTCAAGCGCACCGGCTTGGAGGGTTACGGCCTGGAAGTGACCGAGATAGTGCCCATCGTCATTGAACCCAACCAATACAACGAGCGCTACCTCAAGACCAAGCAGGACCGCATGGGTCATGAGCTCCACTTGAAATAGCTGGTAGCCGGTAGCTGGTAGCAGAGTCACTACCTGCTAATTGCTACCAGCTACCTATACGCATGGATGCCGCCGAGGATGAGATTGACCCCGAAATAGGTAACAACTACACTCAAAAAAGCCAGCAGGCAGTAGAGATAGAACATCCTTGGACGTTTCAGCACATGGGGGTGTAATGGCAGAGTATAGACAATCAGCGTAATGAGCGCCCACACTTCTTTAGGATCCCATGACCAATAATTGCCCCACGAGATATTGGCCCACACGGCACCTATCATAATGCCCACAGCCAAAAGCGATACTGCAGGATAGAGCAGTAGCATAATCAACCGGCGGTAAAGTGTTTCACCGGTGATCAAACCCGCCGTACCTATCATCGACACGAAGAACAGCAGGGCATAGCTGCACATAATAACCGCCACATGCAGCGTCAGCAACGGTGAGTTGAGAACCGGCATCAAATGGGTTACCGGTGGATTGGACCCGCTCATCATGGCTACCAACTGGCAGAAACCCATGGTTAGCATACCGATGGCAGGAGCCATTGGATGATGACGTACCATCGTCAGGGTGATAATGCCAATCACAATGGACATCAAATTCATGCTGTCGAAACCTCCGGCCATCGGGATATGGCCTCCAGCCACCCATCGCAGGATGAATATCAGCAACAGGAACGCAGTCAGCGTCGCCACCCATACCGTGGCGGCCACCGTCATCCATCGTCTGCGTGGCAGGCGACTGAGACTGTAGGCAAACACTATCAGGCCAAGGGTGATGCTTATCATGGCCAGCCACTTGCCTGTAGTCAAGGTGTTGTAGAGGTGCTCGGCATTGAGACGCCCCGAGGGTGGAAGTACCCCGTTTTTCTGCTGGAACTTCTGCGTCTTCTCAAACACCCGTTCCAACTCCTCATAGTCTCCTTTCAGCGCCAGCTCCTGACAGTAACTCTGCCAGCGTCTTACAAACATGTATTCGTCGTCATCCACACTTAGAAGAAGTTCGTCGTTCTGTGCATACCATTCATCTGCTATTGGAAACAGTTTGAGCAGTTTGCCCGACAGGAGCATCTTTACCAAATTGTAGCGCTCGCCTTCTGCCCGTACCTGTTTGTTGCTCTGGGGAGTCATTGTCACGGTGTCCAGATACAGCAACTGCAGGTAGGATTGATGTTTGATGGCTGGCTCTTCAATCCATTGGTCGAAGTAGAACAGGTAGCCGCTGAGCACCTGCTCGGCGCTGAGGCCGTGATAGGTGGCGTTGCCCGTCAATTTGGTGGTGAAGTCTTTGGCCAGCGTCTGCAACGGACAGACGCGACCTTTGTAGAGCACCTGCATCTTGCCCATTTCCTCTGCAGTGGTGCGGGGGAGGGTCTGTGGCGTTGCCGAGGCGGTCAGCGGCAGCAACAGCAAGGCCGTTACGGCAGCTCCACGCAGCAGGCGGCGGAAGAGTCCTTGCGGACTGACCATCAACCCGATGAGACCAAGCATCAGCAGGATATATCCGCTGTAGGTTACACCGATACCCCAGGGGTCGTGGGCCACGCTCAAAGTCGAGTTGCCCTCGTTGTCGTAGTCCTCTTGGTAGAAGCGATAGCCACGGTGTTTCAGTATATTGTTCATGGATATATCGTACTGTTGCCCTTCCACCCTGACGTGGCTGACGAAGTCCATAGGGGTATGGGTTCCTGGATAGGGAATAACCTCAAAGTGGTCCAAGGTGATGCTGAAGGGCAGTTTGTGTCCGTCGAACTCAGTGCAGGGTACCCCGGGTTTCAGCGTCATGCTCCCGTGTTGTCCTGTCCAGGTGGTCAAGGCGCCCCCTGCAAGAATCACAGCCACCGAGGCATGAATCAGCAGCAGGCTGGGCCGACGCCACATACGTCTTTGAACGATGCTTACTATAGATGCCACCGCTACTACGGCCATCAAAGCGATGAACCACCACGAAGTGTAGATGTGCACCTCGGGGTTGATCTTTTCCAAAATGGTGCCGGCAGCCAGCACGGCGGCTACCAGCACCATCAGCGTTATCCGTATAGCTTTCATTTAGATGGCATCGATGAATTTTACTATGGCATCGCGGTCGGCCTTGGGCAGGTTGTAGAACTCGCGCACAGTCCTCAGGGCATCGCTACCCGGGCAGCCATGCCACATGATGGCTTCGATGACGTTACGTGCACGGCAGTCGTGCAGGCGGTCGCTGTGGCCCGAGCATATCTGTGCCAATCCGCGTCCCCACAGCGGGGTGGTGCGGCACCATCCGGTGCGGATGTCGTTCATCATGTGTAACCGGTGCTGTACCATGTCGGTATAGGGCCAGATGGTTTGGTTCGGGTAGCGTGGCAGACGTACATCGGCATCGTTGAAGAAGTGGTTGGGGTCGGTGAAGTGGTCGTCACCGGTGGTCCATGAGGGCCGGTGGCAGTAGGCACAACCTATCTCACGGAACAACTGACGGCCACGCTGCACCTCGGGGTTGCTCAGGTTGCGGGCGGCAGGTACAGCCAATCCACGGTGCCACACCATGAAGTTCACATAGTCCTGGTCGCTCATCTCGATGGGCAGTGTGTCGCACATCAAGTAGTTATAGATATCCTGTTGCACGTTGCCGCTCTTGTTCCATTCGGGGAAGTAGTTGTAGAACTCTGCCTGTACATCGGGGTCCTGCGAGGCGGTTGTGGCGTAGATGCTCTTGTTGAGGCTCAGGTAGTGACTGCGACGGTCGCTGCGGGTCACATTGGGGATGTTCCAAATGGCATTGGCACCGGCGGCATCCTGTAGCGGGCCACGGCTCAATGCATAGGTGAAACGTTTGGGATGGTTGGTCGTGCCATAGAGCGACGCCCAATCGTTGCCACCCCAGATACCGGGGTTCAACTCGAAATAGTTGTCGTCCGACTCTTTCTGGTATTGTGCCTTCAACGAGTCGTCGGGGATGGCGTCGAGCAGGCCCGTGCCATAGATGCCGATGGTACTCTCCAAGCGGAAGCCCAGGTTGCCATAAGGCACGTTGGTGGGGGCGTAGAAGGCTTCCTGCGGGATGGTCACTTCGGGGTAAATCAGTTCGAAGCTTTCGCCGTCGGGGAAGGCGCTGCCGAACTCGGGCAGGGAATAGGGTAGCCAGGCAATGTCTATCATCTCCTCGTTGATGGAGGGCTTGAAGGGTGCTACGGCTTTGGTCTGCGGCATACCGGCCACCGATTTCTCGTATGCCTCGGCGGGGTCGGTCTTGTCATAAACCACCAGCAGGTAGCCGTTGCCCCAATCGTCGGCGCGGTAGCGGGTCATGCGGCGTCCGTGGCCGTAACCTGGGTGGCAACTTTCGCAGCTGGAGCGCACATACAGCGGACCCAAGCCGTTGAAGGGCGGATTGTTCTGGGTGATGGTGTGTTCGAAGAAGAACTCACCGTATTTGAAAGCGTTGACCATGCCGGCCTGCTCGACGGCGGGCGTGGGGTCTTCATAGGCCGAGGCGCTCTGGTTGAAGGTGGTGCCCAATTCGCCGCCGGCAAGGGTCTCTATCTGTATCCACGCGTCGGGGCCCGAGGGACTTGGAGTGGGCAATTCCTCGGGGTCGTGGTGACACGCGGCCAACAGGCCGCCGCCAACAATCACGAATGAAAGGATAATGCTTTTCAGTTTCATGGTATGTAATTGTTTTAAGGATTGATTACAAGGTGCGAAGCATTTCGTTGACTTCCGAGAAGATTTCATCAATTGCCTGGCAGGCTTCCATGGCTTCGCCGTTGGCCGGGGCGCTGATGTTGTTTACAAAGGGGGCGGGCATGGCGTCGATTTTGGCTATGGCGTTGTCGATGGCCGCCACCACACGGCTGTCGAGGTCGGCATTGTGGGCCGCCACCAGGGCGTGCAGCGACCTGCTCTCGTCGCGCTGGCCTTCAACGCCGCCCATGTAGGCGTTGCGGATGCTGACGATGTTGTTGTGGAAGTCGGTGATGGACATGTGGCTGTAGGGCGACTCGATATAGGTCACGTCCTCGCCGGTGTAGGCTGCACCTATTTTGCTGGTACCCACCTCGTCGGCGATGGTTTTGCTGCCGTCGACAATCTGCATCAGGCCCGCCACGGCGCTTTGGTAGGTGCTGCCGGCGTGGCCCGAGTTCTTCAGGTTCTCGCCATAGGTGAGGTCGCCGCCGCCGATGCCCATCTGCAACTCGAGTTCTTCCACTTTCTCGATGTGGGTGGCGGGGGCTGCGTCGCCAAGCCAGCTCACTTCGAGCTGGAAGCAACGGTTGCGCAGGTCGCCGGCCACGGCCACGGCGTAAGTCCATTGGTCGGCGGTGATGTCGCTCACCTGCTTGGGGTTGCCGTTGGCAAAGAGGATGTACTCGATGCCGTGGAAGCCCAGCAGGGCGTCGCCGAGGTAGCTGCCGGCCCATACGTCGCCTTCGTCACCGGCCAGCTGGGCCAACATACTGGGACTGTTCATCAGGGTGTTGAAGCCTGTGACATCCAGAGGCCAGCTGTCGATGTGGGGGTCGATGCCGAAGTCGGTGGCGGCACCGAAAAGGAAGGCCTCGCTCTTCTCCCATTCGGCACGGGCGGCCAAGAAGGTGTTGCAGGCAGTCTGCAGGGCAGTCTGCGAGGGATTGGCTTTCAGGGCAGCCAGCTCGTCGGCCAGCTGCTCGGTCTGGGCGGCCAGGGCCGTGTAGGTCGGGGCCACGGTGTAGTCTACGAACTGTGCGATGATGGCTGTTGCTTGGGCATCGACGGGTTCGGTGCCGTTGTTGTCGGGGGTCACATTCTCCTTCTGGCAGGAGACAAGGGTTGCGGCGGCCAGGGCCACTACTGCTAACGTTTTGAATAGATGTTTCATAGATTATATATTTTTTTGTTTCTATTATCTTTTAAAAAATCCTGTCCAGGTGATGCCCACAGCCACGTAGGGTTCGCGGTTGAACTGCTTGGCGCGCAGGCGCACACCGCCCTCGGCCTTGACGGCTATCTCGGGCAGGGGGTAGTAGTTGATGCCGCCCACAATCAGTTCGCGCTCGGCCTCCTCGATGTCGGGCAACACGCCGAAGGGCACGTAGCTGTCGTAGTGGTCGTAGCGTCCGAAGAGGTACAGCTTCTTCGATTGCAGTTTCTTGGCGTGGAAGAAGGCCAGCACGTCGACACCCGCCTCGATGCCGGCCGCCCAGGCCTGTTCGCCCACGCGGGTGTGGGGGTAGGGGGCGTCGGCGCTGTTGGGCAGGCGCGTGTTGTTGAACATGGTGATGATCGAGTCGTCGCCCAGGAAGCCGTAGTCCACGTTGCCGCGCACCGTCAGGTAGCGGTTGCGGTAGGCAAAGTCGAAGGCGCCTATCATCAGCGTCCCTTTCACGCCGTGGAAGGGCGAGGTGGCGGGGTAGATGTCGGTGTAGCTGTCGTTGTCGAAGGTGTTGCCCACGTATCCGCTGGCACTCAGACGCAGCCCTTTGACACCCGTCCAATCCACCCGCAGGGCACCCGCCAGGTTGTTGGCCGGACGGAACTCGTAGGGCGACGCCGAGGCATTGTGGGCCCAACCGTAGGAGTCCATCATGCGGCTGTTCAGCGCCGGCAGCAGCTGAGCCTCGTAGCGCCAGGGTCCCGCCTGGCCCCACACGCTGAGGCCCGTCTCGTGCCACGTGCAGGGCAGGATGGTATTCTCGCCCTCGGGACGGAAGACGCCGAAGAACGTGTTGGGTGTATGGTTGTTGTTGGTCATGCCCACAGGCACCACAATGTGGCCTGCGCGCACGTTCAGATACTTGCTGAAACTCTTCTGCACCCAGAACTGCTCCAAGGCCACCTCGCCGCCGCGCTCTATCTCGCGCTCGAATTCCACGGCCTCTTCGCCCTCTACCTCCACGGCGGCTTCGGTGCCTCCGTGCTCGAACTCAATCTCGGTGCCTACCGTCCAGCCGTGGCCGAAATCATAGCCCAGCATGATGACGGCGTGGGGTAGGTCTACACGGCCGTGCCCGGGGGCGTCGGCGTAGACATCGGGGTGGCGATAGCGTTTAGGGCTGTCGCTGAAGAAGTTATAGTAGTACACCGCCTCGCCGTAGCCGCCCACGGTCAGACGACTGCGGGTCGCTGCGGTGTCGTCCTGCGCTTGAACCAAAGACCCGAGAGTCAACGGTAAAAACGTGCAAATGGTTAGTAATCTGTTGAATATATGCATTGTTGTGGTAGATTTTGTTCGGCAAAAATAATATAACTGCTCTGTATGGACAATCCCCAAAAATGGTGAATCTAACTTTTTGACCCCCGCCCGACACCCTGTCAAGTCCGCCCCAACTCCGACTGTTCTAAGGTTGTTCTTATGTTGTTCTTATGTTGTTCTAAGGTTTAGAACATAAGAACAACATAAGAACAACATAAGAACAACCTTAGAACAGTGAATGTTGGTACGGTGTTGGTAGGGGGTAAACAGGGGGTTGTTTCCTTCGGTCACAGGTAAAAAAGATTGCATGTAATATTTTTTTTGTATATTTGTGTATAGGCAGTAAATATGTATACTGCTGGAAACGAACGGATAACAATTTGTATTATTAACTAAAACAATAGAATTATGCAAAAGTTTTTACGCAAATTGACCCTTGTGGCACTGATGGTGCTGCCGTGGGTCGCAAGCGCGCAGAACACACTGACCATTGCCGATGGCACAGAGACTAACGGCAATGTGCCTGTCTATGGCCTTTGGGCCGACGCTTATCTGCGCTGCCAAACTATCTACCCTGCAGCTGATATAGCTGCTGAGGTGAACACCATTGACATGAATGGTGGAACAATTACCGGCTTAACTTTCTACTCTAGTAGTAGTGCCTCTTACTCCGGCACCTTTGTCGTGAAGATGACCGAAGTGACAGCCACCACGCTCAACGGTTGGGCTGATGTCAGCAACGCAACCACTGTCTACACCGGCTCACTTACGATTGGCAGCGGTGTGATGCAGATTACCTTTGACAATGGTTACACATACAATGGTGGCAACCTGCTGGTTGAGGTTAGCCAGACCGCTACGGGCGGGTGGACTAGCTGCTCTTTCTATGGCATCTCCGCAAATGGTGCCAGCTGGCAAGGCTACAATTCGAGTAGTTGGTCAAACATTACAGGCAGTGCTCAAAACTTCATGCCCAAGACTACTTTCACCTTCACCGGCGGTACGCCTGTGACTTGCCCCGCTATCCAAGGCTATGCTATGGGCACCATCGACAGCAACAGCGCCGTCATCATTTGGGTGGACAGTTTGAATAGTGGAGCTAACTATACCGTCACCTATTGGGCCGACGGCGATGCCACCAACACCCTCACTGAGACCTCGTCGGGCGACTCTGTCGAGCTCACGGGCCTCAATGCCAACACTGTCTACCACTACACTGTGCAGGTCAACTGCTCGGCCAGCGACAACTCGGTCGCCTTGGGCGGCACTTTCCGCACTGCCTGTGGTACCATGAGCCTGCCTTTATTTGTCGACTTTGAAGATGCCGCCCACAATGGTGCCTGGTATCCCTGTTGGGACAGCACCATCCATGCCGGCACCGACCCAAGCGTGAACGACCAGCCCGGTGGCAGCTACAACCCCACGCAGCATACCCCTGGCGGTACCTATGCCATGTATCTGCAGGGCAACTCGAATGAGAATTACAACTTGGTGGTCGGCCCCACGATGGATGTCAGCGGCGACAATATCTATTGCCGCTTCTGGGCTTTTGTCAACAATGGCTGGATCAAGGCTGGCGTCATCTCTAATCCCCACGACACCAGCACCTTCATTCCCCTGGTGCAGGTCAACGGCAGCAGTTGGGCCGAGTATGAGTTCAATACCGCCAACCTCAGTTCCACCGAGAACTACCGCGTGGCCTGGTTGGCCTACGGCACCGGCTATATCGGTAAGTTCGACGATGTCTATATTAGTGAGATTCCTTCCTGCTTGCGTGTCAGCAGCGTGGCTATCGACAGTGTGAGCGACGAGAGCATCACCCTCAGCTGGGTGGATACGCTCAACAGCGGCGCCACCTACACGGTGACTTGCTACGGCCCCAACGACACTGTGGAGCAGAGCAATATCACTGATTTGTTCTATGTCTTTGACAACCTCAACGCCAACACACCCTACACCTTCAGCGTGGTGGTCAACTGTGGCAGTGGTGACGCCGAAGCGGTCACCGTCAGCGGCCGCACCGCCTGCGCTGCTATGCAGATACCTTTCACCGAGGGCTTCGAGGATGCTGGCGCCCTCAGTTGCTGGAAGATGGTTGACTGTGCGAGCAACACAGGTCGCACTACCGGCAATGCCAACACCGGCAACGCTTGCTTCCGTTTCTACTATGGTTACAATAATCAGTACCTTATCTCGCCCGAGCTGACGGGCACCGACAATGGTGTGAAGGTGCAGTTTGCCTATAAGCAGGGTACCTCCTACACCGAGACCTTTAAGGTCGGCTACTCCACAACTAACGACTCTGTCAGCTCGTTTGTGTGGGGCGATGAAATGACCGCTACCTCAAGTTACCAAACCTTCTCGGCTATCTATCCCGCTGGCACCAAGTATGTCTCTATCCAGCTCACGTCTTATGATCAGCTGTATCTTTACATTGACGACATCAACTTCATCGAACCTCCTGCATGTATGCCTGTGTCGTTGATGGGTGTCGACACTGTCACGGCCGACGAGGCCACCATCTATTGGACCGCCCCCGACGGCCAGAGCGACTTCTTCGTGCTCCTCGACAGCACCGTCTACACCACCAGCGATACCTTCTACACCTTCTATAACCTGGATGCCCGCACAGCCTATACTGCCTATGTGGCCAGCGACTGCTCGGGCGACACCTCGGAATGGCGAAATATCAGTTTCACTACTGATTGTGCCGGCGGTTCGTGCGATATTGTTATTGCCGCACAGGATTCCTATGGTGACGGCTGGAACGGCGCACAACTTAGCTTTACCCAGAACGGTACGGTGGTAGGTTCCTACAGTATGCCGGGCCAGGGTTTGTATAGCACTCCTATTTATGACACCGCCATGGTGAGCGTCTGCAGTGGTACGCCCGTTAGCTTCAGTTGGCAGACGGGTAGTTATGACAGTGAAATCACATATACCATTTACGATGGTGGTGGTGCTGAGGTCTACAGTTCGACCACCAGCGGAGTGAACCACAGTGATATCATTTTGGATCCCTGCCCCACCTGCATGGCACCTGCCGGCGTGATGCTGTCGGCTGTGGATAGCAATGAGCTCACCTTCGTCTGGACCGAGGACATCAACGTGGACCACTACATTGTCTCCTTCAACGGCGGCGGCTACACCCTGCCCAACAACGGCAACGCCTCGCACATGGTGACGGGCCTCACTCCCAACACTACCTACACCTTCAGCGTGATTGCTATCTGCGAAGTGAATGTCGACTCGTCGGTGGCACGTACCATCACTGTCAAGACCGCCTGCGGCGAGATGGTGCTGCCCGTGGTGGAGAGCTTTGAAAGTGACAACGACGGCAGCGTGCCTTCGTGCTGGAACGTGGTCAGCGGCAGCCCCGCCGTTATGACGGGTAACTATTACGCCCACACCGGCACCAACTCGCTCGCTTTTGAGAGTGGCGACATGATTGCCACCAGCCAGGTGCCCCTTGATGGCGACTCGATTTATGTCAGCTTCTGGGCCGACAATTACAGTGGCACCCTCCAGGCTGGCGTGATGACCAACCCCCTCTACGACTCCACCTTCACCCCCCTGCTCACGGTCACCGGCACCAACGGCTATGAGATGTTCGAGTTCAACACCGACTTGATGGACCACTATACTAATTACTATGTGGCCTTCCGATTCAATGGCAGTTATTATGGTATCAATGTTGACGACATCAACATCCGCAAGAACGAGGGCTGTATGTATCCCGCCAACCTGACGGCTACCCCTGCCGCCCACGAAGTAGACTTGACTTGGGTGAACACCTCGTCGAATAGCGACTTCGTGGTGCAGTACCGTGCTGTCACCGCC
>JAEEGL011571355.1_pt1 | contig 12260 bp, 9 predicted proteins | sample 9134231 | NCBI WGS metagenome assembly JAEEGL01 (sample SAMN16246548, study PRJNA631951) | gut metagenome | biome: gut microbiome; feature: rumen; material: fiber-attached | host: Bos | place: Iran: Karaj | collected 2018-10
GGGCCTTCTTACCAGCCCTAATCTTCTCACAGAAGTCAGGAATGCTGGCCTGAGTCTGCTTAACCTCAGTACCAAAGAGGCTGTTCTTCTTCAAACCAGTCTTGTCCTCAATGATAACCATTGATACGCCCATACGCTCCAGCGAGCGGACGGTATAAACAAAGTGTTCGGTCAAACCACCTGTATCACCATCAAAGATGATAGGTTTGGTAGTCACTTCCATAATGTCATCAATAGTACGGAAACGGGAGGTCATATCCACCAATTCAATGTCGGGTTTACCCTTGGCGGTAGAGTCGCAAAGTGAACTTACCCACATAGCATCAAACTGATAGGTTTTGCCATCCTGCAGCACCTTGGTATTCTCCACAATCAGACCGGTGATACCGCTATGAGCCTCCATTGCAGTTACCAAGCCCTTCATATTGATGAGTTTGCGAAGTCTGCCTCTACGGACATCAGGCATTGAGGCCTCTGCACGATGGGCTGCATCCAATTCCTTATACATGGGGTTGTTGCTATAGGGATATTCTACCAACTTTCCACCGTAAGAAGCAAGAACCTCACATACCTCCTGACGGATAGGCTTCTGGAAGCCTTCGCACCAGTCATTGCCATGAACCAGAAAATCAGGCTTCAAAGCTAATAGATTCTCTTTGTAAGAGAGTGTCTTCTGCTCTACCACACGCTCTACACCGGCCATATTCTCAAACAAAGCCTTACGCTCTGCAAACGGAATCATCGGGTAACGCTTAAAGCTGGAGATAGCTTCATCACTAAGCACACCAATAATCAAGCGACCCAAGCGACGTGCCTTATTGATGATAGCCACATGGCCGCTGTGGATGTACTCGGTAGAGAAGCACATATAAACGGTACGTTCATTCACTTCTGCCACCTTCTGGCTTACTACCTTCAGGTCTTCAGGTGTGTCAATCTCAGCACAGAGCATATCCTGCACATCGCAAGGATAGATCTTGCACTTGTCACTTACCTCATTGAAGGCGTTCTCAGCATACACCTTGCGGTTGTCGCTCTCGCAGAACTTCTCAATGTTCTGGAGCCATACCAGCCAGTCCTCTTTCTTGATCTTGTAGAGGGGCTGAGCTGCCATTGCATTATCAAAGAAGTTGATGCCCACCTTCTCAATGCGGCCATCCTTGATAACTGCCTTGAAGTCCTTCTCCGGTAGAGGAAGCGTGCTGCTTACAACCATGCAACTATTCTCGTTGTCAATCACAGCCTCCATCACACGGCTCTCGAACACCAAGTCACCATGCATCAGGATGATGTCGTCATCCTTGAGTGCATCCTTTGCGCAATAGATGCTATAGATGTAGTTGGTTTTGTCGTAAAGCGGGTTGTTTACGAAGGTGTACTTCAACGGGAGGTGAAGCGCGTTGCAGTAGTCCACCAGCACTTTGTCGTAATAGCCGGTGGTCATAACCACTTCTTCCACACCAAAGGAGGCAAGCAAACGTAGTTGCCTGCTCAATATCGTATTCTTGAACGATATTTCTGTCATGCATTTAGGGTGTTCGTTCGTAATAACACCCATGCGTGAACCTAATCCGGAATTAAGAATTAATGCTTTAACCATATTTGATTATTTTACTGATTCAGACAAGAGAAGTTGCAATAGAATTCCATCCGCAACTAATTTATATTCTTTATTATAACGGAGTTCACCTATATTTGTTCGATCTAAGATACCACTAACTGTTGTTGAATCAAGTTCATGCAGTTTCCTTAATGTTAGTTCAGATAAGTTATAGTTTTTATCAACATTCTTCGATTCTATATCCTTAATAGCTTTTTCAACATCCTGACAACACTTAATCATATAACAACCTTCAAAATCAGAATAATTAGCAAGACCAAAGCATAAGACCTGTTTCCCTCTAATTAAAGCTTGTAAACCGACTGTTCCTTTTACTGTTGCCACGCATAATGCATTATCAACTAAGGTAAATGTATCAATAGTAGGATCAATTAGCATTACATTATTTAATGATGCTATCGATTTATAAAAATTTTCATTCCTGTATCTAATATCAAAATGGCCAACAAATTCAGCCGGATGTTCCTTGACTAGGATTTTATGATTAGGCAATGCCAAATGAATTGTTTTGATTAAATTATACTGTTGCGAAAAAAATAACGCCTCTGGTATCGTATTCCTCTCTGGCTGAAAATGAAGGAAAACAACCACATAATTGTTTTTCGGTAGTTCAGCAGATAATAAGGTTTGATAGTATTTATATAGTGAATATTTCCTAAATAGCGCAACAAAGCGGTGAGGTCGACGTAATGGTTCTTTAATTTCTTTCCTCCACGACCATAGTTTTCCCTTCCTTTTTTCAATTTGTTCTTTTTCATAAGGGGATATTCCATCTTTATATGCGCCGGAAAGATTCTTATAGTATAAGTCAATAAACTGAGTATCATTTTGATTTGCAATAATAGAATCTGACGGAATATGTTCATCTATTCCACTTACAAGATAGGATTTCCATGGCAAACGTAAGTCCATCATATATACGGGTATCTTTATCAACTCAGCAACTTTCCCTAATACATAGCTACAAATTTCATGAGGCGTGGACTCAAAAAAAATGAACTCGGGTTTAACGTCATAAAGCCAATCTAAATAATTACTAACAAGATTACTTATAGTGACGATATCATTAAAACAATTTATCCATGGCCATTTCCGATAATTTACTCGCTCGGAGATAATATGTGTTCTATAATCAGAAAGCACATCATTAAAAACACCAGTATAGTGTTCTTTGACATAATCAGGGTGTTTCAATTGTTTGACTTCCTTGAAATCATTATACATTGAAAACGGATAAGTCTCTTTTACATCCGGCCATTCTTTTAAAATATCTTTAATTCGCACATCCAACTGAACAAAGAAAACCGAATAATTGGATTTCTGACATGCCTCTTTAACATATTTAATAGGAATAATTCCGGGATCCACTATTACATTTCTCATTTTTTTATTTTTTTAATTATGGATTTAATGAATTGCTTTTCTTTTTCGTTAAATATAAAGAAATATAACAATAGGATTATTGTCATAAACAATGGCAGTAAGGAAATAGCAAAAGCGCTTATAGATGAGCCAATAAACCTTTTACAAATTGCTAATACACAGGCACCTATTATCAATGAGACTATAACCCTTAACACCTCTGATAGTGTTCTCTTAATTGTTAAGGACGACACTCGTTGGACAATTAAAAGAGCATCAATAAAGTAACCAATATAGACTGCTAATATTAGATATACAACAGTTATTGGAGAAGCGCCCAAGTATAGTAGCAAAAGCATTAGAATATTTGCTGTAAGTGCCATAATACCAAAATTCATAAAGAATCTTTTGATATCTCCAACAGCCATGATAATAGTTCTTAAAGGGAGAACTATACTAGTAAAAACTATAATAAGAAGTTTTACTTGACAAAAATCGAACACATAAGCAGGAACATGGCCTAACCAAACCTGCAATAAAACATGGCCATAAAAACAAAAAATCACATAAAAGAGCCCCACAATTAACAGGGAGATCTTAATAGTGGTTAATGTTATTTGATTCCTGTATTCCTCCTGACCTGCTACTGTAGCACTTGTTATTTGCGGATCAACGGCTTTTAATACATTACTTGAAAAAGAAATAATAGCATTTGATAATTGCATTGAAATACCATATGCAGTATTGTAAATTACGCCACCAAATATATTAATAAAGATATTTGACAAATACGTTAGTGATATTCCTGCAAAAGCATTAATAGAGCTCCACCCAGAAAAACTAAGAATAGACTTCTGTAATGCTGAGTTTTTTTCTCTAGTCCAAATTGTGTCTTCATACTTACATCGACAATAAACAAAATAAAATAATAGCTTAAAAACACTTAACAATAAGAGAGCTGACGAGTAAGCTATTAATGCGTCTAAACTTACAAATGGAATAATTAAAAGCATCCCAAGTTTCAAAAGAGATGAAATAACTTCAGCTGTTGCTGGGATTCCCATATCTTCTTTTGAAAACAAATAAGATGAATAGGCTAGAGAATAGAAACTAATAACTGATGTAATAACAGTGAGCTGAAATATAATATTTACAGCAAATGATCTATTATCAGGATATTGAAGTACGTTGTTTACTAAATACAGGCCAATAGTTTCATAAAGGATCACCATTCCTATTGAAAGAATGGTTAATATTCGTATGGAAGAACTAAATACGACTCTCTTTGGGATTTCTTGTTTTGTAAATTCGACATTAAAGAACCTTTGTAATGCTCCGGTTATTGGCATTGATATCATTGCAAAAACAGATATCAAACCTCCAATAACGTTATTAATACCATAGTCTTCATCACCAAGGACTTGAAGGGTTAACCTTGTTGTATAAAAGGCTATAGCCATAACCAATAGTAACCTTATAAAAAGAAAGGTACCATTGCGAAGTATTAAATTAGGATTCTTAATGCCGTCTCTCATTATATCTCTATAAATGCTCAGAAATAATATAATCTATGTCTAAACCTTTCAAATCTAACAGCTTTTCTGTAGCTTCCCTAAACGCACCGTGACCTCCAAAGTTTTCGCAAATAACATCTGCGGCCGCTTTGACACGATAGTTAGCATCACCAACGGCAAACGAAAGGCCACATGCTTTCAAAAGCTTTATGTCATTAAGTTCATCACCAATATATGCTACTTCATCCATCGTAACACCCTCGGATACTAAGAAATCCTTCATTGCCTCCACCTTATGATGTGTCCCATAGATATATTTGTTTATCTTTAGTTTATTTGCCCTTTGCTGTACTATTGGAGAATTCTCAGTAGTAATAAAACCTGTCTTAATGCCGCATTGACGTAATAAAAAGAAACCTGTACCATCCCGTAGGGAGAACCTTTTAAGAAGTTCTCCCTCGGGTGAGTAATAAACGCCTCCATCTGTTAGAGTGCCGTCAATATCACAGAAAAACCACTTAATCTTGGCAGCTTTCTCTCTGAGTTGGTTATTCGATGTCTCCTTCATAAATAGTTTTATCTGCAGCAATATCCTTTGTGGCTTTCTTACCAAAGAGTTCCCAGAACTTAACAGGAGAGATACCTCCTCCTGGACACTTCACCATGATGTCTGCTTCTTCTATCACCTTCCCAGCAGGAATAGAGCGACGGCTTGTTACAGATACGCCATATTTGATGCGAGCAGCTTGTTCGTGTTCATTCATATCGCGCACGGGTGATCCAAGGCTTTGCTGGACGGCAGTAGAATACTTTTTTATCAGTTCCATTCCACGAGGTTCCACTGAAGCAACATGATCTGGACCAATCATTGTACGGTCAAGAGTGAAATGTTTCTCAATGACACATGCGCCCAATGCGACAGCAGCAGCAGGAATGACTACACCTGTATCATGTGAGGAATATCCAACAAGGGTACCTAACTCCTTCTTAAATGTTTCCAAAACACGAAGATTGACAAGCTCGTTGGGAACCGGATACATCGTTACCGCATGAAAAACCATCAACTTATCATTGAATTGCTTAATATACTCAACCGAGGCCTTAATCTCTTCCATCGTGTGCATGCCAGTAGAAAGGAAGATAGGCTTGCCATATTCTGCCACCTGTTTCAACAGAGGATAGTCTGTAATGAAAGGTGATGCAACTTTATGAATAGGAACATGTAACTGCTTCTCAATAAAATCGAAACCTGTTGAATCGAATCCACTTACCAGGAATTCAACACCTTTGTCATGTGTGTATTTCTGAAGTTCCAAATACTGCTCATCGGTAAATTCCAAAGCATGCTTGTGTTCTCCGTAAGTTTTGCCAAAAGCATAAGGCTTGTTATATGGAACATCAAGGGCATCCTTGGTGTACATTTCTTCAATAGTTCGTTTCTGCATCTTAACGGCATCTACGCCGGCGTGTGCAGCAGCATCAATCATCTTCTTACAAAGATCAATGCTTCCATTATGGTTAATACCAATTTCTGCTATTACATAAGGCTCTTCACCTTCGCCAATCCAACGATTAGGACCGACTTGAATTCTGTTCATACTGAAAACTATTTTTTGTTGTTAACTTTCTTTATTTCATTGACAAACCACTGCGTGATAACGCGAGGACGAGTAATTGCTGTACCACTGATAACAGCATATGCACCAAGCTCCATTGCCTTTCCAGCTTCTACTGGAGTATTATATCGACCTTCCGCAAATACTGGAACCGACAATCCATTAACACAGTCTTTCAAAACATCATAATTTGGACCGTCATGGAACTGAAATGTGTCAGGCGTATATCCATTCAAAGTTGTTGAAATACAATCAGCACCTGCCTTTTCACATGCTTTGGCTTCTTCAAATGTAGCAATGTCTGCTAAGACTAGACATCCATAACGCTTTTTAACTTCCTTGATAAACTCAGGTCCTGATAATCCTTCTCTTTCACGAAATGTTCCATCAATGGCAATAATATCACTTCCTGCATTTATTAACTGTTCAACTTCTTTAAAGGTACCAGTTATACAAACAGTGCCATCCGGGAATTGACTTTTTAAAAGACCTATTACAGGAAGCTTTACAGAGCGTTTGATTGCTTTTAATTTTTCAATTCCCTGAGTACGAATACCAATAGCACCACCCATTTCTGCTGCACGGGCAAATAGTGCCATATATTCGGGATCAGAATTGAAGGGATCATCCCCTTCTGATTGGCAGGATACAATCATCCCACCTTTTAATTTTTCAAGAAAGTTCGTTTGCATAATATCTAATATTACTTCCAGGACAACGCTTTTTGATATATCTCTTTGAATCCGTCTTTATTCTCAAAAAGATATTTGGCAATTACCTGCATAAGCTCGTAATCTTCTTCCGAATCAATGTCCAAGATACCAGTATCCATCATAACCGTTGCATCACATCTATCGTTAAAGAAAGTAGGATGATCTTTTTCTCTAAGAGCCTTCGGGCTATAACCGTAAATGGATGCATTCATATCGAACATCTGAGGAGTTTGCTGGCGAGAAATGTAATTAGAAGGTATCACTTTGCAGAAATAACCATCCTGTTCTTTCACCATATTAAAATAGGGGTTCTTTCGTGAAGGACAAACAGAATAAACTGAATCTACGTCTTCTCGTTGTGCTTTACGGTCAATAACATTCTTAATGTCTTCAACAGTACGTAAAGGAGAAGTAATATCCAAATCGAGTAGCATATCGTACTTGACTTTGAAAATGTCTTCTGCTCTATTTAAACAGTCAAGCATTACTGATACTTTAGCGACCCGGTCTCCAGAGAGTTCGGGGCTACGACGCAATACAGTTACATTTAAATCTTTTACTTGTTCAACAAGTTTAATGAGGTCCTCACTATCAGTATTTAGTACTATATCAATATGGTCTTTTGCACCATACTTTTTTAAGTACAAAGCCATTCCGGCCATTGAATACCATACGAGAGGAATATCAAGAAAATCACGGGCGTTTTTACCACGAACACCTTTAGAGCCTGCACGGCCGCATAATGTGAAAAGTATATTCATTTTCTTAAATTCTAATTAGTTTAACAATCACCTTTTGCAATTTTAAGCACATCAAAAGCATGCTTCATTGTGTTATCATTCTCCACTTTGTGGTTAATGATATTAAAGAAATGGTCAATTTCGGCAATCTGATAGTCGTCTCGAACTACCTTCATAGTAACAGTTTTACCTTCCTTTAAATAAGAAACAGTCCCCGCCAACAAATCACAATGAATAGTTTCTTCTTTCAAATAAAGGTCAAGAGTCCTTATAGTTTGACGACCAAAATAATCTAAGTGTAACTCTATCGTGGTTGTAGGAGTTTTAGCAATGTAAAGTGCAATATCATCACTGTCGATTTCAAGATTACTGATTTTCTCCTGGATGCTATAACATTTTGTTGGCATACCAAAGAAATCTATCAGATAATCCCACTCGTGTATCAGATCAATACCAACTCCCCCACCCATATCTCGATGAGCAGCAAAGCATTTCGTATAATCCTGTCCGGGACGCCATTCAGGAAGATAACTTGAAGAGATTGCTCTGGCAGAGAAAACATCCTTCAGATTAACGTTGTTCTTAATATACGATATCACTGGGTGTTGACGTAATGGGCATGCCACATAACATTCAACACCTTTCAGGTCATCGAAAATACTCAAGTCAACGTTTGTCTTATCAAAGATTGGTTTCTCAATGAAAAACGACTTTGCGTGCCCAGCAAATCTTTTCAGTGCTTCATAATGAGAGATGGTGGGATTTGTGATAAACACTATATCATAATTCTTACTTATCTCGTCAGAATATGAATAAACTTTGCTGATGTTTGGGCGGATATCTTCCGACAGCTCACTACCATGTCCGCTACGATAAAGGTCTATCTCAAAAGAATCCCCTTTCGAGTTAAGATAGGTAACCAGATTCCTGATATGCCTCTTTCCAATAGACCCAATGCCCACGAAAGCTACACTATACTTACTCATGCTTCGAGATCATCCATTAATTTGATAATATACAAATCCTGTTCGTAGCTCCACTTAGTGGAAATGGAACGGTCTTCAATTTTTGCAAAATACTCTCTAAGCTCATCGCGATATGGATTCTCGCGTACGAAAGAAGCATAGCCATCAACGTGTTCTGCGGCATCTTCGAACTGATAATGGATATCCTTTTGTGTATTAATGTCGTATTCATAAAGAGTATCAGGAGTTCCATCCCATGTGATATGGAGTTGTTCACCATAAATCTCGAAGTGACGAATGGCTTTGCGTGCGACCACGTCAGTGGCCAACATACCCTTTGCGCCACTTTCGTGTTCGAGCATAATCATATAGTTGTCTTCGTAGTCTATGTTAAGGGTTGTGTCTTTTGTTCTAAAAATATGGAACTTCTTAACCTTACCGAATGCGACAATCAACCACGGCAATTCAACAGCAAGTATCTCACGTGGTCCGTTGGTACGTTTATCGCCAATAAAGAAATTGTTATAAGACTCCCAGGGGTGCCAATCGGGCAAATACTGTCCTATATGGTAAATATAGTTAAGAGGACAATTAACTGACTTAATACGTTCTATAGTCTTTTGAATATCCTGCTTATAGAGGGCTGTTGAAGACTGAAAAAGAACAAGATTCTTTTCTTTCGCCATAGCCATATTTGTTGCATAACCATCATCTACCAAGTTCAGTTCGGTAAACACATGAAGATTACGCTTAAGGCATTCTGTTACAATAGCTGCATGAGCCAGTGGTGATGTGCTAATAACCGCACGATCAATCTGAGGCTCTGCCTTTAAAGCATCATCAATACTTGAGAAACAGGTAATACCAAACTTTTCATTAGCTTCTTCACGTCTGTCCTGACGTCCATCAACGCCAAATACGGTAACATTCTCGAAACCGCTAAGGAGACGAACTCTGCGCTTGCCCATTGAACCAAGGCCAATAACTAATACTTTTTTCATAAAATATAATTTAAATTACAAATCATTTAATTACAGATCAGATAAAACTACAATATCCAACTCCACCGCCTTATAAGATTAAGTGTCTAGCATACACAAAATCTACAAACAACTGTATTTAACCAAGGATTTTTTTCCCTACAGGCAGTTTTAAGAATACAATGGTTAATAAGGTACTTATAAAACCTGAGATGATAAATCCTAACCAAGGTAACGAATAAATATATCCACCGTTGTATAATGCATAATAGAAAATCCTCAAAACAAATTGCTGGAATAAGTATATGCCAAAACAATAACCTGATAATATAAATAAAATTTTTCGACTCTTGTCGGTTAATATGTTAGAAGTTCTTTGAGACAACAATAATAATGTCAGTAGTCCAAAAAAAGAATAAAACAATCGTATTACATTATCTATCACTATACGAGAAGAGTGTGATATAATATTTGTTTCATCATAACCGGAAGTTGAAACTTGAGTAGATGAAATAAAACTTAATAAATAGATAGCACACAACAATAATATTAATATTTTGTTCTTTGAAAGCATTCTTATATTAACACTATATCTTGTAATGCAAAAACCAAAATAGAAATAAATAAAAAATCCGAACGTTTGAGTTAATCTTAAAGGAAGTGGAACAAAAGATAACAATGAAGCAATGAGAGCTAGTGGTAAAACATAATATGGTGAAAATTTATAATACTCACATACTATGACGATGACAAAGCACCAAAACAACATGGGTAGAAACCACAAATGCCCGTATCCACAAACAATTCCATAAAGAATATCAAACACACTTTGTTCCTTACTTTCAAATAATACAAAGTATATTATCGAAAACAATAAAGAAGGAACCATAAGTCTTTTGAATTTTTTATAAATTTCTTTTTTTACATCATATACGTTTACGTTCCGACATTTCATCCCATATACATAACCAGAAACAAATACAAACACTTGTAAAAAAAGACTACTTGCAAAAAGATAGATGTACCTATAAGCTGGTATTTCAATCTGTCCTTCTACCGGTTTCCAACTACCACTAAATGGAGCGAAAGAGTGATCAACAAGTAAAAGAGTTATGAGGATTATACGCATAATATCCACCTCATATAGCCTGTTTGAAGTCATAATAACAGGAGTTTTCTTACCCTCTTTATTATTATCCATAAGAATATTCTTCTTTATATCTATTATCCAGTTAAGTGCTACAAATTATCATGTTGAACATTTGTCTCATGGGAAACCTTTTTCTAATAAAAACTCTGCCAGGTATGAACCGTCCTGACCTGTAACTCCTGTAATTAAAGCTGTCTTCATTTTATCTTAAATATTTTTATTATTTATTCTACAGTTACTGATTTTGCTAAATTTCTTGGCATATCCACATTCAATCCCTTGCGTACTGCCACATGATAGGCTAGCATCTGAAGGGGGATGACACTCAACAATGGTGCCAGAAAATTCAATGTCTGTGGCACCTCAATAATCCAATCGGCAATGGCACGCACCTGCTCATCCCCTTCTGTTACCACAGCAATGATGCGACCTCCACGGGCCTTCACCTCTTCCATGTTAGAGACTATCTTCTGATACTGCTGATGGTGTGTAGCCACAAATAATACTGGCATATCAGCATCTATCAGGGCAATAGGGCCGTGTTTCATTTCTGCGGCAGGATAACCTTCGGCATGAATATAGCTGATTTCCTTCAACTTTAAGGCACCCTCCAAGGCAACAGGGAAATTCCAGCCACGGCCCAGATACATGAAGTTATGGGCGTAGGTGAAGGTCTTTGCTATCTCAGCAATATGATCATTTTGCTTTAACACCTGCTCAATCATTGAGGGAATCTTGGAGAGTTCTTCGGTGTAATGAGAGAAGTCTTCATCTGAAAGGAATCCTTTCTTATGGCCTAGGGTAAGCGCCAACATGGTGAGAACTGTCAACTGACCAGTGAAGGCCTTGGTCGAGGCAACGCCTATCTCAGGACCTACATGGATGTAGGTGCCTGTATCCGTATTACGGGCAATGCTGCTGCCTACGGCATTAACAATGCCAAAGACAAAGGCACCTTTGCTTCGTGCCAACTCAATAGCTGCCAAGGTATCTGCTGTTTCGCCACTCTGCGAGATGGCAAATACCACATCATCGTCATTTATAACAGGATTCCTGTATCGGAACTCAGAGGCATACTCTACTTGCACGGGTATCTGGCAGAAGGTTTCAAAGAGCTGTTTGCCAATCAAGCCTGCGTGCCAACTGGTGCCACATGCTACAAAGATGAACCTGCGGGCTTTCAGCAGTTTGTCGCCATAGAGATTGACTGCTGAAAGGTTGATGCCATACTGGATATTCTCTGGTTCAATCTTCAAGCGTTTGTCCATAGCCTCCAAGCGACCTCGCATGCAGTCTTCGAGGCATTTAGGCTGGTCGAAGATTTCCTTGAGCATGAAGTGAGGGAAGCCTCCTTTGTCAAGCATATTCAAATCGACATCGATCTCTGTGACATCAACATCAACGTGTTCGGCCTGAAGGTTGGAGATTTCCATCTCCTTACCACGCACTATCTTCACGATTTGCTCATCGTCAATATACACCACATGGTTGGTGTATTCTGCAATTGGAGTTGCATCTGAGGCAATGAAGAACTCATGATTGTCTTCGCCAATGCCTACCACCAAAGGGCTGCTCTTGCGTGCCGCAATCAGCGTGTCA
>JAEEGL012434524.1_pt1 | contig 12260 bp, 9 predicted proteins | sample 9134231 | NCBI WGS metagenome assembly JAEEGL01 (sample SAMN16246548, study PRJNA631951) | gut metagenome | biome: gut microbiome; feature: rumen; material: fiber-attached | host: Bos | place: Iran: Karaj | collected 2018-10
CAGGATGATCGAAGCGAAAGCGAAAAAGGCAGGAGACGCGGCTCCTGCCCCCGGACTCACGGACGCGGACGGGACAGCTGAGAAGGGAGAAAAAACAAAGGAGGAAACGGCCGGCTGATACACGCTTTTCAATATTATTTCAGGCGAACGGGCTTCTGACGCGTACGCCTGAAAACTATTTTTCAAAAAAAAATTTTTCGTTTCTATGGCCGATTTTAAGGGTTTTTTAAGTTTTGCGTGGTATAATAATCGTGTTAAAGTTTTTTGACAAAGAACTATAAGAAAAAAAGGAGATCGATTTTATGAAAGTTCTTATTGTTGAAGATGAAGTTGCCCTGTCCAGAGCTGTAAAAAAGATACTCGAACAGCACGGGTATGTTTCCGACGTGGTATACGACGGCAGATCGGCGCTTGAGTTCGCCTCCATGACCGAATACAACCTCGTCATCCTCGATGTCATGATCCCCGGAATGGACGGATTTTCTGTGATCAAGGAACTCAGAAAGAGGGGAGTCAACACTCCTATCCTGGTCCTCACCGCGCGTGCCGATACCGAGGACAAGGTCAACGGCCTCAATCTGGGTGCGGACGACTATATGACCAAACCGTTCGACATCGACGAACTGCTTGCCAGAGTCGGCGCTCTTACGAGAAGGAAGGGTGAGATCGTCGTCGACGAGATCAAATTCGGTGACCTCACGCTCGACCTCGCATCCTGTGTCCTGACCTGCGGCGAAAGATCGGTAAGACTCAGCCCGAAGGAGTTCGGAGTCCTCAAGTCATTCATGCTCAATCCGGAGAAGGTCATAAAGACCGGCTGGCTTCTTGACAACGTCTGGGGCGTCGAATCCGAGGCCGTCGACAACAACGTGGAAGTCTATGTTTCCTTCATAAGAAGAAAGATCAAATTCGTCGGCTCGAGGGTCGCCATCAAGAGGATCCAGAGAGTCGGGTACAAGATGGAAAAAACACTCTGATGAACGCATTCAGGAAACGTTTTATCGCTTCCTCGATGTTTCTGACGACGACCGTTCTCGTCATCGCACTGATTACCCAGGGGTTCGTCGAATACCGGAACACCGCTTCCGAGATGTGGACGGCGATGCGCCTGGTACTCGAGCCCTGGAACGCCTCCGCCGAGCACCGGCGGGTCGAATCCGATCATTCCGGCGGAGAGCTGATCGCGAACGACACGGAACATGACTTTTCCGCCGGGGGTTCTGAAGGACCTCCGGCGGTTTCGTCGGAAACGGAAGCCATCGCAGGACAGCGCCGCGACGGGAACGCGGAGACGGCGGAGACGGACTCGACCGGCCGGAACGTATCCGGAGACTCCGAGCCGGGCGCAGACGGCGGAGCGTTCTCCCGGACCGACGAAAAAAAAGGCCGTCCAGGGCAGGGCGGTGACGGCACGGGAGAGGAAAAGGTCATCGCGGTGCTGTACAGTCCCTCGACGGATTCCGTCACGCTCATGACCGACAGGCATTTCGACATCAGCGACGAAAAACTGAAGGCCGCCACACTGTACGCGATGGCGGCGGACAGCCCGAGCGGCAGGATCGGCGACCTTGGCGTCTACTATCTGCGCGGAGCCGAGAACCGCGGCGTGATGATCTCGTTTGCCTCCGAGAGCTATATTCGCGACCGGCTGGCCGACGATTTTATCGCGCTGGCGATCATCTTCATCGGTTCTACCGCGCTTCTCTTCCTCATCTGCCTGTGGCTGTCGAAGATCGCGGTGAAGCCGCTTGAGAAGTCTGTCGAGATGGAACGTCAGTTCATAGCCGATCTGTCTCACGACATGAAGACTCCGCTTACCGTCATCCTGGCGAACAACAGCATCCTTAAGTCGAGCCCCGACCTGACCGTCGGCGAACAGCTGCAGTGGATCGACAGCACCGACGACTCCGCCAAGAACATTCTCGGCCTCGTGAACGGCATGCTCGAACTGTCGAGGCTGGACGCCGAGGGAGCGAAGGCAAAGCTCAGCCGGCGGCAGGATTCGGTCGACGCCTCGGAATCGGTGGCCGACATTTCGTCCGCTGCCCAGAAGAGCGTCCTGCAGATGGAATCGGTCGCGTTCGAGCGGTCGGTAACGCTTGATTCCGAGATAACCGACGGGCTCCTCGCGAACACCCGGGAGGATTACGCGGAAAGGATCTGCTCCGGCCTTATCGACAACGCGCTCAAATATGAGCCCCGCGGCGGAAGGGTCGTCGTGAAGCTCCATCCATTCGGAAGGCGTTCCGTCGTGCTCGCGGTAAAGAACGACTTCAGCGTCATCTCGCAGGAGGACCTGCCGCATGTCTTCGAACGCTTCTACCGCAGCGACAAGACCCGCGACATCCGCAGCGGACACGGCCTCGGGCTCACGATAATAAAACAGATGGCAGATCTGTCGGGGGCCGAGATGACGGTCGGAAGCCGCGAAGGCGAAGGCACCGTCTTTACCGTGAAATTCAATACGCCCGAATAGAACCGGGCGGCGGCCCGGAGAGCGCTCCGGGCCGCCTTTTAACGCCGCGGAACGCATCTCTTTGCTGTTGACACCCGCGGAAAAAAATGATATAATTCATTTGTGGGAAGCTGCGCCGCCGGCACCGCGTGCCTTCAGGGACGGCAGCCTCCCGGACTGACGGAAAAAGGTGAACATCAACTCAAAATGATAAAGAACGAACTCAGCACGACCGACCTGAGAAAAAGCGATTTCTATTACGATCTCCCGAAGGAACTGATAGCGCAGACGCCCGTCGAACCCCGCGATTCGTCGAGGCTCCTCGTTCTGTCGAAGGAGACAGGCGGGATCGAACACAGGACCTTCCGGGACATAACCGAATATCTTCACGAGGGTGACGTCCTGGCCGTCAATGACTCAAAGGTCATACCCGCAAGGCTCTACGGGGTCAAGGCGGGCACCGGAGCCGAAGTCGAGACGGTGCTGCTCCGTCCCCGCGGACTCGACGTCTGGGAGGTGCTCGTGCGCCCCGGACGCCGCCTCAAGCCGGGCGCGGATGTGGTCTTCGGCGGCGGACTGCTCAACGGCACCGTCACCGACGTGATCGAAGACGGCAACAGGCTCATGAAGTTCTCATGCTCGGGCGAGCAGTTCTATTCCCTGCTCGACCGTATCGGCCAGATGCCGCTGCCTCCCTACATCACCGAAAAGCTGGCCGACGGCAGCAGGTACCAGACCGTCTACGCGAAGGAGAGAGGCTCCGCCGCGGCTCCGACGGCCGGCCTCCACTTCACCGGGCGCCTGCTCTCCGAGATCAGGGCAAAGGGCGTGAAGATAGTCCCCGTCATGCTTCACGTCGGACTCGGCACCTTCAGACCGGTCAAGGAGGACAAGATCGCAGACCACGTGATGCACTCGGAATTCTTCACGGTGACCGAGGAGGCCGCCGAGGCGATCAACAGCAGAAAAGGCAGACTGTTCACCGTCGGGACGACCACCTGCCGGACTCTCGAGAGCGCGGCCGACGAAAACGGCATCGTGCACCCGATGTCCGACGACACCGGGATATTCATCTATCCGGGATACAGATTCAAGGTCACTGACGCGCTGATCACCAACTTCCACCTTCCCGAGAGCACGCTGATCATGCTCGTATCCGCCCTCGCCGGCAAAGACCGGATCCTCGACGCCTACCGCGAGGCGGTAAAGATGCGTTACAGATTCTTCTCTTTCGGAGACGCAATGCTGATCATTTGAATACGGAGGCTCACATGAAACAGGACCTTTACCTCAACGCGGCAGATCACATGCCGAACGACGGCTCGCGGGAAGTCTCTGACGACATCCAGCGGCTGATCGACGAAAACCCGAACCGGGTGATCTTCTTCCCCGACGGACTTTACCGTATCGCCAAACCCGTCCTGACGCCGGCGGACCCCGCCTTCAGCGTCTCGCTCAAGCTGTCTGATTTCGCCGTGATCCAGGCCGACCCGTCGTGGGACAGCGACGAAGCCATGATCCGGCTCGGGGGCTCGCATCCCTTCAACACGATCTATGTGAACGGTTCGAACTACTCGCTCGAGGGCGGGATCATCGACGGCTCAGGCGTCGCGAAGGCGGTGTCGGTCGACAGCGGACGCGAGACCGCGGTGCGCGATCTCTCGATCAAGCACGCGAAGGTCGGCATACACATAAAGCACGGCGCGAACTCGGGTTCGTCGGACGCCGATATCTCCCGCGTCAACATAACCGGCAGCGGCACTCACGATTCGGTAGGCGTCCTGCTCGAGGGATACGACAACACGCTGACGAACATGCGCATCGCGAACGTCTTCACCGGCGTTAAGCTCTGCTCGGCAGGCAACTCGCTGCGCAACATACATCCGCTCTTCACGGTGAGCTACGACGACTACGAAAACAGCTGCGGCTTCCTCGACATGAAGGGCAACAACTGGTACTCGTTCGGGTACAGCGACCAGTTCGCCAACGGCTTCCGCTTCGGTCCCGACGCCAGGGGCAGCGTGCTCGACAGCTGCATGTGCTACTGGTATTCGGCAAACGGCGGCCACCAGGTGTTCATCCGCTGCGACGGCCGCTTCCGCTCGGCCGTCAACAACCCGAAAGTGGGCTTCAGGTCGGGCGTCGAAACGCGCGCCGTGCTGAAGGTCGCCGAAGCCGGCGGAGACGGCTTCATCAACAACGTATGCCTGAACCACGGCACCGAAGCCGATCTCGGCGACGGGACGTTCCGCGATTATCTGAGGGGAAATGTGATATGACTCCGCCCTGCGGCCGCGACGCGGCATAAAGGATCAGGGGGCAAGGAACAAGGAGCAAGCAGAAAAAATGAACGCCTATATAATTCAGCCTGAATATTCGACCGACCTCTCCCGCTCTGACTCACTGTTCGAGCAGAAGCTCGCGCTGCTGCGCGGCATCCCCGCCGACGCAGGGATCATCGTGCTGCCCGAATACAGCGACGTCCCCTGCGCCGCAAAGTCACGCGAAGACGTGCTCCGGCTGCACGAAAGATATTTCGGCCGGCTCATGGACGCCTGCTCCGAAGCGGCGGTCCGCTGCGGCGCGACGCTCTTTGTCAACGCCCTCTCGGAGGAGGAGACCGGCTACCGCAATACGACTTTCTGCTTTGACAGCAGCGGAAAGATCGCCGGAAAGTATTTCAAGGCGCATATACCTCCCGCGGAGGCCGAGAGGACAAAGCTCGACATGGAGTACACCTTCGAATACGGCAGACCGTATACCGTCGTGATAGACGGCGTGAAATACGCCTTTCTCACCTGCTACGACTTTTACTTCTACGAGGCGTTCCCGATGATCGCCCGCGAGGAGCCCGATGTGATAATCGGATGCTCGCTCCAGCGCAGCGACACCCACTCCGCCTCCGAGATCATGTGCCGCTTCGCCGCGTACAACACGAACGCGTACGTCATCCGTTCATCGGTCAGTTTCGACGAGACATCCGACGTCTGCGGCGCGAGCATGATCGTCGCCCCCGACGGCACCGTTCTGACCAATATGTACGGAAAGACCGGCATCGCCTGCGCCGAGATCGACCCTCACGCCAAATACCTGAAGCCCGCGGGCTTCGGAAACCCGCCCGCCCCGCACTGGAAATACATCGAATACGGCAGACGCCCGCGCAGATACCGCAACGCCGGCAGCGGGATATCGAAGACCGAACTGCAGCTCCCCTACCCCCGCGTCTGCGCGCACCGCGGCTTCCCGGCCGTCGCGCCCGAAAACAGCATGCCCTCTCTCGGCGCGGCGGTGGCCATGGGCGCCGACGAGATCGAGTTCGACCTCTGGCCGACGTCGGACGGCGAGATAGTCTCGATCCACGACAAAAAGCTCGAACGCGTGAGCGACGGCGAAGGCAAAGTCTACGAGCATACGCTGACCGAGCTACGGAAGCTTGATTTCGGCGCAAAGTTCAACGAACACTTCCGCGGCCTGCGCATCCCGCTCTTCGAGGAGATACTGCAGAAATTCGCCGGCAGAGTGATCATGAACATCCACGTAAAGACGCTGTCCGACGAATACGACACCGGCGCGATGAAGAAGATCGTCGGGCTCGTAAGACAGTATGACTGCGAAAAACACGTGTACTTCATGATCTCGCACGACGGCGTCATCCGCAAGTTCCGCGACTATGCCCCCGACATCCCGGTGTGCGTCGGTCACAGGAGCGACCGGCCGTACGAGATCGTCGACAGGGCCATCGAGCTCGGCGCCGGCAAAGTCCAGCTCTTCAAGCCGTATTTCGATCAGTCGATGATCGACAAGGCGAAGGATCACGGGATAAAGCTCAACATTTTCTATGCCGACGACCCCGAAGAGGCGGAGAAATACCTCGACATGGGCGTCGACACCGTACTCACGAACGACTGCGGCGTCGTCATGCCGGCGGTCAGAAGTTACATAAAGAAATAAAGGCAGGGTCCGGCTCGGCCGGATGACCGGGGTGGTGCGCCGCATGCAGCTCAGAGAATATATTAAAACCAGACAGCACAGAAAGGTCCGAAAAAGACTTCCGGACGACCTCTTCGCGCCCGAATTCTCGCGTCTCGGGCTCTGCCCCGAGGAGCGTATGACGCGAAGGTTCGAATACATGGCGTCACACGAAACGCCGGTCATACTCCCGGGCGAGCTCATAACGATGTCCCGCACGCTCGCGAACATCCCCGACTGCTTCACGGCGCCGGAATGGGAGGAGATCCGCCGGGATCACTTCGTGCACGAGCTTGGATACGGCTCGAACGTCTGCATCGACTGGCAGGGCGTGCTGGAGCGCGGCCTGCTCGACTACCGGAGATCGGCCGACGGATACGGCAGGCGCATGATCGACGCCCTGCTAGACCTCTGCCGCCGCTATTCCGCGGCCGCGCGCGCCGCCGGCAGGGACGACATCGCCGACGTGCTGGACCGCGTGCCTGCCTATCCCGCCACGACGTTCAGAGAGGCGCTTCAGAGCTTCCGCGCGGTGCACTTCGCGCTCTGGCTCGAGGGCAACTACCACAACACCTGCGGCAGATTCGATAAATACGCATCGAAATTCCTGGAGCGCGACATCGCCGAAGGCAGGCTGGACCGGGCGTCCGCTCTTGAGCTCACAGAGGACTTCTTCCTCTCATTCAACAAGGACAGCGACCTCTATCCCGGCGTCCAGCAGGGCGACAACGGACAGAGCATGATGCTCGGCGGCACCGACGGAAGCGGCAGGCCCGTCTTCGGCATGCTGTCCGAGCTCTGTCTCGAAGCGGCCGGCGCGAACATGATGACCGACCCGAAGATAAACATACGCGTATCGTCCGAAACACCCGACGACGTCTACCTGAAGGGCAGCCGTCTCACCGTCGCCGGTCTCGGGTTCCCGCAGTATTCGAACGACGACGTCGTCATCCCGGGTCTCATAAAGAAGGGATACTCTCCCGCCGACGCCGCCGACTATACCGTCGCCGCCTGCTGGGAGTTCATAATCCCCAAATACGGCGAGGACATCTGCAATATAGGGGCCCTCTCGTTCCCGAAGGCGGTGAACGATGCGATAAGAAGGCCGGGCGCTGACTCTGACTTCAGCGCCTTAATGAAGGCGGTAAAGCAGGAAATAAAGGCGCAGGCCGACGGCATATGCGACGGAATCCGGAACATTTTCTTCGTTCCCTCCCCCTTCCGCCGCCTCTTCCTCGAGCCGAGATACCGCAATTTCGGCATACACGGTACGGGCATCGCGACTGCCGCCGACTCGCTCGCGGCGATAAACGAACTGGTCTTCGGGAGCCGTGAGCTCACGCTCGCCGAACTCACCGAAGCCGTCGATACCGACTTCGAGGGGAAGAACGCGCTGTTGAACAGGCTGCGCACCGGGATGCCGAAAATGGGGCAGGACAACGACGCCGTCGATAAGATCGCGGGTGAGCTGCTCGACGCCTTTTCGTCGAGCCTCCGGGGAAAGGTCAACTGCTACGGCGGATGCTTCAGGGCGGGGACCGGCACCGCGATGTTCTACCTGTCTCACGCCGACGCGCTTCCGGCGTCGCCCGACGGCCGCCGCAAAGGCGAACCCTTCGGAACCAACTTTTCGCCCAGCCTCTTCGCGCGCATCCCCGGCCCCTTCTCGGTGATATCGTCGTTCACCAAGCACGATCTCACGGATACCGTCAACGGCGGCCCGCTGACTCTCGAGTTCGCGGCGTCGTCCTTCGGCGATGAAGAGAGCCTGTGCAAGCTCGCGATGCTCGTGCGCGAATTCGTGAGGTCGCGCGGACACCAGCTGCAGCTCAACGCGGTCAGCTCCGAGCGTCTCCGCGACGCTCAGTTGCACCCCGAACTCTACCCGTACCTCATCGTCCGCATCTGGGGATGGAGCGCGTACTTCGTCGAGCTCGACAGGAGATACCAGGACCACGTCATAGCGAGGCAGGAGTATTCGGTATGACCGGACGGATCTTCGACATAAAGGAGTTCTCGGTCCACGACGGCCCCGGAGCCCGGGTCACCGTCTTCATGAAGGGCTGCCGCATGCGCTGCCTGTGGTGCCACAATCCCGAGGGCCAGAGCACGGAGAAGGAGATCATGCACAAGCTGTCGCAGTGCGACGGCTGCGGTCTGTGCACGAGGGACAACCGCACTCCCTACCCCCGCGATCCCGGAGCCTGCCCGCGCGGGCTGATCACACTGTGCGGCGAAGACGTGACCGAAGAGGACCTGGCGGAAAGGCTGCTCCGCTACGCGCCGAGGCTCGAACGCATGGGCGGCGGCGTGACCTTCAGCGGCGGCGACCCGATCGTCCAGGCGGAGTTCGTCGCGAGGGTGTCGCGCAGACTGAGAGAAAGCGGAGTCCACACCGCTGCCGAGACGTCGCTCTGCGGGAGTGCCGAAGAGGCCGTCCTGCTCGCGGAAAACACCGACCTCATGATCGTCGATCTGAAACTCGCCGACAGCGCCCTGCACGAGAGATACACCGGCATGCCGAACGGAATGATATTAGACAACATAAGACTGCTGAAGGAGCGCGGGACCTGTATCCTGTTCCGCACCCCGCTCATACCCGGGATCACCGACGGCGCGGAGAATCTCCGGGCGCTCGCGGAGATCGCCGGCGGACAACCGTGGGAAAAGCTCGCGTACAACCGCCTCGCCGGCGCGAAATACGCGATGCTGGACAGGAAATTCGACGAAAAAGGAGAGATCGGAGCGATATGAACAGGATCACGGTCGTAGTACCCGAGGTCATATCCCGGATAGCGCCGGAGATATACGGACACTTCAGCGAGCATATCGGCGGAGTGTTCTACGGCGGCCTCCGGGTCGGAAAAGACTCGGATATACCCAACATAAAAGGCTTCCGTGCCGACGCCGTCGAAATGCTGAGAAAGCTCCGCCCGCCGGTGCTGCGCTGGCCCGGCGGCTGCTTTGCCGAGACATACGCATGGCGCGACGGTATAGGCGGCGCCCGTCCTGTGAGAAAGAACTGGTGGTACCCGCACGACGGCCGTCTCGAAACGAACGAAGTCGGTACGCACGAGTTCATCGACCTGTGCGAGGCGATCGGCGCGAAACCGTATTTCGCGGTGAACGTGACGTCGGCGACGCCGATGGATGCGAGGGACTGGATGGACTACTGCCTGTCGCCGCGCGGCAGCACGACGCTCTCGCTCGAGCGTGAGAAAAACGGGAGAGCCGAGCCCTTCGACATCCCATACTGGGGCGTCGGAAACGAAAACTGGGGCGGAGGCGGCAATATGACCGCGGATTTCTACGCCTCGGAATACAGGCGCTTCGCCACCGTCATGGACAACGTCTCGAGCGCCCCGAAGCCCGACGGACGCGGCGTCACTCTCATCGCGGGCGGGGCCAACGGGACCGACTACGCCTGGACCCGCGGCCTTTCATCGTCGCTGGCGGCGTCGGGAGCGCCCGCCGGAGGCATGAGTTTCCACTACTACACCGGAACGAAATACAGCTGCTTCGACATGTCGCGCGACGCCTGGAACTCGATGATCGACCGGGCCGCCGGCATCGAGGAGGCCGTCGTCCGCCACTATGCGATAATACGCGGCTACGGCCTCGACCGGAAGATGCCGCGTCCGCTCGTGATCGACGAATGGGGCTGCTGGTATCCCGGCGGATCGGGCCCCAGTGCCGGCGCCAACCTCTTCGAGCAGCAGTCGACGGTGCGCGACGCCGTCATAACGGCTCTGACGCTCAACATATTCAACCGGCACGCCGACAAGATCATGATGGCGAACGTCGCGCAGATCTGCAACAATCTGCACTGCATGCTGCTCATCGACGGCGGAAAATGCGTCGCGACGCCCTCTTACCACGTTTTCGACATGTACAAGGAGCATCAGGGCGCGAACTCTCTTCGCGTGCTGACCGACTGCGACGACGGCGCGAGGCTTTCGGTATCGGCGTCGGAGAAGGACGGCGGGAGGATACTGCTCACCGTCGCCAACCTCTCGCCCGAGACCGACGCGGAAGCACGGCTCGACCTGCTCGGCGTCGGCGGATACGGCGTGGAGAGCGCGTATGTCCTGTGCTCCGGCGACGCGGCGGACTGCAACACCGCCGAACACCCGGACAGAGTCTCGCCGCGGAAGGCCGAAGCGGAAGCGGGAAAGCCTCTCCTCTTCCCGAAGGCGTCCGTCACCGCGGTAACGCTTCGCACCGAGTAAATTGCGCGGAATTCCCCAAATAACTATGCTCTGCGTGCGCCGTGACCGACATTACGGCGCGGAAAGGAAAACACATGGCAAAACTGAAGACAGGCGTATTCGGGTGCAGACGAGGAGGAAACTACGTATCCCTTATGGCATCGAGGCCCGATGACATCGAAGTCGTCGCTCTCTGCGACAGGGAAATCGAGAAGCTGGGAGCAAAAGACACGGTACCGGACGCCAGATGCTTCACGGATTTCGACGAATTTCTGACATGGGGCAGGGAGAACGGGATGCAGGCCGTCTTTCTCGCCAACTACTTCCATCAGCACGCCCCTTTCGCGATAAAATGCATGGAGGCCGGGATGGACGTCGTAAGCGAATGCACGTCCGCGTCCACCCTCAGGGAATGCGTTGAACTTGTCGAGTGCGTCGAGCGCACCGGCAGAAAGTATATGATCGCCGAGAACTATCCCTTTTCGACGCGGAACCTTGAGATGAAGCGCATCGTGGATTCCGGTGCGCTGGGATCGGTCCTGTATGCGCAGGGAGAATACAACCACGGCGGAACAGGCGATTCGGTGCGAAACGACGCCCAGGGCGAATTCCACTGGAGGGCGTGGCTCCCCAAGACATACTACAACACGCACGCGCTCGGGCCGCTCATGTACATGACGGATTCCATGCCGCTCTACGTCTCCGCAAGAGCGGCCCATTCGGATTACCTTTATGCTTACAGGGAATACCGCCACGCCTACGACGGCGCCGCATACATGTTCTGCGAGATGGACAACGGAATGGTTGCGGTCTGCACCGGATGCACCGCGGCGGCTTCCGACTACAGCCGGTACCGCATAGTCGGCGACGACGCGGGCATCGAGGGCGGAGGCCATACCGAAGGCGTGCGCATGTTCTGGCACACCTATACGAAACCCGCTAACGAAGAAGACAGGATCAAGCACGTCACTCCGGACCTTGCCTCTATGGGGGAAAAGGCAGAAAAGGCAGCCAGCTCGGGACACGGCGGAGGGGACTGGTGGATCGTCGACAATATGCTCGAATATTTCGTCAACGGCGTCGAACCCTTCTTCGACGTCTACAGAGGAGTCGCCATGTCGGCAGTCGCGATCCTCGGCTGGAAGAGCTGCCTCAACCACGGCGAGAATTTCCGCGTCCCCAATTTCCGCAGTCTGAAGGAGAGAGATCTCGTCAGAGACGACGATCTCACCCCCTTCCCGGGAGATAACGGCGAACCTCACACGATGCCTTCTTCAGTACCTTTTTCCGACAGGCCTTACAAAAAAGGCTGCCCTGATACAATAAACCGCTGAGCGGAAATAATCAGACAATACCAAAAGGAGCCCCGGTCACCGGAGGCTCCTTTCCTTTTGTGCAGAACGGTGCCTGTTGAACTTCGATCCTCTCACTCCTCAACACCACCATGCACGGATTGATCATTATCGGGGCTGTTTAAAAAGTCAACTTTTTAAACAGCCCCGCAAATTCGGCGGACGGGAATCCGCAAAATTTGCGCGAGAATTTCGGTTTTTGCCGCTTTTCAGTTCGATTTCCGGCGAAAAATCGCGCAAAAACGTCGCGGCCTCGCGACGAGAAATTACTCGACG
>JAEEGL013179430.1_pt1 | contig 12260 bp, 3 predicted proteins | sample 9134231 | NCBI WGS metagenome assembly JAEEGL01 (sample SAMN16246548, study PRJNA631951) | gut metagenome | biome: gut microbiome; feature: rumen; material: fiber-attached | host: Bos | place: Iran: Karaj | collected 2018-10
AGATTTTGCTCCAACTCCATTTATAGAAAGTAATAATTCGAACATCCTTAATTCTTCATTACTTAAGAACCCATATAAACTTATATTATCCTCTCTTACATAATAATAGGTATGAACCTTAACAGTATTTCCAATTTCTCCTATTTTATCAATTGACATATCTGTCATAAATATTTTATATCCTATACCTGCTGTTTCTATTACAACATAGTTATTTAACTTCATTTCCAATGTTCCTTTTATATACGCAAACATACCTTTCCTCCTATAGACATATTATCAAACAAATTTTCTCTAATTTTATCATATAAAATATTTTTTTCAATAGTAAATATAGATTTTTTTGTCTCTTTATGGTAAATTATAGTTAAATAATTTGATTTTGAGGGAAATTTATGAAAAAAAATTTTTATGAAATATTAGAAGTTTCTGAAAATGCTTCTCCTGAGACAATAGAAAGAGTATATAAATTACTTGTAAAAAAATATCATCCTGATTTACAAAGTCCTGATAAAAAGGCTGAAGCAGAAGAAAAAATAAAAGAAATAAATAGAGCCTATGATACTTTATCTAATCCTACTCTTCGAAGAGAATATGATTTTACACTTTCTCAAGAACGTTCAACAGACTCCGTTTCTATTGATGAATTTAACAGACTAAAAAATGAATTTCAACAGTATAAAAATAGCACTACATCAACAGAAAAGACTGTGGCACAAGACAATACTCGAAACATTTCAGATTTATTCTTTTCAAAGAAAACCCAGGAAAAATATCAAAATCAAAAACCATTTTTTATTATAAAAATTCCTACATTAAAAAATGTTTTATTACTAATTCTTTCTTTCATTATAACCATATTATTACTTTTAATTATTCCATTTACTAGAGAAGCTTTAATTGACTTCTATGAATCATTTCCTCTTATAAAAATAATTTGGTCAGTAATATCAGGTATCTTCGTCGGAATTTTTGAGGCTATTAAGAGTTTATTTTAAACAATAATAATATATACATATTAAGTAAAAGTGACTGGCATACCAGTCACTTTATTATTTTATTACTATATTATAAATCTGCCCATCACTTAGAAGCTTTATTTTAGTTCCTTCTATTTTTTTGTCATTCACATAAATTATCTTATCTCTAGTTTCACTATCTGAACTTTTATTATTTTCATATTTTATATTATAAACACTAGTTTTATACTTATATTGTATACTAAACTCTTTCCATTCTTTTGGAATACATGGTTTAATTTCTAATTCATTATTTTCAATTTTTAGTCCTAATATATATTCAATTCCGGCTTTATACATCCAACTTGCAGAACCTGTGTACCAAGTCCATCCTCCACGTCCTGTTAAATTATCTTTTCCATAAACATCTGCTGCAACAACATAAGGCTCTACTTTATATTTTCTTGCAAGTTCAGTTGTTTTTGAATGTTCAATTGGATTAAGCATACTAAAATATTTAAATGCTTTATCATTTTTTTCTAGAATACATTCTGCAATAATTGCCCATATCGCACTATGTGTATATTGACCACCATTTTCTCGAACTCCAGGTAAGTATGATTTTATATATCCTGGTTCTAAACTACTATTTTCAAATGGTGGATCAAGCAGCTTTATTATGCTATTTTCTTCATCTACTAAATACTGTTCCATACTTTGCATAGCTAATTGCTTTTTCTCATCTTCTCCTGCACTTGAAATGACACTCCAGCTTTGAGCAATATTATCGATTTTACATTCATCATTTTTAGCACTTCCTAATACATTTCCATCATCTGTGAAAGCTCTTTTATACCACTTGCCATCCCATGCATTTGTATTTAGTGAATCTCTTAATTGGAATTTTATTGATTCATATCTATCTACTAATTCATTTTCTCCTTTATACTTTGCTATTTTAATAAATTTATTTAGGATATCATATATGAAAAATCCAAGCCATACGCTTTCTCCCTTTCCTTTATTTCCAACTGTACTAAATCCATCATTCCAATCTCCTGTTCCTATTTTAGGAAGTCCATTTACTCCAAAGTTTAAACTTCTATCTATTGCTCTTAAACAGTGTCTATATATGCTTTCTTTTTCTTCACTTATTAAATGTTCTTCATATTTTTCATCTTCATTGTTTGTTAATACTTCACCTTTTCTATACTCCACCTCAATATCTAGTATACTGTAATCCCCTGTAAAAGAGATATATTCAGATACTACATATGGTAGCCATAATAAATCGTCTGAAAATTTAGTTCTAATTCCTGCGTTTGTTTCATCATGCCACCAGTGTTCAACATCACCTTCTATAAATTGATGAGAACAATGCTTTATAATTTGATTTTTCATAAATTCTTCAGATAAGAATTTTAATCCTAAAGTATCTTGAAGTTGATCTCTAAAGCCAAATGCTCCACCGGATTGATAAAAAGCACTTCTTGCATATAACCTACATACTATAGTTTGATAAGCAAGCCAACCATTTAATAGTATATTCATCGACTCACATTCTGTATTAACAGTTACTTTACTTAACAAATCATTCCAATATTTTTTAATACTTCTTAGTTCATCATTACAAATATCTAAACTAGAATACTTCTTGACTATATCATTTATTTTATCAGCACTCTTCTCTTCTCCAAGAAATAGTGAAATATCTTTACTACTAAAAGCATCCATCTCAACTTGTAATTCAATTGCAATACCACAACTTATTCCCAAACCATTATTGTTATTTAATGACTTTTTCTCCATGATTTCAGGACTGACAAGAGTTCCCTGTCCTAAAGCTGATTTTTTATCACCTGTAAAACTTACTATTTTTTCACTACTTGAAACATACATTGTCTCAGAAATACCATTTACTGCATATAAATTTTGTATATATATGACATTATCTCTTTTTTTTACATTAATAAATCCGTTTGATTTTAGTTCATCTTCTCCTAAGACAGGCTTTAGATAAAATAAAACTCTAAGATTTCTTTTTTCTGGTTTTTTATTTTCTAAATGTAGTATATTTACATTAAAATTTTCATGTTCAGGGACAAAAATATTTAAAGCATGATTAATTTGATTATTATTGCATTCAAATTTTGCATATCCAAATCCATATGTTCCAACTATACTGATGTTTTTATTATTTAATTTTGGAGACATTGACCAGTATTCATTTGTTTCCTCATCTTGAATATAAATAATTTCTGATGGAATATCTTCTACACTATTATTCCCCCATACTGTTAGTCTATTGAGTCTACTATTTCTATTCCAAGAAAATCCTCCAAGATTACTTGTTATAAGTGTTCCAAATTCCTTATTTGCTAGCACATTACTCCATACAGCAGGTAAAGGATTTTCTTTGCTTATTAAAAATTTATACTCTTTTCCATCTTGAGTAAATCCGCCAAATCCATTAAAGCTTATTAAAGAATTATTATCAAATTCAATTGTTTCAGCATCGGATATATGGTCTATCTTCTTTCTTTTTTCTATACTTTGTTTTTCATTTTCGTCAATGATTAATTCCTCAAGTTCGATCAAATTAGACTTAAGATTTCCATACTTCGAATCCAAAACTAAACTTGCAAAAAATTCGAGACCTTCAATATTTTCGGTTTCATTTTTATTTATGACAAAAATTCCGCTTCTTACATTTTGCAGATATTCCAATTGACTATTTAATATTTCATTTTCAATCATCTCTTTTATATATCTTTCATATGATGATTCCTCTTCATTAATTATCACAAGATCAAACTCTACGTTTTTTGCTCTAAGATATTCAAATGCTTTTAAAATATCTTTAACTATATACTTATCATTTACATTTCTGATTTTTAGTAGAAGAATAGGTAAATCTCCAGATATACCATATCTCCATAAATCCTTTTGTAATACTTTTTGATTACATAGCTCGTCTTTATCGGTATATTTTGCCGCATATTCATTTCTTCTTTTCTTATTTGCAGGATTTTGAAACAACAAATAAGACATAGTCTTTTGATATTCTTTAATTTCTTGACCCTTAACACCAAGATATCTTGCTTCTTCCTCTGCCTTCACTTTAGCCAAATCAAATACCCTTTCACAAACCTCTATATTTTTATATTTTTCTAAGCAATCTATAACTTCTTTTTCCTCTTCTCCAACAGAAATAACAAGATTTAAAACTATCTTTTCTTCTGGTTTTATCTTTACTGTTTTTCTCATTGCTATACAAGGTTCTGTAACTAAACCAATACTATTAGAAAATGGTATGGACTTTTCTATCATCTCTGGTATTTCAATACTTCTACCATATAGTTTTTCTTTATTGATTTCATAATCTATTGGGTCATTATCATTACTTATCAAATTTATCGCTAAATAAATAGTTTTATCTTCTTTATTTCTTCCTTTTCTTTTTACTACAATATTACCATCTATCATTTCATACTTTAGAAACAAATTATTAAATGCCATATGAGAGTAATCAGCTTGAGGAGTAGATAAAACTGGTTCCATATAACTAGTAATTTCAAATTCTTGCTCAGTTTGTCCATTGTTTTTTATTTCTAATCTTCTTATTTCTACTGGATTATTAGGATCAACTACTATCATTTGAGATGTTTCAATTTCATCGTCTTTTCTTTTGAACCTATCTTCACTAGTAGCAAAGTTTGCTACATAATTATCTGGTTTTTCCATGTCATTTCTATAACTGCTACTCCATACTTTTGTATTCCCTGTTGTTTGTTTTATAAAGAAGTTTATCCCCTGAAATACATCAGCTGTTTCTTTATATCTATTAATAATTATATTTTTATGCTTACTATATCCCTCTCCTCTTTCATTTATAATATTTGAGTACTCTCCATTTGAAATAATATTATATCTATTTAATTTATCATCAATCTTGTTATATATAGTTTCACTATAACTTTCATATCCAGTATATTTTATCTTTTCTATTTTTTCTTTTTTCTCTTTTGTAACTAGTGCTGTTTCCGGCATTTTTTCTTGAAGTAATATATCAAGACTTTCCATTTCAGGATTGTTCATAAATCTTTTCTGTAGAATATTATTATTAAATAAATTATTAATAGCTAATAATATCAAAGCTTGATGATGTGCCATATACGTTTTTACAGTTTCTTCAGTTTTTCCTTTAGGAACTCTTTCAGGTGTAAAATCTATAGATTCATACAATCCGTATTTGCCTTTCATACCAAGCTTTTCTAATTTCTTCACATTTTCTATAACATCTTTTGGAGCATCATTAATTGCTAATATACAACCATATGAAGATATTACCATTTCATCTGCTAATCCTCTTTTCAAACCAAGCCATGGGATTCCAAATGCTTTGTATTGATAATTTGAATGTAAATCTCTTAAGTTAAAAGCAGATTCTGAAAATCCCCAAGGAGTTCCGAAGTTTTCTTGCATATTTTTTCTGACTCATAAGCATAAACTTAGTTGATTCATCTAATAAACTTCCTGGATATTTTGGAATATTTACATTTGGCATAAAATATTCAAATGCTGTTCCTGACCATGATATCAAACCTTTATATTTATCAAGAACTGTTAAAGTTCTGCTTAAGTTATTCCAATGTTTAGGTGTTATATCTTTTTTTCCAATTGCAACAAGACTAGTCTGCCTTGCTTCTGAAGCTAATAAATCATAATATGAATCTGTTAGTTTATTCTCTTCTATATTAAATCCAATTGAAAAAATTCCTTTTTCTTCACTATACAAAACTGAGAAATCTGTATCATTAATAATCTTATCTATTTTAGTAATCATTTCTTTAATATTATTACCTTCATGATTTATCTCTTCTGTATTATCAACTTCTGTATTTATTTCTTCACTTAATTCCTCTAAAAAGCCTTTTAAAGTATATAAATATCCAACAAAATTACCACTATCTACTGTCGATATATATCTTGGAGATAATGGTTTTAGTGTTTTTATATTGTACCAATTATACAAATGTCCATTCCATTTTTCTAATCTCATTATCACATTCAATTGTTTTTCTATTAAGTCAATTGCTTTTTTTAAATTTATAAATCCCAAATCATGTGCTGAAACTACTGCTAATAATCCTAATCCAATATTAGTTGATGATGTTCTATTTACTATTTTATTTACTCTATCTTCTTGATAATTATCAGGTGGTAAGTAATTGTTTTCTTCATTCATATATTCTTCAAAATACTTCCAAGTATCTTTTCCAATATTTGAAATATAGTCTTTTTCTGATTTATTTAATTGTTTAATACTACTTTCATTTTTGTTTTCTCTACTAACATACCAACATATAAAAGGACCTACTATCCATAGAATAGATATAATAGGGCTCCAGACAAACGAGAATGCTCCTAGAATCCAATTTATACTCATAGACCTATAATAACTCCATAAATCATTTTTTTCGTTTTTATCCGCTTCTTCTGCTGTGCACCATTCCAAAAGATTTTTTTTTGATATTGTAACTCTATAAATTGTTTTAAATATTGCATTAAACGACTTATAACTTTGATATGGTAAAACAGAAAAGTTAATTACTGTCCTAAGTAATGTTGCATTAAGTCCTGTTATTCTATTAGAAAATGTCTTTTGTTTTTTTATATTTTCTCTTCTAAAGATGATACTGTTTATTACGTTTAAAATAAAAGGCATAAAATTAGCACTTATTGTGAATAAAACTAACCCTGTAAAGGGATTTTTAAATATTAAAGCTAGTATAATTAAAAATATAATATTAAGAACTGTCATTCCTTCTACCAAACTTCTTCTAAGATTATCAATAATTTTATATTTAGATAAAAAACTTAGAGGATTTTGCTTTATATTCCCATTCTTGTCTGTAATTTTATTTCTAATCCATCTTGTTATTTGCCAATCTCCTCTAATCCAACGATGTTCCCTTTTTATATAACTATTGTATTTACATGGATATCCATCAAGCAGTACAATATCGCTTACTAATCCGCAGCGTAAATAATTTCCTTCTAATAAATCATGACTTAAGACTGTATTTTCTGGTATTTCATTTTTTAGAACTTCAGAAAATACTTTTAAATCATATATTCCTTTTCCTGTATAAATTCCTTCTCCAAAGTTATCTTGGTATATGTCTGATATTGCATTTGCATATAAGTCCACTCCACCATCGTTAGCATAAATCTGAGTAAACAAACTCTTTCTTGTTTCCAAAAGTCCAACCCCAACTCTTGGTTGCATTATTCCATATCCTTCACATACAATTCCACTTTTTCCTATTACTGGTTTATTTAAAACATGTCCCATTGCTCCAATTAGTTCTAATCCAGAATTAAGAGTTAAGTTGGTATCTGAATCAAGAGTAATTATATATTTAATGTTTGGTATATTTACTTTCGTATTATTCTGATCTGTTTTCTCTTGTACCTTTTCTATTCTTTTTTTATAATCTTCGATTGTATTTGCTCTAAAACTATTTTTTTTATTTGATAATAAGTATTCATTGAATTGAGTTAAGAGTCCTCTTTTTCTTTCCCATCCTAAATAACAACATTCTCCTCTAGACCATATTCTATTTCTATATAAAAAATGAAATTTAGGAAATTCATTCTCATTCAAATCCTTCTTTTTATTACTTTGAATTTGATACTTCTTATTTAATTTTACACATTCATATAAACCTTGCTCAATTATTTCTTTATCAAATGGTTCAACTTCCTTTTCTGATGCTGTTACATCTCCTAATAAACAAAAGTATAAATTTTCACTTTTGTTTGCTATATAAAAGACCTCTAATTTATGCATTAGTTCTTTTACTTTTTCTTTGCTATTTAATATTGTTGGTATTACTACCATTGTTGTTAATTCCTCTGGTACTCCATCTTGTAAATCAAGTTTAGGAATTTCTTTTGTTTTAACAAATTTGCCTAGAACATATTGTACTATTTGTATAACTATTTCACTTGTTGGTATTAATAGTAGTAAGAATTCTATTATTCCAAGTATGACATTAGATGTTTGGTTTAAAAGCTTTAATGCAAAAATATAACTAACAACAACAGAAATAATTACTATGCTTAAAGCATATACTCTTATCTTAGTATCATTATTTTTAGAACAGTTTGCATTATTCTTGCACTTTCTTACTTTATTTATTTCCAATATATTTAATAGTTTATCTATTCCATTATCAATTAGATAATATCCTATATGTGATTCTTTTCTTTTTTTATCTAATGGTTGTTCTTCCGAATCACCATAGGTTTCTTTATTTTCTTGAGCTAATAAGAGTGCTTTTTTTGCAATGTATATTTCAGAAATTTTAGTTTTTTTAGCGAGTTCTCTTATTGCATTTCTATACATTGTTTTTGTTTTAAACGACATTTTTGAATATATATTTTCAGGATCTTTTTTTAGTATTTCTTCAACCCCATTAATATCTTCAAATATATCTAAAAAATTAATTGTTTGTAACTCTTTTAGACTTTTAATACTATTGCCTATAGATATCTTTTTTAATGCCATATCATAATGTTCTTTTTTTATAACCTCCTGGCAAGTTGTTCCCATTTTTTCTACTTGCTCTTCTAATATTTCTGTATAACTATTTGCAATTTTTCCATATGTTTTAAGTTTATATGATAGGTATTCTATAAAAGGATATTTATATTCTTTGTTATTAATATCCCTTAATCTATATTGATTTGAAAACTGTAAATCATGTTTTTCTTTCTTATCAATAAGTCTTTCTACAATGTTCTCTACCTTGCATTTTTGAATTTCACTACTATAAACCTTTTCACAAATTGTGGCAATATTTTCAATCAAAGCTATTTTAAGATATATGTTTATATCCCAAATTTCTTCCATATTCAAAGTCTTTTTTCTCTGATAAGCAGATAATAAATCTTTTAGAATAGAGCCATCTATTTTAGAATCAGTATAAGCTACTATTTCAGATGCTAATACATATATTCTTGCATACCCTTTATACATACCATTTGCTAATCCTATTGTATTTACGTATTTTTTTATTGTTAAATCTTTTATTACTCCCCTTGCCGCTTCTTCTATAATATAAAAATTATCTAAGAGCCATTCTCCTGCTGGATGAATATTTATCCCTTGTTTTAAATTATGATTTAATATTTCATATGTTTTTGTAATAAATTCAAGATTATTTATAACACTATAAATAGGATATGTTTTTTTAGAAGAAAATTTTTCCAGTATATGATTTGATGCAATTGTCTCTAAATGCTTTTCTAATTCTCTTTTTTCTATTACTGCTCCTTGTATTTTAAGACCTGTTTTCGTATGCAAGATATTCATCCTCCCTTTTGTTTTAGACATATTGTGTCCAATTAAGGGAATTTTTATACCAAATGCTAAAAAGCTATAAAGAAATAAGAAAAATAAGAACTAATAAGATAAAAAAAAATAAAAAATAAGAACTAGCTTAGCTAGTTCTTATTTTTTATTCATAAAGATTATTCTTTAATTGCAAATTTTTTGATTAGGACAATACCTACTGCAAATACTGAAACTACTGCGAATGTTAAGATGAAATATGTATTATCTCTATTTTCACCAGTCTCTGCGTTGATAACAACTCTTTCAACTGATCTTGCTGAGTCTTTTTCTAATGTACCAATATTGTAAATCTTATTATTTACTTTTACTGTCTTAACATCATTTCCTGCTGATGTTGGGATGCTTCCTAACACACCAGCTGTAGTACCATAATTTACTTGTACAGTTTTCTTATTACCGTGTTCATCTTCAATTTCCTTCTTATCTGTTTGAACTAAGTTTGGATCTAATGTACCAGGAATTGAGTCCCTATCTTTTTCAGGTAATCCTTCCATTTGTACTTGGATAATTTCAACATAGTTTAAGTATTCATCTACACTTGTTTCATCAAATGAAGTTAAGTTTTTAGTTAATGTTATTTCTGTTTTTCCAGTACGAACTCCTTCTTTTTCTTCCAATGCAAGATCATTTAGAATTACTCTGAAGTTAGTTTGATTATCACTATCACTTAAGATGATACTTGGATCAATTTCAATGTCTCTAATTACTGTTTGTGCTCTACCATCACTATTTGTAAATGATCTTGGAGTAAATTCTGTCCATCCTCTTCCTTCATTTTGTTTTGGAACAAAGTTTAGAGCATCACTTGTTTTTACATAGTCTGCAATTGTTGCATTTACTACTTTATTTTCTCTATCTGTTACAGTGATTTCATATGTTATTTCCATTGTTGCTCTTGAAATTTCTTCATCAGATCTTTGGACATTTAATATTGGGTCTGGTCCTTCTTTTATCCATTGAACTCTTGAAGATTGTCCACTAACTTTTCCATTTACATATGATACGTCAACATCTAAGTTTCCTGAACTTGTATAGATTTTTAAGTTCTTAACTTCTTTCTTAACCTCAAGATTTGTTGTTTCTCTTGGTTTAATACCAAAGTCAATTCCTTTAACCTCTATTATAGGTGAATCAACTGTAAATACTGCTTGGTCATAATCATTTTGTCCTTCATATTGAGCAACATTTCCTTTAGTATTTTCCATATTGATTTGGAATGTAGCTGTTCTAGCTGTTACGGCCTTACTAGCTAATAATTTAACATAATCTTTAACAGTATCGTTTGGTGTTGTTGATTTATATGAATATAACATTGTAGCCATATCATTATTCATTACACCGATTTTTCCATCTTCTTTAGAGTAATTCTTTAATAATGCATTTGCACTGTTTCTTAGTTCAACATTATCTGATGCATCTGAGTATGGTATTGAATCATCAGCATACCAGAATAGATCTGATGAACCTATTGTAGGTATACTTGTTCCATCTGCAAGTTTTCCATCTGAATAGTTCTCTAAAGCATTGTAAGATTTCTTATTGCTTCTCTTGTATTCAACATCATCTTTGATCATTGAATCAATTATTGTTCCTTCTTTAGTATCAATTGTTGGTACAACTGTATCTTTATCACCGTATGTAAATTCTACATGATATTTACCAGCTTCTAAATCTCTAAATGTATATGCACCATCTGAATTTGTTACATATTCATCGCCAACTTGAGCACCATCAGAATTAATTAATCTTACTTTTACTCCTTTGATACCGATTTCATCATTATTCATTATACCGTCTTTGTTTTTATCATCAAACACAGTACCAGTAATTTTTCTATCAATACTTTCATCGATTACCCATTCAAATGTAGGAGCTGAAGCTTCATCATCTTCTATACTATTAAATCTACCTTTTCTGATTGCATCTTTGAATGTATCAAACCAATTTGTACCATCTTTTGGTCTTGTTGAATACCATTCAGTATAACGATAGTTTGGATTATCTACTGCTTTAAGCTTATCTACTAAGTTTCCAGCATCAGAGTCCATATCATTATTTCCTGATTTTCCGATACTATCAGCAATTTCTATAATTCCTAATGTATATAGTTTTGTTCCAACTTCTGCATTCTTTAATGGGTTATTATCCATGTTAAATGTATATTTCATATAGAATGTATATTCGTCAAGATAATCAAATTCTTTACCTTCACCGTTATTAAATCTAATTTCAACTTTACCTGTATGATGTGTATTATTAGTTGCAGCTTCTGAAATATAACTTGATGTTTGATATGGAATCATATTAAAGTTAATATTTTCACTTACAACACAATCATTTGCTTCATAAGATGTTGTATCTGAATATGTATACTCTTGTAAATCTTGTGTTGGTTGAATACTTGGTGTACTCTCTGTCCATCCAACAAATCTCATTAAATCTGAATCATAGTAGTCTGCTATGCTATTTAATGTACCTGTTGATTGTGAGTTTTTAAGTCCAATCTTATAAACAAGATTTATTTCAGCAATATCTTTAGCATCCTCTTTTGAAATTGGTAATTGATAAATATCAAGTGTACCTGCACCAGATTTTTGTTGTCCATATTTATATAAGTATGATTGACCATTATTTAGTTTTATTTCAACATATTGAACATCCTTTGTAATTTCTAAGTCAAATTTAGGTTTATCAATTAAGCCTACATTTACATGTTCATTTTTATCTGCTAATGGTTTAAAGTTTACTTCCATTGTACTAGCTTGTTCTCTTACATAGTATTTATTGTTATTTCTATCAACATATAGTATTGTTCCTACTGGTCTACCATCTGAATATGTTTCAACTCCTGAAATTGTAAAGTAATCATAAACCGG
>JAEEGL016608791.1_pt1 | contig 12260 bp, 8 predicted proteins | sample 9134231 | NCBI WGS metagenome assembly JAEEGL01 (sample SAMN16246548, study PRJNA631951) | gut metagenome | biome: gut microbiome; feature: rumen; material: fiber-attached | host: Bos | place: Iran: Karaj | collected 2018-10
GCCGGTGATCATAACCAGTGCGGTAAATGCGATGGAAAGGATGAAGATCATCTTGTAGATCGTATTTCTGTCTTTCATCGTATCTGCCCAGGCAGAGAAACCAAAACGTCCGCCTGCATTGAAGATAGCGGAAACCGTAGAGATGATACCTGCATATGCTGCAAGACCAACACACTTCACGATCATCTTCTCCTGGCTGATCAGCGCCAAACCACAGGTGGTGTTGATGTAGTACATTACCCAGATACCGATATAGTTGGTGATCGGCTTGGTCTTCAGTACCTGCATAATGCTGGGCTTTGCATCCTTGCCCTGCGGCTCATGCCAGCCAGCCGGTTTTGCCAGCAACAGATGACCAACGAACATCATTACGAAATATACACCTGCCAGGATCAGGAACATCTTGTAGACACCGCCCTCTCCCAGATTCTCCAGCATGGACTGCATGATCGGGCTGGCAATGGCCTTTGCTGCACCGAAACCGGCTACTGCCAGACCGGTAGCCAGACCTTTACGATCCTGGAACCAGAGCATCAGCGTCTTAACCGGAGAAAGATAACCGGTACCCAGACCGACACCCATAATGAAACCGTAGCTGATATAAATACCGATCAATGCAATGGGGCTGTGCTGATGCTGTCCGCCATAATAAATGAAGAAACCGGTCAGTGCCATACCCAGCGCAAAGCAGATCGTTGCGATCAGTGAAGACTTGTGAATATCCTTTTCTACGACATTACCGAGGAATGCAGCAGACATACCCAGGAAGAAAATAGCGAAGGAAAACGCCCATTCCGTGTTTGCCTTGGTATAACCGATATAATCTGCGATCTCCTGTGAAAAGATCGACCAGCAGTATACCGTACCGATACTGCAGTGCAGCAACAGTGCCGGGATCGCTGCCCGGATCCATTTGTTCGACCGCCATCCGCCGGTCTTTTCCGTAGTTTCACTCATGTTTACCTTACCTAACCTTTCCGAAATGTTAAAAACAGCACGGGATTTGTCCCTAAAACCTTAAACAAAACCATTCAATATGATATGCCATTCTTCCGGAAAAAGCAAACACTTTTTTCTGATACTCAGACGCCGGAAAACTTCGCCTTGATCTCGTTATACTTTTCCGTCGTCATCAGCGCGGTCTCGCCGGTATCCTTCAGCTTCACCGTATAGGTCCAGCGACCGTACACCTCCAGCTTCCGGATGGCGTCGATACGGATGATGTAGGATTTGTGGCAGCGCAGGAATTTCGCCGGATCCAGCTTTTCCTCCAGAGAAGACAGCGACTGGGTCGTCAGGAAGGTATCCTCCGCCGTCACGATCCTCGACATCCCGTCCGTCCGCTCGATCATCAGGATGTCGCCGGTATCGATCAGATCGATCTCTTCCTTTCCGCGGATGATCAGCTTATCATAGGAAGCCTCGTTCTTTTCCTCCGCCGCATTCGGCGCCGTCATGCTCTTGATCCGCTCCAGGGTACGCCCGATCCGTTCCAGGTCAAAAGGCTTCACCAGATAGTCAAAGGCATAGATTTCAAAGGCATCTGCCATGTATTCGCTGTGCGCCGTGGCAAAGACGATCTTCGCCCTCGGATCCACCTCCGTGATTGCTTTGGCACACTCCAGTCCGCTTTCCCCGCCCAGATCGATATCCATAAAGACCACTTCCGGACGCTGGCGGATAAATTCGCTGATCGCATCCGCAAAATTGCCGCTTTCGGCTACCACCCTGCAGCCTTCCGTGCGCTCGATCATCCTGCGCAGTATCTTACGGATCTGCTCTTCATCTTCCACTACCATAACTCGGATCATACTGTTTTAAACCTCTCCGGGATAACACAACTGCCGGGACCCTTTGCGGATCCCGACAGCCAAGCTCCCTAATCTGTTCAGCCCTGCTTCTTTTCTACATATTCCTTTACGCCGTTGCCGATATCCGTCTTCATCTTGGTATCAGCCTGCACGTTCTTCATATTGTAGTAATCCAGCACTCCCAGGCTTCCGGACCGCAGCGCCTCTGCCATCGCCTTGGGCACTTCGGACTCTGCTTTTACGACTTCCGCACGCATTTCCTGCTCCAGGGCAACTGCCATCGCACGTCGCTCTTCTGCTTTTGCCTGCGCGATCTTGGTATTTGCCTCCGCCTGCAGACTCATCAGGTTTGCACCGATATTTCTGCCGATATCGATATCGGCGATATCAATGGAGATGATCTCGTAAGCCGTACCGGAATCCAGCCCCTTTTCCAACACCACTTTGGAGATATCATCCGGATTTTCCAGCACGCTGCTGTGGGTCTGCGCCGAACCTACCGTGGTAACGATACCTTCACCGACTCTGGCCAGCACCGTTGCCTCGCCGGCACCACCGATCAGGCGGTCAATGTTGGTTCTTACGGTTACACGCGCCTTAACCAGCAGCTCGATACCGTCTTTTGCCACAGCCGAGATCACCGGCGTTTCGATGACCTTCGGGGTAACGCTCATCGTTACAGCCTCAAATACATTACGTCCTGCCAGGTCGATCGCGGATGCCTGCTCAAAGGAAAGGTCCATACCCGCGCGCTCTGCTGCGATCAGTGCATTGATCACACTGTCCACATTACCGCCGGCCAGATAGTGTGCCTCCAGCTGGTTTGTCTTTACGCTCAGGCCTGCCTTCGTCGCCTTGATCATCGGCCGTACGATCTTTGCCGGCTGCACGCGCCGGAGTTTCATTCCGACCAGGCTGAAGATCCCGATCTTTACGCCGCTGGCTACCGCCGAGATCCACATTCCCACCGGGATCATCGAAAAGAACACCACCAGCACGACGATCACCAACGCTCCGATCATCATAAATGCCATATTTCCGCTTCCGCTCATTACTGCCATTGTATTCATATACATCCCCTCCTTATGATTTTGTTATCACGACTGCACTTCTTCTACAATGATCCGGTGGTTACGGATCTCCGAGATCACCAGTGCCGATCCCTTCTTAATATAGTTATTGGAAGAAACGATATCCAGCTTTACGCCTTCAAATTCGCCCTTGCCCGAAGGTCTTAAGTCCGTCAGTGCCGATCCGGTCCGCCCGACCAGAAATTCCATATCTTCTTCATCGATAAAAACGTTTTTGCCCGGAAGATCCGTGTCCAGCTTGATCGGTGATTTGATCTTCTGTGAATTGAACAGCAGGATACTGATGACCAGCATTGCGGCGATCAGCACGATCGCTATGATCCCCACCAGGATCCTTCCGCTCGTGTTTCCTCCTGCCAGAAAAATACCGATCACCGTAAATATGGTTCCTGAGATCCCCGGCAGGCCGAACCCCGGCATATAAAATTCCACGCCGATCAGCAGGATTCCGATGATCAGTACGACTATCCCTACAATCTGAATTATACTCATTCTTTCCCTCCTTTCCGAAAGGTCACCGTAAATACGGTTGCCTTCTCTTCTGATTTTAGCTGCATCTCTCCGGCGTTCTCTCCCAGGATCTCCGAGACGATTGCCAGACCCATTCCATGTCCTTCGCCCTTTTTCGTAGTAAATCCTTTTTTGAAGATCTTTTCCTGCATCTCCTCCGGGATCTGCGGGCCGTTATCCTCTACCTGAAAAATATATTGTTCCTGTGTTTCCGTGATGTCCACCCGGATCTGCTTATTCTCCTGCTCGCATTCCTGCAGCGCCCTTACCGCATTGTCGATCAGGTTGGAAAGCACTTTGCACAGCTCCCAGTCCTCGATCATCAGATACTTCAGATCCGATTTTACCTCGATGCAAAGATCGATCTGCTTTGCATCGGCTTCCGCCGCCTTGGCCGCCAGCAGTGCGTTGATCGCCGGTTTGGAGGTCTTGATCGCTTTTCCCGTCTTCATCAGGTCTTTGTAAACCTGCCGGAGATAATCGTTCATTTCCTCGTACTCGCCCAGTTCCATCAGTCCGTAGACGATCTGCATATGATTCAGATAATCATGCCGGTCCATCCGGAGCTTGTCGTTCAGAGCACTTAAGTTGTCCAGGCTTTCCCGGAGCGATTCGTTGCGGTTCAAAAGCTTTATGCAGCTCCTCACCAGCAGTGCGATGCATCCGAGCAGTATCACGATCAGCAATACCAGGAGCAGTATATTGACCGTTCTGTCCCCCACACGTCCCTCCTTTCTGCTGTCTATGATCGCATCATAACACAGCCGGGCGTGAATACAATCGTTACCCTCTCAATCATACAAAAAAGCAGCTGAAATGTCATTTATTTTCGGCATGAAAAAAACAGGGCGAACCCTGCTTTTTCTGCGGCTAACAGGACTTGAACCTGCACGGTCTCCCACCAGAACCTAAATCTGGCGCGTCTGCCAATTCCGCCATAGCCGCTGATCCATATGCAAACAACGAAAAACAGTATAACATATGGCTTGTTTTTTCTCAAGGGCCTATTCCGGGATCGGCCGGATCACATTCCGGTAGATGCGGATCAGGAAGAAACTCGTCACGCACAGACTCATCAGTTCGGCGATGGGGAAGCACCACCAGATCAGATTCAGCCCGCCGATCCGTGCCAGAATGTATGCCACCGGAAGGAGAACGACCAGCTGTCTGGCAACGGATACGATCAGACTGTACAAACCGTTTCCGAGCGCCTGGAACACACTGCCGCCGATGATGCAGAACCACGCCAGCAGATAATGGTAGGCAATGATCCGCAGTGCCGGTACGCCCAGTTCGGTCAGCCCGGACTGATGCGGGTCAAAGAACAGGAGCAGTTTGTCCGGAATAAGCTGAAACAGCGCAAATCCGACCAGCAGCAAAAGAAAAGCGTATCCCATACTGAGCCGGATCACCTGCATCATACGCCCGCGCTTTCTTGCACCGTAATTAAATGCCAGGATCGGCACCATACCATTATTCAACCCGAAGGTCGGCATAAAGAAGAAACTCTGCAGTTTGAAGTATACGGCAAATACGGAAACCGCATTCGGATCCAATACCGTCAGGATGCGGTTCATCGTAAAGGTCATGACCGAACCGATCGCCTGCATACAGATGGACGGTAATCCCACAATATAAACCTTGCGGATAATATTCAGATCCGGACGGAAACCGTGCAGATCAACCGTGACATCTTCATTATGCCGGTGGTTTAACACGATCGCCAGCGCTCCCGCGCAGATCTGACCGATCACCGTAGCCAGCGCCGCACCGGCCACTTTCAGCTCCGGCATTCCGAACATACCAAAGATCAGGATCGGGTCCAGGATGATATTGATCACCGCACCGGTGATCTGTGTGAACATGGAAAAGATCGTCTTTCCGGTCGACTGCAGCAGACGTTCAAAAATAAACTGCGTAAAGATGCCGAAGGATCCGCAGAATACGATCGTCAGATACTGTGTACCATACTCCAGCGTAAGCCCTGTCGCCTTTTGCGCCGCGATCAGTGTTCTCGAGAAAAACAGGCCGATCAGCAAAAACAATCCGAAATTGCATGCTGCCAGAAATACACCGTTATTGGCCGTTTTCTGCACCGTATCGTAGTCCTTTTCTCCCAGGGCTCTGGAAAGGATCGCATTCACGCCGACGCACAGACCGGTCCCGAACGCGATCATAAGCATCTGAAAAGGAAATGCCATTCCCAGTGCCGCCAGTGCCGGCGACATCGCTTCGTCCGTTCCCTCCTGCAGCTGTGCCAAAAATAAGCTGTCTACGATGTTGTAACATGCCTGTACCAGCATGGAGATCATCATAGGCAGCGCCATATTCAGCAGCAGTTTGTTCACGGGCATCACGCCCATTTTATTCTCTTTTACTTCAACTACCTCACTCATCTTTCTTGTCTTCCGTTTTCTCCTCTTTATTTTCTGTCCTTACGATGAGGTCTTCATCTTCCGATTCCGCCTCCCGCAAGGTCATGTCCGCAAACAGCTGCATCATGTTTTCCGACTCCAGCACATCGTCCGAGAACGTGATCATGGTGTCGTTTCGTTTTTCATCCTGCTCAAAAACCAGCAGCATCCGGTAACACGGCTGGTTCTGATCCATCGTAACCACCAGCTGGTCCCTGCCATGCTCTTTTCCGTAATACAATTTCTCATCCGCCTGCCGGATCAGTTCTTCCAGTTCCGTATCCGGTGAGCCTTCCACCAGACCGATGGTCATGGTGACACGGATCGTTTCTGCGCCATAGGTCACACTGAGTGAATGCAGACGGTCGATGAATTCTTCCAGAGCCGCCCCCGCATTGACCAGACGCATATCCTCAAAGAGCAGCAAAAATTCCTCGCCGCCCCACCTTATGGCGTGACCGCGTCCACCCATCAGACCTTTGAGTTCTCCGGCTACAAATTTCAGTACCTCGTCGCCGGCATCATGTCCATAAGTATCATTTACTTTCTTAAAAAAGTCAATATCCCCGATCGCGATCGCAAAATTCGCACCGGACTGCGCCGCACGCTGCTGCATATTCTTCAGCTTCGCATTACCGTACCGGCGGTTATACAGCGTCGTCAGCGGATCACACTCTACCAGCACACGCACCGCATTCTGCATCCGGACAATATCGCCCCCTGTCTGCCCGATCTCGTCATTGCGCTTGAGCACATTATCCGGCATCACATTGCTTAAGTTGCCCGTCACCATTCCGGCCAGGAAGCCGTGGATCTGCCGGATCGCAGTAACGACACGGCTGGTGTAACGCACGCTGATAAAGCCGGCCACCAATAGTCCCAGCACCGTGATCACAAGGATCGGCGTGGAAGCTTTTGCCGCTTCCTGCTTCACTTCGGCCGAGGTGATCGCCGTTGCCATCATCCCAACCAGTGCTCCGTCGCTGTTCCACAATGGGATATAACACGCATAATACAGCTCCGTTCCGATCTGCACCTCAAAGTACAGCGGTTCCGGTTTGCGCTCCATCCGCGAGGATACCGCAGCATTGATGCCGCTGCCGGCATAGCGTACTCCCTTTTCATCCTGCAGGGTTGTCAGGATACGTGCGTCCTTAAAGAACAGCGAGATGTGCATCCCCGTCTTTTCCCGCATACGGTCCAGAAAATCAAACTGTTCCGTCAGCTCGGTATCTCCTTTATATAAAGAAACGTAACCGCCGCCCACCTGCAGGAGCCGGTAATCTCCGGGATACATCGTATCGTAACTCTCTGCGACAGATGCTGCCGTCGCATACAGGGACCGGTTCAATTCCTCCGTCAGCGATGCTTTGGCGCGGAGCATGGCCGTGGCATCGATCGCGATACACATGACCAGCACCGGCAGTATCGTCCGAAACAATACCGCTACCTGCAGTTTTCCGATCTTTTCTCTGTCCATCTTCATGTAACGCCCCCGCTGTAAACTACAAATATGTCGGTTTTTCTTCCTTTCGCGCCGCCGCAGCCGTGATCAGCACTTCTCCGGTCCCCGGCATCGTCGGCACCTCAAACAGTGCCTCTTTCAGGATATCCCGGACCACCGCATTTAAGCCTCTGGCTCCGATGCTCATCTCGTTCACACGGTCGATGATCACATCCAGTGCCTCGTCCGTAAAACGCAGCTGCACATTATCCTCGATCATAAACTCCCGCTCATACCGGGACAGAATACTGTCCTCCGGCTCGATCAGTACACGTTTCATCGTCTCACGATCCAGTTTTTTCAGAACCGTCACCGTACTGAGCCGTCCGGCCAGTTCCGGTTTCATACCGTATTCCATCAGGTGCTCGGTCTTTAACTTTTCTCCGGTCATCTCGAATTCTTCGCTGCCGGAAACATCACTGCCAAAACCGATGCCCCCCTGCACATATTCCTTCCTGACGATCCTGTCCAGGCCTTCAAAGGCGCCCGCGCAGATAAACAATATGTCCGTCGTGTTCATCAGCAGGATCTCCTGGCCGTTGCTCTTGTCCTGCAGCGGCACATCGATATCCGTGCCTTCAAACATACCTAGCAGCTGGCCCTGCAGTTCGTTGTTGATATCGCCGCCTTTGGAATAAAGCTTGGCCGGGATGATCTTGTCAAACTCATCGCAAAAAACGATCCCGCACTCGGTCAAGTCGATATCCTTCCCCGATTTGAGGTACAGATTCAAAAGGCTCTCTTCCTTATTTCTGCCCTTCCATGGTGTGGCTACGATCCCGCTGAAATCCGAGATCACGACGGGAACCGGCACCAGATCGGTGATCCGCCGGATCATCTCGGTCTTGCCGCAGCCGGAGGGGCCGACCATCAGCACATTGGTCTTGATCAGGTGCGCCTCCGGATGAACGATCCGCAGAAAATGATTATAGACCGCCGTACTGAGCACCTCCTTGGTCTCGTCCTGTCCGATGACAAAACGGTCCAGATACTCCTTGATCCGGCGCGGGGTATAGTCCCTGATAAAATTACGGCATTCCTCCATAAACGGAAGATCCGCACGGTTCCGCTCCTGCACCTCTTTCTGCGGCATCTTGATATTCCGCACTTTGCTCTGCTGATAACGGATACGGCACACAGCCAGCTGGCCGAGCGCATCTTCCGCCTGCTGCCGGTCCGGCTCCTCCATCAGCGCATATTCCATAAAGGAAAAAAGTTCTTCCAGATCATCATTGGTGATCTCGCTCTCTACACTCCGGCCCAGATAAAACACCGCATCGTTCTTAAACGTGGCATTGGCTTCCCGGATGATCGCCCAAAACGGCGTACGATACCCTTTTTCCTTAAAGCTGGCACCCATCAGCTTGAACACGCTGTCCAGATTGCGTTCGTTCTCCGGCCGCGTCACCATCAGGTAATGCAGCATAATGCGCAGGTAATCCACCAGCAGCGGCTCATTGGAAAAAGTGCCCCCGCGGTCTTTGTACTGCGCGAACATATCCCGGATAAATGCGGTATATTCCTCATCGTTTTTGCACGAAAAGATTTCTTTCAGCTGCATCCTTAACTCTCTACCTCCGGCAGACTGCCTGCCGCGCTGTTCTCTTCGGAAGCATCCTCCACTTCATACATAGCTTCCGCTCCGTTTTCGATCACATCTTCGTTGATCACCACACGCTTCAGTCCCTTCATTTCCGGTGCCCGGTACAGCACTTTGCGCATGGCTTTTCCCAGTATGCTCTGCAGTGCCCGCGCTCCCACCGGCGTCTTTAACGCCTGCCGCGCCACAGCCAGCAGCGCACTTTCCGTAAAGATCAGATCCGCATCGACCGAGAGCTTCAGCTCCCGTTCGTAGCGTTCGATCAGATTGTCCTTCGGCTCCGTCAGGATCCGCATCAGATCCTGCTCCGTCAAGCGTTCCAGCACGGCAACCGTCGAAACCCTGCCGGCCAGTTCCCGCTTCATTCCGTATTCCATCAACACCTCATGGTTGATATTATCCCGCACAAAGGCCAGATCCATCTCTTTTTCCAGCGGAGACAAAAAGCCGATGTTGCCGGGCAGTTTTTCCCGTTTCTTTTTGTCCGAGCGGATATATTCCTCAATGCCCTGAAAGGCTCCCGCCAGGACAAAGAGCATATGGGAAGTGTCCAGAAGCAGCGGCATCCCGTCGGCTTTGAGCTCGATCTCGCTGCCTTCCAGCATCGTCAGCATCTGTGACTGCACATCGTCATGGATATTGACCCCGCGCTCCGAAATGGCCGGAAGAAGCAGTTTGTCAAACTCATCCATAAAGATGATGCCTTTTTCCGCATCGGCCTTTTTCCGGCCGGCGGCTTCGTACAATTCCAACAGGATATCTTCCTTGTGCCTGCCGCGAAACTGGCTGGCGCCCAAAGAAGACACATCGGTAAAGACCATAGGGTAATCCACGATCTCACGGATCCGTCGCATGATCTCGGTCTTGCCGCAGCCGGAAGGTCCGATCAGCAGCACCACATTCGGTGCGAATTTCAGTTCCTTATGACGCAGGCGCTTTCCGTGACCATAGACCGCGGTACACACGGCCATCTTGGCATCCTCCTGACCGATGATATAATCGTCCAGGTAGGCTTTCATCTCTGCCGGCCGCTTCCACGGTGCCTTCGACCGTCCATTGTTCATCTTCTGCAGATAGGTCCGGCGCAGACAGGTGATCCGTCCGAGCACTGCCCTTTCCCGGCTGTTTATGGATTTGTCCACAGCCTTTCGCAGGGTATCCGCCTCGAGGAAATCCAGGATGAACCTTGCCCGATCCCCGAAGATCTCCGTGGAATACGCCAGGTCCTCTTCCAGTTTTTCCAGGATATGCATCAATGATCGCATCTGCGGCATGATACGCGGGTCTTCGATCACGCGAAAACACAGGATCTCCAGGTAGCTGAGCGCTTCCGCATCCACCAGCTGCACATCATCGCAGACAACGGTAAGCCGCTTGATGATATAATCCGAGATGTCCTGACTGAGCAGCGAATCCTCCGACCGCTTATGCCCGATGGTTCCAAGCGGCATACCGGCCATCTTATTCTTCTTTTGTATTTCCTGAAAAAGATTGATCATGTCTTCCTTCCCAACACCTTCTGCAACACCTCTATTTTACGCTTTTTCAAGGCAAGTTGCAAGTAAAGAGCGGGGTGCGAAACGCCACGCAGCCGGCGCGTGGCTCGTGGCAGAATCGTAACCGGCGCCCTTTCCTGTTGCGCATCAGCGGAACAGATTCAGGCAGACTTCCCTGCGGACATAGGTTGCGCGGCTCTTCCCCTCCATTTTCACGATCAGATCCCGGTTGCGGTAGAAATGTACAAACAGTGCAGACATACGAATGCAGATCCGGTCCGTCTCACAGCGCTCGAGCAGTTCCTTGGCCGGCGCGATCACAAAACGCCCGCCTTTTTCCGAGCGGATGACCTGTTTCCCTAAGCGTTTCCTGCGGCCGTCGGTGCAGATCGTGTCGATTTCCGCCATGGCAAAGAGATAGACCAGACCGGCATATACCCCGGCCAGACCTCCCAGGCATCCGCCGGTTACCGCCACGGCAGTCCCGACCACTGCAGCTTTGCCGCGATACCACGGCTGTTCGGGCGAGCGGATCGTCTGTGGATCCGCCTGCGGCATCCCTTCCTCTGCGGCAAACGGCAGGGCAGCCTGCGCCCCCGCCACCCCGGTATCCGGCAGGTCGATCTCGGCCGGCTCCGGCAGCCACGCTACATTTTCTGCGGAAGCACCCAGCACCTCCTCGCCGGCCGGTTTTCCGGACCGCCCCGGATGTTCTGCACGTTCAGAATCCTCCGGCGTGCGTTCTTCAATTGCAGCCTCTTCCGTATTTTCCGGCTGTCGCAGTTCTACGGTTTCCGGTATTTCCGCTGCTACCGGCTGCAACTCTTCGATACCGGGCACTTCCGCTGCTGCCGTTGGCTGCAGAAGCTGCTCTATTGCGGGCGTGATACCGGCACCCGGCAGCCACAGACGCTCCGCCAACGGTTCCTCCCTGACCGGCGGTATCAGTCCGGCAAAGGGGTCCGATGCCGGCTGCTCCGTTTGTCCGTCTGTTTCTCCATCGGTCTCCGAACTGCTTTCGTTGTCTTCCTCCCCGGGGTCAGCCGTGTTTTCCCCGGCGCGGTTTTCGGATCTCGGACCCGGCGAGCCGTTATCGCCTGCCGTATCTGCCATCACTGCAGCCGGGGTCGGCGCCACCGTGGGTGCCGGCGTTGCCGTCGGCATAGGCGTGGCTGTGGGCGCCGGTGTTGCGCTCGGCATTGGTGTTGCTGTGGGCGTAGGGGTAGCTGTTGGTGTAGCGGTCGGCGTTGCCGTGGGCTTGGGCGTGGCCGTGGGTGTTGGCGTTGCGGTCGGTGTCGGTGTGGCCGTGGGCGTAGGCGTGGGCAGTTTTTTGATCTCCATCTCCAGCACCGGATGCTCCACCGTCCATTTCCAATCCCCGGCCGGCTCCCCGTTTGCATCAAACACACTTTCTCCGTTTAAGGTATAGCCCCGAAACTCCTCCCATTTTGAAAGTTCCGGCACACTTACCGCCGCATAGCCTGCGCCGTAGCGCACGTCAAACGAATGATCCGGTTTGCCGTCGCCGTCCGCATCTTCTCCATAGTATACCGTATAGTTTTTGGCTTCCCAAAGCGGCTTCAGCAGGATCTCGCCATCCGGATCCCATTGCCACGATTTTAACGCCCGGCCGTCGGCATCAAACAGGCGCTGGTTGTCATAGGCATAACCGTCAAAGTCATACCCTTTCCGTTCGGCGGGCGCACCGGCAGCGATCGCCGGAATGTCTTCGCCATAGGTCACGCGGAGGCTCCGGTCCGGAATCCCGTCACCGTCCGCATCCGCGCCGTAACGAAGCAGATAAGTCCTGGCTTCCCATTTTGCCTGCAGTTCC
>JAEEGL010026070.1_pt1 | contig 12259 bp, 10 predicted proteins | sample 9134231 | NCBI WGS metagenome assembly JAEEGL01 (sample SAMN16246548, study PRJNA631951) | gut metagenome | biome: gut microbiome; feature: rumen; material: fiber-attached | host: Bos | place: Iran: Karaj | collected 2018-10
AGGCAATACCGCACAATTCGACGCACGCGTCTTGACGGCTCTTTTTGCGCCTGTTATGACGTCGAAATCTTGAAAAACCGCCTGTTTTCCTGCGATTTCTCAGTCAAAACAGACACAAAAATCTCTCGCCAATACACGCACGCGAATTGTGCGGTATTACCTAAAGTGGTCAGTGGCAAGTGGGCAGTTAATACTGAAAAAGAAAACCGTCTTCTCGCTGATGTCTGCTGCCCGGACCAATTAATCAAAGTTCAGAGTTATGATTACACGCTTTGCGTGCAAGTTATGATTTGCGCCTGCGCCGCAAAGTTATGATATGAGTTCCGCATTCAACGCGCGTCTCACTCATAACCCGGCGCAGCCGGTCATAACGCGCGCATCGCTCATAACGTTCCGCGCCCGCGGAACTCATAGCTTTTTGCCACTGCCCACTGCCCACTCTGAAAGAAATGAAATCAAGACACAAAAACATCCCGGTTTTTATTCCACATCTCGGCTGCCCGAACGATTGCGTCTTCTGTAACCAGAGAGCAATTTCGGGCAGACGGTTTTTTGATGAAAAAGACGCGTACGAAACGATGCGCGAATCGGTCGGGCGTCTGTCCCCGGGCGACGAGGCGGAAATAGCGTTTTTCGGCGGATCCTTCACCGGTATCGACAGGGATCTGATGATCCGGCTGCTGACGGCGGCGAGGGAATACGTCGAATCGGGTCGCGTTGTCTCGGTGAGATGCTCGACGCGTCCCGACTATATCGACCCGGATATCATCAAAATCCTGAAGGAATATCGCGTCGGAACCGTCGAACTCGGTATACAGAGCACGTCCGACCGCGTCCTGTCTCTTTCGCGGAGAGGTCACAGCCGAAAGGATTCCCAAACGGCTTGCCGGATGATAAAGGAATCCGGACTGCGCCTCGGCGGTCAGATGATGGCCGGACTTCCCGGTTCGACGCCCGCGGACGAAATAAAAACGGCGAATGATATCTGCGACTGGGGAGCCGACGAAGCGAGGATCTACCCGACCGTTGTTTTCAGGGGAACCGAACTTTGTTCGATGACGGAGCGCGGGGAATACCTGCCGCTGACCGACGAAGAAGCGGCGAAAAGGTGCGCCGATCTCATCGAAATATTCGACGCCCGCGGCGTAAAGCTTCTCCGCGTCGGACTCTGCTCCTCCGAAAACCTCGCCTCCGACGAGGAGGTCGCGGGAGGACCGTCGCATCCCGCTATAGGCGAGAAAGCGATGTCGGAGGTCTTTTTCCGGAGGATCTGCAGAGCCGCGGAGGAGAATCCGGAGATCGCGAAAGGATCTTCTCTGACGGTCTTCGTACCTTCGGGATGCACCTCGAAGGCGGTCGGACAGCACGGGCGGAACCTTGAGCGTCTTCGCGAAAAAACGGGGGCCCGAAGGATAAAAATCCTTGAAAAAAGCGACCTGATAGGTTATAATATAATAATATCATCACAATAAACAGCCCCGGAGGGACAGTTGTACTTAAAGCAGATCGAGATGCAGGGATTCAAATCCTTCCCTGACAGAACAAAACTCGTTTTCGAAAAGGGAGCGACGGTAGTCGTCGGTCCGAACGGAAGCGGAAAATCAAATATATCCGACGCCATGCGGTGGGTGCTCGGCGAAATATCGGCAAAGAGTCTGCGCGGAAGCAAAATGGAGGACGTCATTTTCGGCGGATCCGACAGCCGCAAGCCGATGACCTACGCCGAAGTGTCGGTCACCTTCGACAACAGCGGAGAGGACAGGCGGCTCGATCTTCCCTACGACGAGATTACCGTTACGAGGCGCTATCACCGCAACGGGGACAGCGAGTATTTCATCAACCGCGGCGAGGCGCGTCTGCGCGATATCTACGAGATGTTTCTCAACACCGGAATAGGCAGAGACGGCTACTCGATAATAGAGCAGGGCAGAATCGCCGAGATAATATCAAAAAAGAGCGACGACCGGCGCGAGATCTTCGAGGACGCCGCCGGTATCGCGAAATACCGTCATAAAAAGAACGAGGCGGAGCGCAAACTCGCCGCCACCAATCTCAACATCGAACGCGTCCGCGACGGGATGAACATAATGAGCGGACATCTCGCCTCGCTTCAGCGCGAAAGCATCCGTGCCAAAAGGTTCATCGAATACAGCGAGATAAAAAAGCAGGCGGACGTCCGCCTCTGGCTTTTCGACACCGAGAAACTCAGAAGCGAGATCTCCGAATCGGAATCGGCGGGAGGAAAGACCGACCGCGAGCTCGACGAAATCAACGAGGAGATCCGCACCCTGTATTCCCGGCAGGAAAGGCTGGAGGAACTTGCGGGAGAAAGCAGACGCAGCGCCGCCGAGCTTATCGAACGCATCCGGGAAAAAACCGGAGAAAACTACGAGCTGGATTCCGAGATCAAGGTCACGAGGACAAAGCTTGAGCATCTTGAAAAGGCGGCCCTCGAGTCTGCGGAAAAGGCGAAATCATACCGCGCCGCGGCAGAAGAGGAAAAGAAAACGGCGGCGGCGAGGAGAGCCGACGCCGCCCGCATGGGCGAGGAGATAAAGGAACAGTCGGGAAAAGAGACCGCCTTTACCGAAAAGGCGGAGGCGCTCGCAAAACGCGCCGACGATCTCGACTCGGGAATCGCCGAGGCGTTCTCGAGGATATCCGACGCCCGGGCCGAAATATCCGATATCGACGCCAGACTCGAACTGCTCGGCAGATCGGATTCCGAGGAGGAGACGAGAGACGAAGCGGTAAGGCGCGAACTGGACGAGAGGGAAAAGACGGCCGCAAGGCACGAGGCGGAATGCAGGGACAGCGAAGCCCTCATCCGCGATTACGAAATAAGAGTACTGTCCCTGTCGTCCGAACTGGAAAAGCTGCGTTCCCGCGCCGCCGGACTGGAGACCGAGCGCGACAGACTGAACGGCGAGATCCAGTCGGCTTCGGTTAAAGAGCGCACACTTTCGGGAAATATCGAGACTCTCCGGCGCATGGAGGAGCATTTCGAGGGATACAACAACAGCGTGCGTCACGTAATGCAGTCTCTGCGCGACGGGCGCCTTTCCCCGCGCGGAAGGATCTGGGGGCCGGTATCGTCTCTTATCAGCGTAGAATCGAAATACGTCACGGCGGTCGAGATAGCCCTCGGCGCCGCCATACAGAATATTGTCGTCGACGACGAGGAAACGGCGCGCGAGGCCATAGGATGTCTGCGCCGCGACAACGCCGGACGCGCCACCTTCTTCCCGCTGACGTCGGTCAAAGCATCCGTGCCGACCCGGGAAATGAAGGACGCGGCGTCCTTCCGCGGATACGTCGGAGTCGCATCCGATCTCGTTTCCTGCGACGCAAGGTTCGCTCCCGTGATCTCGTCGATGCTCGGCAGGACGGTCGTCTTCGACACCCTCGAGAACGCCACCGAAATGGCGAAAGCCTGCCGATATTCGGTCAGGACGGTCACTCTCGACGGTCAGCAGATCAACCGCGACGGTTCCTTTACCGGCGGATCGGTCAGGACGGGCAGCGGCATACTGACCCGCGCCGACGAGATAAAGCGGATGGAGTCCGAGCTTGCCGCCACGAAAAAACTGTCGGATAAGCTGTCCGGAAAGCTTGGCGCGACCGGAAAGGATCTCGACGGAGTCCTGGGAGAAATCGGTTCCCGGGAAAACGAAAAGGGACTTATCGAAAAGCTTTGCGCCGTCGAAAAGGCGAAGCTTGAAAAGCAGCGGGAATCGCTTAACGCCGACCGTGAGCTTCTTTCGAAATTCCGCGCCGATATCGAAAACTCGGAGGGCGAAAAAGAGGAACGGCAGGCCGAGGCGGAGTCCCTCCGCGCGCGCCGCCGGGAGCTTGCCGCCCGTGTTTCCGAACTTGAGGAATGGAGAAACGACGCCGACGTCAGCCGCGGAGACGCCCTTAACGAGCGGGACGAAAACGTCCGTCTAGCCACCGCCGCAACGGTACGAATAAGCGAACTGCGCCGCGATATAGAAAGCGCGGGCGCCCTTGCGGCAATATCCGAGGAAAAGGCGGCTCAGCTTCTTTCCGACGCCGGAAAATGCGATTCCGACGCCGAAACTGCGAGAAAAAATCTCGCGTCGCTGAACGGGTACCTCGCCGGATGTCTGCGCGATCTTGCCGCGGGCAGCAGCGAGATCGAAAAATTCGCCGCCGACCGCGCCGAAGCCGAAAAGGCGGGGCTCGATTACGAGCAGAAGCTTGCGTCCGTCCGCCGCACCCTGTCCGAAAGGCAGTCGAGGCGCGACGTTCTGATGCAGGAAAAACTCGCCAGCGAGACGTCTCTCGCGTCGCGCCGCTCCCAGCTTGACGCCATGTCCCAGAAGTTCTGGGAAGAACACGCCCTGACGCGGGCCGAGGCGCTTGCCTGCGGATATCCTCCCCTGACGGCGGAGGAGCGTCCCGCGGTGCTCGAACTCCAGACGGAATACCGCAACAAGATACGCAACGTCGGAAACTGCGATCCGGCGTCTATAGAGGAATACGAAAAAGAAAAGGCGAAATACGACGAGCTGACGGCTCAGCTTGCCGATCTGGACAAGGCGAGAGAGGACTTCGAGGAGGTCATATCCGACCTTGAGGCACAGATGGAAAAATCCTTCTCGACCGCCTTCGACGCGATAAACGACAATTTCAGGCAGACCTTTACCGAGCTTTTCGGAGGAGGAAGCGCCGAGCTTGTCCTGACCGATCCCGATCACATTCTCGAGTCGGGAATCGAAATTAAGGTCGCCCCTCCGGGCAAGATCATCAAATCGCTGATGCAGCTTTCGGGCGGCGAGCAGTCCTTCGTCGCGATAGCGCTGCTGTTCGCGATCCTTCGCGTAAATCCGACGCCATTCTGCATATTCGACGAGATAGAGGCGGCACTCGACGAAGTCAACGTCGAAAGATTCGCCCAGTACGTCCGCCGCTATTCCGAGCACACTCAGCTTATAATCATCACGCACCGCCGCGGCACGATGAACTCGGCCGACAGACTGTACGGAGTCACCATGCCCGAGTCGGGTATATCCAAGGTGCTTTCGATCGACGTCGCCGAGATCGCCGAAAAGAAGGGGGAACTCTGGAATGGGCTTTCTTGAAAAACTGAAAAAAGGTCTCGGAAGGACGAGAGACGCCCTTCTCGGAGGAATAAAGGACGTCCTGCGGAACTTCGTCCGTGTTGACGAGGATCTGCTCGAGGAGCTTGAAGAACAGCTGATCTGCGCCGACGTCGGCGTGGATACGAGCGAAAAGATAATAGACGGACTGCGCGAAAGGATAAAGGACGAGCGCATAAAGGACAGAGGGGACGTTCTTTCCGCTCTGCGCGAGATAATCACCGGAATGATAGGAGAGGCGCGCCCGCTGGATCTTTCCACCCGGCCGTCGGTCATACTGGTGACCGGCGTGAACGGAGCCGGAAAGACGACGTCGGTCGGCAAGATCGCGTCGAAGCTGAAAGCCGACGGGAAAAAAGTGGTCGTCGCGGCCGCCGACACCTTCCGTGCCGCCGCCATCGACCAGCTTTCGGTCTGGTGCGACAGAGCCGGCGTCCAGCTGATCCGCCAGTCGGAGGGATCCGATCCCGCCGCCGTCGTATTCGACGCCGCGGCCTACGCGCGCAACAACGGTTTCGACGTGCTTATAGTCGACACCGCCGGACGCCTTCAGAACAAGAAAAACCTGATGAACGAGCTGGCGAAGATCAACCGCGTGATAGACAGGGAGCTTCCCGGCTGCGCCCGCGAGAACCTGCTGGTCCTCGACGCCACGACCGGACAGAACGGGGTCAGCCAGGCGAAGGAGTTCGGGAACGTCACTCCGCTGACGGGTATAATACTCAACAAGCTGGACGGGACGGCCAAGGGAGGGATCATTCTTTCCATCGGGAACGAGCTGGGCCTCCCCGTCAAATTCATAGGCGTCGGCGAAAAGATCGACGACATGCAGCCCTTCGACCCGGAGGAGTTCGTCGAGGCGCTGTTCAGGAGCGAAGACCGATGAAAATACTGATAGCATCGCGCAACAGGGGAAAAATAAGAGAACTCGACCGGCTGCTTTCCGCATACATCACGGGTACGAAGATCGAGCTTCTGTCTCTCGACGACGTGGGATTCGTAGGCGAGATCGAGGAAAACGGGACCTCCTTTCAGGAAAACGCCCTGATAAAGGCGCGCGCCGGAGCTGAGTTTTCCGGACTCGTGACCGTTGCCGACGATTCGGGACTTGCCGTCGACGCCCTCGGCGGAGCGCCGGGGATCTATTCCGCCCGCTACGCCGGAGAGGGACACGACGACGAGGCGAACAACCGGCTGCTGCTTGAAAACCTGCGCGGCGTCGCCGACCGTTCGGCGGCTTACGTCTGCGCCATGGCCTGCGTCTTTCCCGATTCGTCGCCGCTTGCCGGAGACCCTCTCGTAACCGTGGGAACGGTAAAGGGCGAGATACTCTGCTCGCCGCGCGGAGAGGGCGGCTTCGGATACGATCCGCTCTTCTGGTTCGACCCCTACGGAAAGACCTTCGCCGAGATAGATCAGGACGAAAAAAACGCCGTCAGCCACCGCGGCGAGGCGGTAAAACAGCTCGGGATCCTTCTGTCAAGGAGGATAGACGAAGCAAAAGAAAAACTCTGGAGAAAATACGAAATATGAGTCTTAATTCAAAGCAGAGGGCTTACCTGCGCTCTCTCGCCGCCGGTGAGCAGGCGATCATGCAGGTGGGGAAGGACGGCATCGGCGAAAATCTCGTGAAAACGGTGTCGGACGCCCTGGAGGCAAGAGAGCTGATAAAGCTCACTGTCCTCGCCGCGAGTCCCGAGGGCGCCTCACAGACCGGGGAAAAGCTTGCCTCCGCCGTCGGAGCAGAACTCGTCTGCACCGTTGGACGCAAGATCGTCCTCTACCGCGAGTCGCAGACGAACAAACGGATCGATCTCTGAAATTGCGGACCTTCAAAAAAAGCGAGCTTGACGCCCTGAGAGAGTCTCTTTCGTCAAAGCTCTCGCAAAAGCGTCTCGAGCACGTACTTGCCGTCGAAAGATGCGCAAAAAGGATCGCTGACGTCTATCTGCCCGGCAGGGCAGCCGCCGACACCCTTTCCTGCGCCGCCCTCCTTCACGATATTACGAAGGAGTATACGACCGAGGAGCACCTGCGGGTTCTCGCTGGCGCCGGCATCATCCCGTCGCGGGTGGAACTTGACGCGCCGAAAACGCTTCACGCCATGTCGGCCGAGGTGCTGATAAAAAAGGAATATCCCGGGTTTGCCGACCCCGACGTTCTGCTTGCCGTCAGATGGCATACGACGGGAAGAGCCGGGATGACGATGCCCGAGAAGATAATATATCTTTCCGACTATATCGACGACAGCCGCCGCTGGCCGGAATGCGTCCGGCTCCGCGAAGAGTTTTTCGGGGCGCATCCCGAAAAGATGACCGAAAGCGAAAGACTGAAGCATCTGCGGCGCGTGATGATCGATTCATTCGACGTCACCTTCCGCTCGCTTATCGAAGACGGGCTTCCGGTGCATCCGGCGTCCAACGAGGCGAGAAACTTCCTTCTTGCGGAGGAGAAAAGTGACTTACCGAACCGAAAGGCGGATTAAAAAGCTTACCGACGCCGCGGTGATAGCGGCGGTCGTGCTGTTTGCCGCCACCCTGATCCTTCTGGCGGTCAGAGCGAAATACTACAGGCCGTCGACCGGCGGCGCCGGTACGGCGGACTCCGTGACGGAAGACGGGGCTCCGGGTACTTTCGAAAAAGGGAACGGCCTGCCGGACGACGTGGGCTGCCTCGTGCTTGTCAGCGGGAAGGACGTTTCCTCCGGACTCTGCGACACGGTGATCCTCGTTTCCCTTTCACCGGAAGGGGAGATAAACGCCGTCCAGATCCCGCGCGACACCTATATCAGGGCAGACGGACGCGGTATGAAGCTTAACGCCCTCTTTTCCGCCGTAGGCGAAAAAAACGCCGTATCCGTCCTTGAGGACGCTCTTGGCGTCAGGATAGATTACAGGATCATTATGTCTACGTCGGCCTTCCGCGCCGCCGTTGACGCGATAGGGGGCGTCGAGATCGACGTTCCCCGGGATATGGAATACAGGGATCCCTATCAGGATCTGACGATCTCGCTGAAGGCGGGACGTCAGACGCTGGACGGGAGCCGGGCGGAGCAGTTCGTCAGGTTCCGTTCGGATTATCCGGACGGCGATCTCGGACGGCTGGACGCCCAGAAGATATTTATGTCGGCTTTCCTGTCGCAGTGCAGGGAAAAGCTCGATCTGCAGTCGGCGGCAAGGATAATCGCCGACGTGCTTCCGCTCGTTTCGACCGATATGCCGGCAAAGGACGCCGTCTATTTTGCCGGAAGGGTTCTCGCCGGCGGAAAGGGCGCCGCCGGGATGACGATGATGACGGCTCCGGGAGCCGCCCTGAACCCGGGTACTCTGAAGGGGTCCTGGTACGTGCTCTCCCGGCGGGGGATGGCGACGGTCGTCCGGGAGCGGCTGAATATCGGCGGCGGCGAGCTGAAAGACGAAGATTTCGACAAAAATCTCGTGTTTCTCCCCCCGGACGACGAAGACTGTGAAAGAATATACAGATACGCGCTCATCGAGCCCGCGCCGGTGAGCGGTCAATGAAAGGAAATACAGACCAGATGGAAGAAGAAAAGAAAGAATACCGGCCGACCGTCGCTTTCGACGCCGAAGGGGCGCCGGAACCGCTCTCGCTTGCCAACGCCGTCTGCCACGTTCTCGACCGTCGCAGCGCAGAAGAAGTCGAGCTGCTGCCGGTCGGAAAGGAGGCGGGACTCGCCGATTATTTCGTAATCTGCACGGCAAAGTCGACGACTCATCTGCGCGCCCTTGCCGACGAGGTGGAGTTCCGGCTCGGACTTTCCGGGATTGACGCCCTGCGCCGCGAGGGACGCGGGGACGGACAGTCGTGGAACGTGATCGATTACGGAGACGTCATAGTACATATTTTCACCGCCGAGGCGAGGCGGTTTTACGATCTTGACAGACTGTTTCCCGAGCCGGGGCGGATCGGGATAGCGCCCGATACCGACGGGGAAGAGGAGGAGAACAAATGAAATACGATTATCTTGCCGTCGAAAAAAAGTGGCAGGACCGCTGGGAGAAGGCAAAGATCTTCCGCGCCGCCGATCCCGGAGAGCCGGGCTCGGAAAAAAAGAAATTCTACGCCCTGGTGGAATTCCCCTATCCTTCGGGAGCCGGGATGCACGTGGGGCATATCAAGGCGTATTCCGGGCTTGAGGTGATCTCGCGCAAGCGCCGCATGGAGGGGTACAACGTCCTTTTCCCGATGGGATTCGACGCCTTCGGACTTCCGACCGAGAACTACGCCATAAAAACCGGAACGCACCCGAGACAGGTCACCGACAACAACATAAAGAAATTCACATCGCAGCTGCGTCGCGTCGGCTATTCCTTCGACTGGTCCCGCGTGATCGACACGACCGAAGAGGACTACTACCGCTGGACGCAGTGGATCTTCCTTCAGATGTTCAAAAACGGGCTCGCATTCCGGGACACCGCTCTCGTCAACTACTGCCCGTCCTGCAAGGTCGTGCTTTCCAACGAGGATTCCCAGGGCGGAAAATGCGATATCTGCCACAGCGACGTTATCCAGAAGTCGAAGGACGTCTGGTATCTGCGCATAACCGAATACGCCGACAAGCTCCTTGCCGGACTCGAGGAGGTCGACTACCTTCCCAACGTAAAGCAGCAGCAGATCAACTGGATCGGCAAGTCGACCGGCGCATTCGTCGATTTCACGATCGCGGGCAAGGACAAAAAACTCCGCATATACACGACGCGTCCGGACACTCTTTTCGGCGTGACCTTTATGGTCATGGCGCCCGAGCATCCGCTGATCGACGAATACGCGGCGGATATCAAGAATATGAACGAGGTCGCCGCCTACCGCGCCGAATGCGCGAAAAAGACCGAATTCGAACGCACCCAGCTGGTCAAGGACAAGACCGGCGTGCGCCTCGACGGTCTTTGCGCCGTCAATCCGGTAAACGGAAAAGAGATCCCGATATACATCGCCGATTACGTAATGATGGGCTACGGCACCGGAGCCATCATGGCGGTTCCCGCTCACGACGAGCGCGACTGGGCGTTCGCGCGCAAGTTCGGGATCGACGTGATCGAGGTCATAAAGGGCGGAAATATCGAAGAGGCCGCCTACACCGGCGACGGCGAAATGGTCAATTCGGGCTTCCTCAACGGATACGACAACAAGAGAGATTCCATTTACGCCATGGTCAACGAGCTGGAGCGCCGCGGCATAGGCGAGGGCGGAGTCCAGTACAAGATGAAGGACTGGGCGTTCAACCGTCAGCGTTACTGGGGCGAGCCGATACCCGTCGTTCACTGCCCGTGGTGCGGCATGGTCGCCGTTCCCGAGGAGGAGCTGCCTCTCCGTCTGCCCGACGTTAAGGAGTTCGCTCCGGGTCAGGGAGGAGAATCGCCTCTGGCGCGCATACCCGAATTCGTAAACTGCAAATGCCCGAAGTGCGGGCGCGACGCGCGCCGCGAGACCGACACCATGCCCCAGTGGGCGGGTTCGAGCTGGTATTTCCTCAGATATATCGATCCTCACAACGAAAAATGCCTTGCAGATCCCGAAAAGCTTTCATACTGGCTGCCCGTCGACTGGTACAACGGAGGGATGGAGCACGTCACGAGACACATGATCTATTCCCGCTTCTGGCACCGCTTCCTTTACGATATCGGAGTCGTCCCGACGCGCGAGCCCTACGCCAAGCGCACGGCTCAGGGACTTATCCTCGGCCCGGACGGCGACAAGATGTCCAAATCGAAGGGCAACGTGGTCGATCCGAACGACGTCATCGACGAGTACGGAGCCGACGTGCTTCGGACCTACATCCTCTTTATGGGTGATTACGGAGCCGCCGCTCCCTGGTCGGAAAGCTCGGTCCGCGGATGCAAGAGGTTCCTCGAAAGAGTAGACGATCTGTTCGTCATCGCCTCGGGAGAGGGCGTGACGCCCGAGCTTGAAAGCTCCTTCCACAAGACGGTCAAGAAGGTGTCGGAAGACATCGAGGCGATGAAGTTCAATACCGCAATCGCCGCCCTTATGGGACTGATCAACGAGATATTCGCCCTCGGACATCTGACGAGAGACGAGCTTTACGTGTTCATCCGCCTGCTCTGCCCGGTGGCTCCGCATATCTGCGAGGAGATCAACGAGCGCCTCGGCAACGAAGGTTTCCTCGCCCTCGCGCCCTGGCCGGAATACGACGAGAAAAAAACCGTCGACGCCCGCGTGGAGGTCGCCGTCCAGATCAACGGCAAGCTTCGTTCGGTCGTGACGCTTCCGAAGGACTGCACCCGCGAAGAGGCGCTTGCCGCGGCTCACGCCGATCCGAAAACGGCTCCCTTCCTCGAGGGCAAAACGGTCGTCAAGGAGATCGTCGTACCGAACAGGATAGTCAATATCGTAGTGCGGTAAAATAAAACAGGGGGCTGCTTAAATACCACGAAGGAAATCGTGGAATTTTGCAGCCCCGTAAATAATTGTTCATAAATGGTTTTGGAAACGACAGGGGGAACTGAATGATCGCACGCGTTCTTGGCCCCCTTGTGCAAAGGGGGCTGTCACGCGCTCGTCGCGTGACTGAGGGATTGTTGGGCATAAAAGATAACCGCCTTTGTTCAGCAGTCTCCGATTTGTCTGGTAACAATCCCTCCGTCGCCTACGGCGACACCTACCTTTACACAAGGGAGGCAAGAATATTGCGCATCGTTCATTAAGGCTAAATTGACTGTTCAGGATACTAAATGATACGTTATTACGGTAAGATAATTGAATCGACTATGATACCCGAATGATCGCCGCTTCCTTGGCCCCCTTGTGGACGCCAAATTGGCCGCCAATTTGGCAGGGAGCTGTCACGCGCCCGTCGCATCCTTGCCCTCCCCCGGGGGAGGGTGGCGCCGTTAGGCGCCGGGTGAGGGTTACGGGAAGGAGTATTAGCCAAGCCTTTTATCACATATGAAAAAAGGGGTATTTCATAATATCCTGTGTTTGGCTTATTCAGGCAAGGATATTGAAGCCCACCAGTAGCGGGGTGTTAAGGCAATACCGCACAATTCGATGCACGGATCTTGCCGGCCCTTTCCGCGCCTGTTTTGGCGTCGAAATCTTGAAAAACCGCCTGTTTTCCTGCGATTTCTCAGCCAAAACAGGCACATAAATTACTC
>JAEEGL010110433.1_pt1 | contig 12259 bp, 8 predicted proteins | sample 9134231 | NCBI WGS metagenome assembly JAEEGL01 (sample SAMN16246548, study PRJNA631951) | gut metagenome | biome: gut microbiome; feature: rumen; material: fiber-attached | host: Bos | place: Iran: Karaj | collected 2018-10
CCTGTCATGCAGAAGATATTGATAAGACCTGCAAGAGCGTTAACAACGTTCCACCATCCACCATAGATGAATACGCCTTCGTTTGATGCCCACCAAGCGCCTGAGAAGTCGCCAGTGATCTTGAATGCTGCAAGAGCAGACTCCATATCTGAAACATTAGCGATCATGATGTTAGCAGCAACGATGAACCAAGGGAACCACTTGAACCATTTTTCCTTGCCGATGCCCCATTTGTACTTGATCATCATGAAACCTACGCAACCGATATCAGCAGCATAAAGTTTGAAATAATGGAACCAGCCATCCATGTATGCAACAGTAGGATTTGCCTTTCCACCGAACATACCAAGATGAGCAAGAATGAAGTAAACTGTAAGAATTGTTGGAATGATAACGAATACTAACATTCCGCCGGCCTTAGTCCTACGACCGATTTCGTTCATGAGAATAAGTCCCACAAACACCATCACCCAGCCAATAAGCTGCATTGATGCACTGCTTCCATAGAGTTGGAATAACATACTTAAAAACCTCCTTTTATATTGCTTTAATTTTAAATTGTGCAATATTTAACTAACTAATTCAGTATAGCATATTGCACAATTATTATCAATATTAATTTGCTAAAATTTGTATAAAACGGGGCACTGTATTAAAAAAATCGGTTTCCCATAAATCGCAAATCCTCTAAATCAGATAAATAAACTTTTGTAATATCGTTTTATTTCTTCTTTTCAGAGTTTTGCAGAGTCAATGCCCTTAGATATTCCAAAGTGTGAAAAGCGATCCCCATATCATGATGGGAATATTCACTTATAAGATCCTGGTAATTATCATTAACAGCATCAATACCATCCTTGTAATAAGTGATAGAATTATTGGTCTGTGAAAGAAGCCCCGGCTGAAGCTCATAAGCATTGATGATACGTTTCTTGTACCATCTGGCAAGAGCAGCTTCTCTTTTTATATTCTCTTTCTCTGAGCCCTTATAATAGTTCATGACAATTACGCCATCAGTTTCACTGATCAGCTGTCTAAGCACCTTTTCCCTTCCTGAAGTATCATAGGAATACGGTACACAAAGATAAACGCTCAAAGGAACCTCATCCTCTGCCCTCTCCTCCATGACCTTAACTACATTATTGGTGTACTGTTCAAGGAGTTCATCCGGGATGTTGTGCCATTTTTTCAAAAGATATGGCTCAATATCAAAAACAACGCCTTTGATCTTATGTTTTTTACTTAATCCCATATTGAAAGATCTTGTCCTATCCAGAACCGTCTTCATGCTGGCATAGTTCTCTTCATAGCACCATTCCGGTTCACCGGCTAGGACGTAAACGTCAATACCATTTACTGCCATTTCTTTCAGAAAACGATGCACTTCCTCATCAGATGTTTCCGGAGCAATGTACTGATAAACTTCCGTGATATCATTCTCCTTCATACACCTTATATCAGCCTCGTTAGGAAGATGATCATAAGAGAAAACTCCTGCACCAAAAGGATAGGCACTTTCTTTGGCAGGTTTGAATGCAAATCCCGTCATAAGTAGAAATGCCACAAGACTTAATAATATACAGTTGAAACGCTTCCCCCTCTTATGCAAAAAGCTTCCTCTTTCTGTCAATCATCTCTTCAATATTGTCCATGTAGAGTTTGACATCTTTTACATTGTCGCAACGTTCTATCCTGCCACCCTCACCATAAACTCTCTTGGTGACCGTTCCGGCTCCAAGTGCAACAATTGACTGGACTTCCTCATTTATCAGGATATTATATATACCGGCTTTTCCCGGTCTTGCATATCCTGTATTCTCAAAATTACCACTGATGTTCTTTTGCCTGTAGAGATAATAAGGTTCAAGTCCAAGATCTAAGGCGCCCTTCCTTGCAATCTCCATCATCTCTCCGGTGTTGTTCATGGATTCCAGCATGGTGGTCTTCATTTCGCCCCTGAGCTCTCTTTCCCTGATAGCTTCAAAAAGCCTGGAGCCACGCTTTATAGCAAGCGAATGAACGGTAAGATCATCAGGGCTAAGTTTCTTTATCTCATCTATCGTATGCTGAACATCTGATGCATCTTCCCCGGGAAGTCCTAAGATAATATCCATATTAATATTATCAAAGCCCTCTCCCCTTGCCATGTTGAAGGAATCAATAAGCTGCGCCACGGTATGCTGTCTGCCAATGACCCTTAGAGTAGCATCGCTCATAGTCTGAGGATTCACCGAAATTCTGGTAACCCCCATCTCCTTCATAGCCTTTAGCTTCTCTCTGGTAATGGAGTCCGGACGCCCTGATTCCACCGTAAACTCTTTTACACGAGAAAGATCAACTCTATCCCTGAGATAACCAATAAGCTCACGGATCTGCTCAGGTTCAAGGGTTGTGGGTGTTCCACCGCCAATATAAACAGTATCAAGGGTCTTACCGGCAAAATCCTGCGCCATATAATCAATCTCTTTTTTCAGGCAGGATATGTAGTCATCAACAATTCCTTTGAATGCGCCTATAGGATAGGACGTAAAGGAGCAATAAAGACAGGTTGTAGGACAGAATGGTATTCCAATATATAGGCTGTATCCATTCTGATAATCAATGTCTTTTAAAACCTGCTTCTCTCTTCTGGCGATGTCGATGCTTAAGTTTATCTTCTCATCGCTGACAAGATAAGTATCCTTCATATACCGAAAGATCTCTTCATCACTTTTGCCTTCATCAACCAGGTTCATGGCTATCCTCGTGGGACGAATTCCTGTAAGATCTCCCCAAGGAAGGATTTTACCGGTCTTTTGTGAAAGCTGAAGATATATCTCTTTTTTCAGATCGTTCTTACTTTTATCTACATCAATAAAGGATATTTCATCCTCAGGTGAAACATCCTTTTCTTTTTCAGCGTTAAAGCCCTTTTCTCCTACAATCACCCTGACATCCTCGTCGGGATAAAATGCTTTGAAAAGGGAATGAATATCATATTGGTACTTGTCTTCTTTAATATAAATTACTTGCATTTTCTTAAATAATAAATGGGTTGTACTGTTTCTCATGTCCAATGGTGGTCACTTCGCCGTGTCCAGGATATACAACAGTATCATCCGGCAGCACAAAGAGCTTCTCCTTAACAGAACGAATCAGTTCACTTGTGGAGCTGGTAGGAAAATCAGTTCTTCCGACTGATTCATCAAACAGCGTATCTCCGCTAATAAGAATATCGTCCTTTTCAAAATAAAAACAGCAGCTGCCGGAAGTATGTCCCGGAGTTGCAATAAGCTTACAGGATAGGCCTGCAGCTTCAATGATATCTCCATCATTATAAGTTATATCAGGAGAAACGGCACAGTCTGCACCAAAGTCATTGGAAAGGTTAAGGTATTTATCCTTACAGATTGCCTCTTCCTTTATGTAGCAACCAACCTTAACTCCTGTAATCTCACGAAGCTTGTCCACTCCTCCAATATGATCAAAGTGGCCGTGAGTCAGCAAAATGAGATCTATCTTAAATTTCTTTTCCGTAAGGGCGTCGAAAATCCTCTGACCCTGATCTGCAGGATCGAATAAGATACAGTGCCTAAAGCCCTCTGGATCTTCCTGATTCTCCTTAAAGACAAAATAGCAGTTGGTGCCCACCATACCAAGGGTAAACATTCCAACGTTAGTCTCTTTTTCAGCCATCAGCCTGTAGTCCTTTCAATGTCGATGACAGAATCGATCTGTCTGATCTTATCAACGATCTCACGAAGCTGAGCCCTTGATGATACCTGGAAGGATGTCTCCATTGTTGCAAGTCCCTGTTTGCTGGTCCTTGTGTTCATGGAAATGATATCGATATCTTTCTCTGTAAGAGCTCTTGAAACATCAGCCAGAAGACCATGTCTGTTATTGGCAAAGATCTTAATGGTAGCAGCATATTTTCCACCGGAAGCAGCTGTGTCGCTCTGCCATCTGGCTTCGATAAGCCTTGTCCTGTCTTCTTCCTGCATCTTAACTACATTGATACAGTCCTTACGATGGATCGATACGCCTCTTCCTCTTGTGACAAAGCCGCAAATCTCATCTCCGGGAACAGGATTACAGCATTTAGAAAATCTAACTGCCACATCATGAACACCCTTAACAATGATCTCATTGTCAGAACCTGATACCTGAGGAGTAATATGGCTCTCAGCAACTGCTGCAAGAACCTCCTCATCAGTGATGTTCCGCTTGTGCTCCTTATCTCCAAGCTCTAAGAGCTTATTGATGATCTGACCTTCCTTGAGTCCTCCATGACCAACTGCTGCAAGAACTGCATCCCACTCGTGGAAGCCGTATTTCTTGGTAACTATAGCCTGATACTCAGGTTTGGCGATTATAAAGTAGTCCAGTCCTTTACTCTTACAATACTCAATGAGAAGCTCTTTTCCCTTGGTAATGTTCTCTTCCTTGAGCTCGTGTCTGAACCACTGATTGATCTTATTCTTAGTAGAGGTAGCCTTTGCAATAGCAAGCCAGTCTCTTGACGGTCCTCTGGAATTCTGGCTGGTTACAACCTCAATTCTGTCACCGTTCTGGATCTTGTAATCAATAGGAACCAGTTTGCCATTGACCTTGGCACCGATCATCTTATTACCAACAGCGCTATGAATGCTGTAAGCAAAGTCGATAGGTGTAGATCCTGCTGGAAGGTTCTTAACTTCACCTGTAGGGGTAAAGCAATAAACATCCTCAGAAAACAGGTTAAGGTCACTCTTAAGAAGACTCATGAACTCCTGGTTATCAGAAAGATCCTGTTGCCATTCAAGAATCTGACGAAGCCAGATGAGCTTCTCCTCTTCACCGCTTTCAGACTTCTTGCCGTCTGAAGCCTCTTTATATTTCCAGTGGGCAGCAATACCGTATTCAGCAGCCCTGTGCATATCATAGGTTCTGATCTGAATCTCAAAAGGCTGACCAGTCTGTCCAATCAGTGTAGTATGAAGCGACTGGTACATATTAGGCTTTGGCATTGCTATGTAATCCTTAAATCTACCGGGAATAGGCTTATAAAGCTCATGGATTACACCAAGGGCTGCATAGCAGTCTTTTACAGTATCAACAATGATACGGATAGCGAAAAGATCATAGATCTGATCGAGGGTCTTGTTCTGGTTGCGCATCTTCTTATAGATACTGAAGAAGTGCTTAACTCTTCCGTTAACCTCGCCCTTGATACCTGCATCAGCTATGTTCTTACGAACATTCTCACAGATTTCTTCAACGTAGCGCTCACGCTCGCTCTTTCTGATAGCAACCTTATCAACCAGATCCCTATATACATCAGGCATCAGATATTTAAGGGAAAGGTCATCAAGCTCAACCTTGATCCTGCTGATACCAAGTCTTCCTGCAATAGGTGAATAGATATCCAACGTCTCCTGCGCAATTCTTTGCTGCTTCTCAGGTGGCATATGGGCCAGAGTTCTCATATTATGGAGTCTGTCCGCCAGCTTAATAAGGATGACACGGATATCGTGAGCCATAGCAAGGAACATCTTACGCAGGTTCTGAGCCTGCATATCGATCTGTTCCTGAGTTTTATTAGTATTATCTGTAGTCAGCTGCAAAGCTGTCAGTTTGGTAACACCGTCAACAAGTAGTGCTACGTCTGTTCCAAAGGTCTGTTCAATCTCTTCATTGGTGCAAATGGTATCTTCAACGACATCATGAAGAAGACCTGCTGCAATGGTCTCTTTATCCATTTCCAGGTCAGCCAGGATAATTGCAACACAAAGAGGGTGAATGATATAAGGTTCACCCGACTTACGTGTCTGTCCCTCATGGGCAGCAGCCGCCTGATGATATGCCTTTTCAATAAGAGAAATATCATCTGAAGGGTGATACTTTCTTACCCTTTCGATAAGACCCTTATATAGGCAATCCGGAGACTGAAACTCAGGAGTGGCTTCAATTTTTCCGTCATCGAAGTTTTGCGCCATTAAAGATTACTTCCCTTCGTAGCTAAGCGCTGCATCTAATCTGTATTTGCTAAGTCTCTCTCTTCCTTTGAGACCCTTAAGCTCCATAAGTACAAGAATACCTGCAACCTCACCACCAAGCATCTCAACAAGCTTGATCATAGCCTCGATAGTTCCACCTGTAGCCATAAGGTCGTCTACAAGAAGAACCTTCTGTCCAGGCTGGATTGAATCCTTGTGAAGCTCTAAAGTAGCCTGACCATACTCAAGATCATAGGATACTTCAACTGTCTCGCAAGGAAGCTTACCCTTCTTACGAACAGGAACAAGAGCCTTTCCTCTGTTATATGCAATAGGAGCACTGAAGATAAAGCCTCTTGACTCAGCTCCGAGAACAACATCAAAATCAAGATCCTTAACAAGGTCCTGCATCTTGTCGATAGCAAGCTTAAATCCATCAGGATCCTGAAGAACTGATGTGATATCCCTGAACATTATTCCTTTCTCTGGAAAATCCGGTATTGTACGTACATAATCCTGAAGTTCTTTCATTTCTGATAACCCTCTCTAAACATTATATTTTGTTACTATTCAGAGCCAAGCGGAAACATTTAAAAATACAAATGTTGAGTTTACTCAAACAGATGCATTTTTAAATATTTCCATTTGGCGGATATCCAACAACTCGAAAACGTATGCGTTTTCGAGTCTTGGCTCTGAATAGTACATACACTCGACATTATATTATATCACAGATATTATAGCTGTACCAATTTATTGCAATAAAAGAGAGCTGGAAAAGGGACTTGAACCCTCGACCTACTGATTACGAATCAGTTGCGCTACCGACTGCGCTATTCCAGCTCGTTCATAAACCCAATAAAAAGGGCACATCACTCATTATAATGTGCCCTTTGAGAATTTACAAGCAGGTACTTTACTTTGTATCAGGTTTCTTTGGAGCTGTTTTCTTAGAAGTAGACGCTTTCTTTGTTGTGGTCTTCTTCGCGGTAGTCTTTCCTGCGTTCTTCTTTGCAGGTGCCTTCTTGGTCACGCTCTTCAAAGCTTCTTTGGATACAATACTGAAGATCCTCTCTTCTTCAATCTTTTCGTACTTCTCCTCAATAGCCTTCTCCTGCTCCAAAAGTTCTTTTTCATACTTGAGCTTCAGTTCCTTAAGAAGTCTCTCTTCCTCAAGACTCTGTCTCTCTTTGAGCTCAGCAATCCTCTCCTGACGCTCTTTTTCCTTCTTGATCTCTTCCTCTTCCTTGATAGCTCTTATCTTCTTCTCCTGCTCAGTGTATGGAGTGTAGCTGAAGATTGAAAGAGATACAGGTGCCATCTGTAGGCCAATGGAGTAGTTTCTGCCATCCATTTCCTTCCTCTTGGCTTCTCTTCTGCCTTCATTTATCTTGCCTGTTCCGCCAAAAGAAATATCATCGGAATTAAAGATCTCCTGATACCTTCCATCAGCCGGAACACCAATCTCAAACTGTCTCTCAACGCCGGCCATATTAGCTACAACAACCAGCATTTCCTTGTCACTTTCAGTCTTTCTTACAAAAGCAAGCATGCACTCGTCAGAAGCAAGGACATTGATCCATTCAAATCCGCCCTCATTATTGTCAAAGATGTGAAGTGCAGGATTTGCATAGTAGAGATCATTGAGCTTCTTTACAAGATTCTCAACAAACACTGCCTGGTCAATTGTAAGGGCGTCAGGCTCCATGTAAAGGTGCTTTCTGCCGGGATGAACCATCATAAAGCTGATTGCAAGACGAAGGTTCGCCATCTTCTGTGAAGTATCTCCGGGCATCCTATAGTAAAGTCCCTCAAGGCCCTTTTCCAGATCCTCGTGGGTAAATGCCAGGATAAATCTCTCGGTATAGCTGTAAATAAGGCTGAAGGTAACTTCATCATGGTGACCAGCTCTAAAGAGAGGATCATTTTCCATATATGCAAGGAAATCCCTGGTCCAGCCATTATTCCACTTGTAATCAAAGCCAAGTCCGCCGTTATCGATCTCATCAGTAACGTGTGGCCAGCAAGCTGTCTCTTTTGTAAGAAGAAGAATCCCCGGATTGTCCTTGTGAAGCACTGTTGTAAACTGCTTAAGGAATTCCAGAGCCTCAAGGTTCTCGTTGCCGCCATAGATATTAGGCATCCATTCGCCAGGCTTTCTGTCATAGTCAAGGTACAGGATCCTTGAAATATCTGAGGTTCTGATTCCGTCAATATGGAAGTTCTCTACCCAGAACAGCGCGTTAGAAATGAGGAAGTTAGAAACCTCTTTTCTTCCATAATCAAATATAAGATCCCCTGACTTTGGATGAATTCCAACCCTTGGATCAGCATATTCAAAAAGAGCTCTTCCATCAAAATCAGAAAGTCCGCAGCTGGATTTCGGGAAGAAAGTAGGAACCCAGTCAAGGATAACTCTAATTCCTGCCTGATGCATTGTATCTACAAACTTCATAAATTCAGCAGTTGAACCATTTGCATCATCCAGAGCAAAGAAATTCAGGACATGATAAAAATGTCCGGGAACATGCTTCATTACAGGCATGAGCTCAATGGTGTTAAAGCCGTGGTTCTGAACATACTCAAGTACGTCTGCTGTAATCTCCTCCATGGATCCTTTGCCCTCATGTCTTCCGGCAAAAGCCTCAAGTGAGATCTCGCAGATTGAAAGGGGATCTTCGTCCCTGTTGAATTTTTTTCTCGCTGCAATCCACTTATCATCAGTCCACTTAATAGGCTTAATATCGTTGATCACTGAGATAGAGCCATTTTCTCCTCTGGACTTTGTAGCATAAGGATCAGGTCTTTTTAGGATCAGACCACTTCTAGTCTTGATCTCAAACTGATAGCCATCCCCTTCCTTTGCTCCGGGAATAAAGATCTCAAAAACGCCGATAGGATCAAGCCTGTGCATCTGACAGACTCTTCCATCCCATGTATTGAAGTCACCAATTACGCTGACTCTGGCAGCGGAAGGTGCCCAAACACAGAACTCGCATCCTTTAACGCCGTTTCTGGTCATCAGATGAGCGCCAAGTTTTTCATAAATGCGGAAATGAATACCACTTCCAAGCTTTATGAAGTCCTCTCTGTCCATAAGCGCACCGAAAGCATAAGGGTCAACAACCTTTGTCTCCTTGCCCTCAGTGTCCTTGATAATAAAGTAATACTTAAGCTTGTCTACGTAAGGCACGATGGCTGCATAAAATCCAGCTTCATCAGCCAGCTCCATCTCGTAGGTCTTTTTAGAGTTCTCAATATAAACCTGCATGGACTGTGCATCAGGATAAAACGCCTGGATCAGGTAGCTACTTCCCACCTTATGAGCGCCAAGTATCCTGTGGGGATTATCACCATCAGAGTAGATAATCTCCTCAATTTCCGGCCAGTTCATCATTTTGTATAACTTATTATTCAAAGTGATCCCTCCCATGAAGTTAAATTTATATATCATGTTTTTTCAGGTAAAAAGGTCAAACCGCTTATCATGCAAGCATGAAAGCGTTTCGACTTTTGACCTTATATCATTCATTGTACCACAATACCGCGTATATCGTGCAGGAACAATCCGCTAAGAAGCTTAGGTTCAAACCAGGTGGACTTTGGAGGCATGAGTTTTCCTGCATCTGCCACCTCAAAAAGCTCATTTATACTGGTGGGATACATTGAAAAAGCAAGGCACATGTCAGTCTTGCAGCGCCTTTCAAGTTCCTTAAGGCCTCTTATTCCGCCAACAAAATCTATTCTCTTATCAGTCTTAGGATCCTCAATGCCAAGGACAGGGAAAAGAACCTGATTCTGCAGAACAGATACATCCAGACCCTCTACAGGATCGTCGCTTGTGATGTCATCATGGGCATTTAACCTGAACCAACATCCATCAAGGAATAATCCAAATTCACCCTTCTTGGAAGGTTTTACTGCCGCTTCTTCCTTTTTAACATCGAACTTCTTTGAAAGCACAGAAAGAAATTCTTCAGGAGTCAATCCGTTAAGATCCTTAACTACCCTGTTGTAATCCATGATCATAAGCTCAGACTCAGGAAAAAGAACTGACAGGAAATAATCCGCTTCAAGATTCTTTTTGTACTGATCACCCTTTTCCTGCCTCATCTTAAGGCCAACCTTAACAGCTGAAGCGCATCTGTGGTGTCCGTCAGCGATGTAAATGTCATTAATGGAAGTAAACACTCGGCAGATCATGTTGTTCTCTTCCTCGTCTCCCATCAACCAAACCCTGTGTCTTACTCCATCTTCTGAAGTGAAGTCGTAAACAGGCTCATCCACCGTTTTAACCCTGTCAACTATCTCATTGATAGTGGCATTATCTCTGTAGCAAAGAAAAATCGGGCCAGTCTGCGCCTTACAGGTATAGACATGGTTTATTCTGTCCTTTTCCTTTTCTTCCCTTGTGTTTTCATGCTTTTTTATAACGCCATTTAAGTAATCATCTATAGAAGCAACAGCCACGATACCCGTCTGGCTTCTGCCGTCCATAGTAAGTTCATAAATATAGTAGGAATTAGCTTCGTCCTGTACAAAATCCCCTTTTTCTATCCTGTCCCAAAGCTGCTCCTTTGCTTTGTCATAGACTTCCGGAGCATACATATCGTGATCAGGTTCAAAAAAAGTTTCCGGCCTGTCGATAGCAAGGAAGGAATCAGGATTCTTTTCCACAACCTCTCTCGCTTCCTGTCTGTTATATACATCATAAGGAAGGGCTGCTATTTTTGATACCTTATCCGCAACAGGTCTAAAGGCTTTAAAAGGCTTTATATCTGCCATTTTGTCTCCTCCATATCAAAAAGTTTGGGAGAGATCTTGTCTTTCCAAAATCTCTCCCACTATTTTACTATATTTTACCGTATTTATACGTCTTTTCTTACCACTCTTACTCTGATTACTCCATCAACCTTAGACAGCTTCTTTACAATGTCATCTGTAACTGTATCTTCCAGATCAATAAGAGTATATGCGTAGTCACCTCTGGACTTATTTGTCATGTCTGAGATGTTCATACCTGCGCCGCCGAGCACTGTTGTAAACTGACTGATCATGTTAGCTACATTCTTGTGGAAAATAGCTACTCTTGGCTTGTCACAGATTCCCATATCGCAGTTAGGGAAATTGACTGAATTGTTGATGTTTCCATTTTCAAGATAATCCTTAAGCTCAAGAACTGCCTTAACAGCACAGTTATCCTCTGATTCCTCAGTTGAAGCACCAAGATGAGGGATAACAATACAACCATCATGACCTGCAATTACAGGGTTCGGGAAGTCTGTAACATACTTTCTGATCTTACCTGCATTGATACCTGAAAGAACATCAGCTTCGTTGCAAAGGATATCTCTTGCAAGGTTGATAAGGATTACGCCCTTCTTCATCTTAGCAATGGCATCCTTGTTGATCATACCCTTTGTAGAATCAAGAGCAGGTACATGGATTGTGATGATATCGCACTTTGAATAGATATCATCCACATTAGTAACGTGCTTAACATCTGAAGAAAGTCTCCATGCAGCATCGATTGAGAGATATGGATCATAGCCATAAACCTCCATACCAAGCTGTCTTGCAGCATTGGCAACACGTACGCCGATGGCACCAAGTCCGATAATACCAAGCTTTTTACCAAAGATCTCAGTTCCCGCAAACTTCTTCTTGGATTTCTCTGTGAGCTTTGCAATCTCAGGATCTCCCGCGTTAGCCTTAACCCACTCTGTTCCTCCGATAATGTCTCTTGAAGCAATGAGCATTGCAGCAAGCACCATCTCTTTTACGCCGTTAGCGTTAGCTCCCGGGGTGTTGAAAACAACAATGCCCTGCTGTGTGCACTTATCGAGAGGAATGTTATTAACTCCTGCTCCGGCTCTTGCTACAGCAAGAAGAGTATCAGAAAAGTCCATCTCAAGCATATTGGCGCTTCTAACAAGAATGCCTTCTGCTTCGTCTACATTATCAACAGCTGTGTACTGATCAGAGAAATTGTTAAGGCCGATCTTAGCGATTGGGTTTAAACATTTATACTTGTACATCTATATTAGCCTCCTGTTAGTTGTTCTTTTCGAATTCATTCATGAAATCAACGAGCTTCTGTACACCTTCCTGTGGCATAGCATTATAGATACTTGCTCTCATACCGCCAACTGTTCTGTGTCCCTTAAGACTTACGAAACCTGCCTTTGTAGCTTCAGCAATAAACTTGGCATTGAGTTCCTCAGAATCAGTAATAAATGGAACATTCATAAGAGAACGATCCTCGGGCCTTACTGTTCCCTTAAACATCTTGCTCTGATCAA
>JAEEGL010150153.1_pt1 | contig 12259 bp, 12 predicted proteins | sample 9134231 | NCBI WGS metagenome assembly JAEEGL01 (sample SAMN16246548, study PRJNA631951) | gut metagenome | biome: gut microbiome; feature: rumen; material: fiber-attached | host: Bos | place: Iran: Karaj | collected 2018-10
AGAAGGCGATGAGCGCGGCGAGCCCGAGCGCGAGAAGCGCTGCGCCGAGCGTAAGTATCAGCCGTATCGGGCGCACCGACATCGAGGTGACGCCCTGCCAGGCGAGCGCGAGCATCTTTTTCAGCGAATACTTCGATTCTCCCGCCTTGCGTTCGTGTCTGGCGTATTCCACCGTCGCGGAGGGGAAGCCCACCATCGGCACGAGCCCGCGCAGGAAGAGGTTGACCTCCTTGAACTCCGCGAGCGCGTCCAGCGCGCGCTTGCTCATCAGGCGGCAGTCGGCGTGGTCGGGAACGATCTCGACGCCCATCCTCCGCAGCGTCTTGTAATACCGCCGCGCGGTGCCGCGCTTGAAGGCGGAGTCGCTTTTGCGGTCGGAGCGCACGCCGTATACGACGTCGAAGCCCTCGTAATACTTATCGAGGAAGCCGTCTATGACGGAAACGTCGTCCTGCAGGTCGGCGTCGATGGAGATCGTCATATCGCAGTCGTCCTTCGCGGCGAGGAGCCCGGCGAGCAGCGCGTTCTGATGTCCGCGGTTGCGCGAGAGCTTCAGCCCCGCGGCGTAGGGGCTGACGGACTTCAGCCCTGCGATGAACTTCCACGTGCAGTCCTTCGAGCCGTCGTCGACGAAGAGCACGCGGCTTTCCGCCGAAACGCGCCCCGCCTCCGCGAGCTCCGCGACGCGCCCGAGCAGCACGCGCGAGGTTTCCGGCAGCGCCTCCTCCTCGTTGAAGCATGGCACGACGATATAGAGCGTATCGTTATTTCTCACGGGGTTTCACTCCCTTGCTTTTGTTTCCGAATACATCTTACCACAAAACGCTTCGAAATACAAGTGCGCACGCGCGAAAACTCGCTTCGTCCGCAACTTTCACTTGCAAAATCCGCCGTTTGGTATTATAATATATTCTGTATAGTAGGGTAAATATGGAGTAGTATTATTATCCGTCGCCGAATGGGACGAAAAGCCGTGCGAAAGGGGCGTGAAGCGCGTGAAAAAAACAGCTGCCATAATGCTTGCGGCGCTGCTTGCGTTCGCGCTCGCAATCCCCGCCGGCGCGTTGACCGTGCCGGAAAAGCTGAACGTCCCGACCGGCGTCGCCGCGGAAAATCTGCTCGCCGAGGAATACCAGTACCGCACGCTCGTTTACTTCACGCTTCAGGACGATATAATCGAGGTTATGTCCACCGAGCCGTCGCGCTATAACGCGCTGACCATGGAGGGCAAGCTGTACGTGCAGTTCTCGATCGACGGCGGCAACTGGGCGAGCTTCTATTTTACCTCCGCGGACGACGAGGGGAACGAGGTGCAGCGCGTCTGGAAAAAGCTGACCGTCACGCGCAAAAACAGCGTTTCCGTGCTCAACCTGATGCGCGAGCAGGAGCGCTCGCAACTCCCCGACGACGTCTACTACTACGATCCCGAGCTGCCGCAGAACAGCACTCTGCTGAACGAGGAACACGAATTCCGCTTCCGCGTCCGCGTGGAGCTCGAATGGATAGACAAAAACGACCTTGTGACGAAGAGCGTCACGTCGCCGTGGTCGGCGGCGGTGACCGCCTCCACGAAGGTGACGGAGGATACGCTTCCGCAGACGCTTCGCTTGCCCGCGGTCGTGTCCGCCGAGCCGCTCGACGGCGCGAACGGCGCGGAGCTTTCCGTGACCGCGAAGCCGCCGGTGCAGGTGAAGCTCGTCGACCGCTTCCTCCGCGAAAACGGCGGCGCGGGAGTCGCCCTTCGCGCGCAGGTCTCGCTCAACGAGGGCGAATGGCTGGACGCGCCCGCCGCGGAGTCCGCGCCGGACATGGCGCGTTTCACGCTGCCGCAGGAGCCGGAATTCGCGGATGCGAAGGCTGTCAAGCGGAGCAACGTTCGCGTCCGGTTTGCCTACGCCGTTTCCGGCAGGGATATGAGATCCGACTGGACCGAGGCGACCGCGATCGGCGAATACCTCGATCAGGGGAACAACCCGCAGTTTGAGGCGCCGTCCTTCCTTATGAACGATTTTCTCGGGCTGAAGGTATGGATATGGATGCTCGCGGGCATCGCGATACTGCTCGCGGTTACGGCCGCGGCGCTCGTACGGGGGAGAAGATATTGATTATCATCGGCATAGATCCGGGGCTCGCCACCATCGGCTTCGGAGTCATAGACTACGCGGGCGGACGCTTCAGAACGCTCGACTACGGCGTGCTGACCACGCCGGCGCATACTCCCGTGCCGGAGCGGCTGGAGCGCATCTTCGCGGACGCTTCCGCGCTTTTCGCGAAATACCGCCCCGACGCCATCTCGATGGAGGAGCTTTATTTCAGCAAAAATATCACCACCGGCATACCCGTCGCGGAGGCGAGGGGAGTTCTGCTCCTCGCGGCGCAGAAGACGGGGGTCGGCGTTTACGAATACAATCCCGCCGAGGTCAAGCAGGCGATCGTCGGCTACGGCAAGGCGGAGAAAAAGCAGGTAATGGAAATGACCCGCATGCTGCTCAATCTCAAGCAGATACCGCGTCCGGACGACGCCGCCGACGCGCTCGCCGTCGCGGTCTGCCACGCGCACTGCTCCGGCTCGCTGAACGTCTACGAAATGAACCGCGGCGCCGCCCGCAGAAATATAAGATAACGGAGAAGCATTATGTATCATCATCTCAGAGGCATACTTGACAGCGCCGGCCCCGGCTGGGCGGTCGTCGACTGCGGCGGGGTGGGCTACTACGCCGGCGTGTCGAGCAACACCTACCGCAATCTGCCCGCGCTCGGCGAAAAGGTGAAGCTGCTCACTCACTACGTCGTCCGCGAGGACGCCGCCGAGCTTTACGGCTTTTTGACGCAGGAGGAGCTGGACTGCTTCCGCAGCATGATCTCCGTCAGCGGCGTCGGGCCGAAGGCGGCGCTGGCGATACTTTCGGAGCTTACTCCCGACCGCTTCGCCTCCGCGGTATCGGCGGGGGACTACAAGCTGCTGACGCTCGCTAACGGCGTCGGGCCGAAGCTCGCCCAGCGCATCGTGCTCGAGCTGAAGGGCAAGCTCGGCGATATTTCCGAGCTGACCGGCGGCGACGTTCCGCAGGTGCGCGGCAACAAGGCGGAAGCGGCGCAGGCGCTCGAGGCGCTCGGCATGAAGCCGCGTGAAGCGGCGGCGGCGGTCGCTCCGCTGGACGGCGATATGACCGTCGAGCAGCTGATCGCGGCGGCGCTCGGCAAGCGCTGAACCGAAAGGAGAAGTTGATATGCAGATGGATTACGAAGATTTCGACGAGGGCCGCTTCGTCGCCCCCGAAGAAAATATATACGACAGAGACATAGAGAACACCCTCCGTCCGCGCACGCTTGACGAGTACGTCGGGCAGGAGAAGGTGAAAGAGAACCTGCGCATCTTCATCGAAGCGGCGAAGAAGCGCGGCGAGCCGATAGACCACTGCCTGCTTTACGGGCCTCCCGGCCTCGGCAAAACCACCCTCGCCGGCGTCATCGCCAACGAGATGAATACGAATATCCGCGTCACGAGCGGCCCGGCGATCGAGAAGCCGGCGGACCTCGCGGCGCTGCTGACCAACCTCGGCGAAGGCGACGTGCTCTTCATCGATGAGATACACCGCCTTTCCACTGCGGTCGAAGAGGTGCTCTACCCCGCGATGGAGGATTTCGCCATCGACATCATCATCGGCAAGGGCCCGTCGGCGCGCTCGATAAGGCTCGACCTGCGGCGCTTCACGCTGATAGGCGCGACGACCAAGCCCGGCTCGATCTCCAACCCGCTGCGCGACCGCTTCGGCGTGCTTTTCAGACTCGAAATGTACTCCCTGCGGGAGCTTGCGGACATCGTCACGCGCAGCGCCGGCATCCTCGGCATCAACTGCGCGCCGGACGGCGCGATGCAGATCGCGAAATGCAGCCGCGGCACGCCCCGCGTCGCCAACCGCCTGCTCAAGCGCGTCCGCGACTACGCGGAGGTCATGGCGGACGGCGTCATCACCGCGGAGGCGACCGCGAAGGCGCTGGAGCTGATGGAGATCGACTCCCTCGGCCTCGACACCGTCGACCGCCGCATCCTCGGCGCGATAGCGAATACCTTCGGCGGCGGCCCCGTCGGAGTTGAAACGCTCGCCGCCGCGACGGGCGAGGAGTCCGCGAGCATCGAGGATGTATACGAGCCGTATCTTATGCAGCTCGGCTTCATAAACCGCACGCCGCGCGGCAGGTGCCTGACGAAGGCGGCTTACGAATATCTCGGCATCCCCGTCAAGGAGGACGCGCAGATCAAATTCGACGTTTAAGATACGTTAAGGAGAAACTATGAGGATTGCAAACGGCTGGCGCGATTACGAGCTGCTCGACGCTTCCGACGGCGAACGCCTGGAGCGCTGGGGCGACTTCTGCGTCGTGCGCCCCGACCCGCAGGTGATATGGACGACGGATAAAAAAGACCGCCGCTGGCGCGAATTCGCCGGCCGCTACCACCGCTCCGAAACGGGCGGCGGACGCTGGGAGGACAGAGGTCTTCCGGCGCAGTCGCGCATCAGTTACGGCGGCTATAACTTCGTTATCAAGCCGATGGGATTCAAGCATATGGGCATCTTTCCGGAGCAGGCGGTCAACTGGGATTACGCCGCGGCGAAGCTGAAAAAGCGTTCCGGCGCGCGCGTGCTCAACCTCTTCGCCTACACAGGCGGAGCGACCGTCGCCTGCCTCGCCGCCGGCGCGCAGGTCACGCACGTCGACGCGTCGAAGGGCATGATCGCGATGGCGAAGGAAAACGCCGCGCTCTCCGGCCTCGCGGATGCGCCCGTGCGCTGGATCGCGGACGACTGCCTCGCCTTCGTCCGCCGCGAACAGCGCCGCGGCAAGACCTACGACGCGATAATCTGCGATCCCCCGTCCTACGGCAGGGGAAGCGGCTCGCAGGTGTGGAAGCTGGAGGACGACCTTTACGTCTTCTGCGCCGAATGCGCCAAGCTGCTCTCGGACGATCCCGTTTTCTTCATTCTGAATATGTACACCACCGCGCTCGCGCCGTCTGTCGGCGGGCAGATACTTTCCCTCACCGCGGGCAAGGGCGCGAACAGCCGCACGGTCAGCGACGAGATCGGGCTTCCGATAGTCAGCGGCGGGGCGCTCCCCTGCGGCAACACCACGATAACGGAGTTTTTGAAATAGCGAATGGACGAGTTTGTACGCTTTGAAAACGCCGGCTTCACCTACGGCAAGAGCGAAACGCCGGCGCTGAAAAATATAAATATGACCATCGCGAAGGGCGAATTTGTCGCGGTACTCGGCCATAACGGCAGCGGCAAGTCCACGCTGGCGAAGCTCATCAACTGCATCCTTATCCCCACCGAGGGCAAGGTCTTCACCGCCGGCATGGACACCTCCGACGAGGCGAATACGTTTGAAATACGCCGCCGCGCCGGCATGGTCTTCCAGAACCCCGATAACCAGCTCGTCGCCACCGTCGTCGAGGACGACGTGGCGTTCGCGCCGGAGAACCTCGGGCTTCCGCGCGAGGAGATACGCCGCAGAGTGGACGACGCGCTGAACGCGGTCGGGATGCACGACCACCGCGAGTATACGCCCGCGAACCTTTCCGGCGGGCAGAAGCAGCGCGTCGCGATCGCCGGCGTGCTCGCCATGGAGCCGGAATGTCTGATAATGGACGAGGCGACCTCGATGCTCGATCCCGTCGGCAGACGGGAGGTAACAGCGATCGCGCACCGGCTGAACGAGGAGCGCGGCATGACCGTCGTCTGCGTGACGCATCACATGAGCGAAGCGGTCTCCGCCGACCGCGTGATAGTGCTGAAGGAAGGCGGGATACTGCTCGACGGAGCGCCGCGGGAGGTCTTCTCGCAGCGCGAAAAGCTCGCGGAAAGCGGCCTGATACCGCCGCAGCCGTCGCAGCTCGCGGATCTGCTCCGCGGCGAAGGCTTCGACCTCCCCGCCGGCATTCTCACCGCCGACGAGTGCATAGCCGCGATAAAAGCCCTTTTGAAAGGATAACCCGAATTGATAACCATTTCCACGGAAAACCTGACTCATACCTACTCGCCCGGCAGTCCGTTTGAAAAGACCGCCGTCAGCGGCGTGTCCTTCACGCTGAAAAGCGGCGACGTCATGGGCGTGATCGGTCACACCGGCAGCGGAAAGTCCACGCTTATACGCCACCTGAACGGACTTATGAAGCCGACCTCCGGCACGGTCAGGGCGGACGGCGAGGACATCTTCGCCAAGGGCTACGACCGCCGCCGGCTGCGCCACCGCGTCGGCCTGGTTTTCCAGTACCCCGAATACCAGCTTTTCGACGAAACGGTCGAGAAGGATATCGCCTTCGGCCCGCGCAATATGGGCTGCGGCGATGAAGAAATAAAACGTCGCGTTGAGAAGGCGGCGGAGTTTGCCGGACTTACCGCGCGCGAGCTGAAGGCGTCGCCCTTCGAGCTCTCGGGCGGGCAGAAGCGCCGCGCCGCGCTCGCGGGCGTGCTCGCGATGGAGCCGGAGGCGCTGGTGCTCGACGAGCCCGCCGCTGGGCTCGATCCGGTGTCGCGCCGCCGCATAATGCTCGACATACTCGCCTACGCGAAGGAGACGAACGCCGCGATCCTGCTCGTCAGCCACTCGATGGAGGATATCGCCGCTTATACGACCTCGGTCGCCGTCATGCGCGAGGGAAAGTTCGTCATGCAGGGCGCGACGCGAGACGTTTTCTCCCGCGTCGGCGAGCTCGCGGAGCACGGGCTTTCCGTGCCGCAGGTCACGCGCATCTGCTCCGAGACCGGCTGCGAAGGCACCGTCCTCACGGTCGAGGAGGGCGCGGAAGCGGTCAAAAAGCTGCTCGGGAGGGGTTCGTTATGAGAGACATAACCCTCGGCAGCTACTACCGCGCCGATTCGGTCATCCACAAGCTCGACGCGCGCGTGAAGATACTGCTCATGATAGTGCTGATGGCGGCGATCTTCACCGCGAACGGCACCGTTTCATACGCCGCTGTGTTTCTCTTCAGCGCTGCCGTGATGCTGATGACGAAGGTGCCGCTGAAGCTCTATATGAAGAGCTTAAAGCCGCTGCTGATACTCGTTATATTCACCTCGCTGCTGAATATCTTTTACACTCCCGGCGTGATACCGCTTTTCGACTGGTGGATATTCCACCCGAAATTCGAGGGCGTTCTCTTCTCGCTGAAGATGATAGTGAGGATAGTAAGCTTGATAATCGTCAGCTCCGCGCTGATGTATACGACTACGCCGGTCGCGCTGACCGACGGGCTTGAATGGCTGATGAAGCCGCTGAAGCTCGTGCGCTTCCCGGTGCACGAAACGGCGCTGATGATGACCCTCGCGCTCCGCTTCATCCCGACTCTGCTCGAAGAGGCGGATAAGATAATGAACGCGCAGAAGGCGAGGGGAGCGGACTTCGAGAGCGGAGGCCTTTTCCGCAGGGCGAAGGCGCTGATACCGGTGCTCGTGCCGCTGCTCGTTTCGGCGTTCCGCCGCGCTCCGGAGCTCGCCACGGCGATGGAGTGCCGCTGCTACCGCGGCGGCGAGGGCAGAACGAAGCTCCGCGTCATGAAGGCGGGATACCGCGACGCGCTTGCCGCGCTGATAGTCCTCGCGCTGCTCGGCGCGGTGATATTCGCAAGGGTGAAAGGAATTGACGTGCCCCCATGGAGCGAAATATTAAACTTGATATAACCTATATCGGCAGCGCCTACTGCGGCTGGCAGTCCCAGCGCAACGGCACGACGGTGCAGGAAACGCTCGCCGCCGCGATAGAAAAGCTGACCGGCGCGTATCCGAAGCTCCACGGCTGCGGCAGAACGGATTCCGGCGTCCACGCCAAGAACTACGTCTGCTCCTTCAGGACGCCGTCGAAGGCTTCGCCCGAAACCTTCGTGCGCGGGCTGAACGCACTGCTGCCGCGCGATATCGCGGTGAAGGCGGCTTCCGAAGCGGCGCCGGACTTCCATGCGCGTTTCAGCGTGACGGGCAAGAAATACGAGTATTACATACTGAATTCGCCGCAGCGCGATCCGTTTTGGGAGGGGCGCGCGCTCCACTACCCCTACCCGCTGGACGAAAAGCTGCTCGACAGAGCGGCGAAGGCGTACCTCGGCGAGCACGACTTCTCGGCGTTTTGCTCGGCGGGCGGTTCTGTCAAAGATAAAGTCAGAACGATAACCGAATCGTCCGTGCGGCGCGAGGGCGACCTTGTCGTCTTCTCGGTCGCGGGCAGCGGATTTTTATACAACATGGTGCGGATAATGGCCGGCACGCTGCTTGAGATCGCGCAGGGCAAGATCGCTCCGGACGCGCTTTCGGGCATAATCGCCTCCGGCGACAGGAACGCCGCCGGCGCGACCGCGAAACCGCAGGGACTCTATTTGAGCGAAGTATATTACGACTGAAAGCGGAGAGAGAATGAAACGCAAAACCGACGCCCGCGAGCTTACGCGGGACGAAAAAAACAGAATACGCAGGCGCAAGCGCATACTGAAGACGGTCTTTTGGATAGCCGTCCTCGGCGTTGCCGCGTGGTTTTTTCTCTTCGGCAACGACGTCATCTCCTTCAAGGGCATAAAGAACTTCTTTATCGAGACCTTCACCTCGGGCAAGGACGACAAGGTCGCGCCGCTTAACGGCACCTCCGTCGAGGACGTGAAACTGATGGGCTCGGATATGCTCGTCGTCAGCGACATCGGCGTGATGCTGATGAGCGGCAGCGGCCGAGAACTGCTGACCGCTCAGCACGGCTGCGCGAAACCGTCCGCCGTCGCATGCGGCGACCGGTTCCTTGTCTTCGACCGCGGGGGCGTGCGCTGGGAGCTTTATTCCAAGGACGGGCTCATACGCTCCGGCGCGGCGCCTTATGACATAACCGACGCCGCGGTCGCCTCAAACGGCAGCATGGCGCTTGTCACGACCTCGAAAAGCTACCACAACGAGGTGCATTATTTCGACTCTGACGGAGCGGAGACTTACGTCTGGTACTCCGCCGACAATTACATATACAAGGTCGGCATGAAGTCGAACGGCAAGATGCTGACCGCCCTCGGCATGAGCGCCGAAAGCGGCGAAAGCTCCGTAACGGCGTTCCTTTTCGAGCCGAGCAGCAAGGCGGAGCCGCTCAGAGTTCCGCTCGGCGGTAATAATTTCTACTACGTCTCATATAAAGGTAGTAACGCCACGATTATCGGCGATTCGAGCGCCGTGACGCTGAACGACGAGGGCGGCACGGAGGCGACCTTCGACTACGGCGGAATGAGCCTGCGCGGTTACGCGAACACGTCCGACCGCACAGTGCTCGTGTTCAGCAAATACGGCGTCGGCAGGGAGCACGTTATCGTCTCCGTCGACGACGACGGCGAAGAATATGCGCGCGCGGAGCTCTCGGTCGATTTCCGCTGCGTTTCGGCCGGTAAAAGCGGCGTCGCCGTTCTCGGGTCGCACGAAGTAACGGTTTTCTCAAAGAAGCTTGAGCAGGAGGCGGTCGCCGAGACCTCCGCCGACGGCAGCTACGCCTGTGTTTCGGGGGATAACGTTTTCGTTTTCGGCGTCGGCAGCATTTCCAAGATCCCCGTCTGATGAAAGGAGCGTTTTATGAATATTGCGCTTGATATTATAGCGGTCGCCATAGTCGCCGCATCCGTGCTTCTCGGCATAAAAAAGGGCTTTTTGAAGACGGTCCTCGCGCTCGCGGGAATGATTCTCGTCTTCTTCCTTGCGTATAAGCTCTCCGTCCCGCTGGGGAACGTGATAGATGAAAAGATCGTCAATCCGTCGCTTCGCGGAACTGCGTCGAGCCGCATCGCCGACAAGATAGGCGTCGAGCTTCAGGAGGGCGACAAGGAAGCCCAGCTCGAGAACTTCGAGGCCGAGATAGAGCAGAAAAACGAGAGCGAGGAGGGGCTTACCGTCCTCGGCATCGGGAGGGAAAAGATAAATCAGGCGGCGCAGGAGGCGTCCGGCAGCGTCGTCAAGGGAATATTCTCGCTTGTCGATAAGCTTTCCGGCAGTGTTTCGCGTATTATCGCGGCGGTCGCGATAATCCTCGCGGGCGTGCTGATCCTCTTCGTGCTGAAGCTGGTCATACGGCCGCTTCTGAAGGCGGTGCACCTCGGCGGGTTCGATTCCGCGCTCGGCGGCGTGCTCGGCGGCGCGCGGGGCGTGCTGATAGTGCTGCTGCTGGCGTTCGTCCTGCGGCTCGCGCTCCCCGCGATCTCAAACACAATCAACCGCGAGACCATAGACAAAACGCTGGTTTTTAAATACGCTTACTCACTCGTCGACGGCGAGTAACGATAAATACACTCTGATCAAGGAGCGATACCATGAACATTCCGAACGTACTCACAATATGCAGATTCATAATGATCCCGTTCTTTTTCTGGGCGTACAAAGCGGAGAACTTCCTGCTCGCGGCGATCCTCTTCTTCGTCGCGGGAGTTACCGACGTGCTCGACGGCTGGATCGCGCGCAGGTTCAACATGACGACCGACCTCGGCAAGATAATCGATCCGCTCGCGGACAAGCTGATGCAGATGTGCGCGGTCGTGCTCCTCGCGTGGGAGTTCCCGCAGCTGCTCTGGCTGCTCGCGATGCTCTGCGCCAAGGAGGTGCTGCAGATAATCGGCGGCTTCAAGCTGATAAAGGATAAGAAGGAGATTATGCCTTCGAAGTGGTACGGCAAGCTTAACACGGCGATAATCTTCATCTTTCTGAGCCTGCTCATCTGGCGCGGCTACGGTATCGAAGGCCACCTCGACGACAGCGGCGTTTCGCTCGGATGGGGCATTCCGAAGCCGGTCTGCTTCGTGGTCTTCGGCATCGTCGGAGTGCTGCTCGTGTACTCCTTCATCCGCTACTACAACGAGGGCTTCAAGGGCGCGTACAAGCGCGCCGAGATAAAGGCGGAGCGTCACGCCGAGAAGGCGGAGAAGCTCGCCGAGCGCGCCGAAAAGCACGCCGAGAAGGCGAAGGAGCACGCGGATATCGCCGTCAGGAACGCCGAGCAGGCGGTCGAGAAGGCGAACGACCGCGCCGAACGCGCCGCCGCGAAAGCGGGGGAGGCCGCGAAGGCCGCCCGCAAGGATGAAACGGAAGACTGATACCGATACAGTCGAACACCGAAGAACAGGAGTAACGAAATGCTTTGCAGCAAATGTAAAAAACGCGTGGCGGTAGTCTTCGTCACGAAGATGGATAACGGCAAGCCGGTCAACGAGGGCTACTGCATACCCTGCGCCCGCGAAATGAACCTCCCGAACATCCGCAACATCATCGACCGTATGGGTATGACCGAGGAGGATATAGAAGCGGTCAACGAGAGCATGGCGCAGCTTATAGGCGACGGCGATATGTTCGAGCCGGGCGGCACCGCGCCGATGCCCTTCTTCCAGGTCTCCGGCGACAAGGAAAGCAGGGACGACGGCAAAAAGCAGAGGGGAAAAGGCAAAAAGGCGCAGGAGCAGCCGGAGAAGGAGCAGAAGCGCAAGTTCCTCGACGGCTTCTGCATCAACCTTTCCGAGCGCGTCCGTCAGGGCAAGGTCGACCGCATCATCGGCCGCGACAAGGAGATCTACCGCGCCGTCCAGATACTCAACCGCCGCATCAAGAACAATCCCTGCCTCATCGGCGAAGCCGGCGTCGGCAAGACCGCCATCGCCGAGGGGCTCGCTTACGCGCTTCAGCACGCGGACTTCATCCCTCCGCGCCTGCGCAAAAAGGAGATTCACCTGCTCGACCTGACCGCGCTGGTTGCCGGAACGCAGTTCCGCGGGCAGTTCGAGAGCCGCGTCAAGGGGCTCGTCGACGAGGTCAAGCGCGAGGGGAACATCATACTTTTCATCGACGAGGTGCATAACCGCATCGGCACCGGCGAGAGCGAGGGCGGCATGAACGCCGCCAACATCCTCAAGCCCGCCCTTTCGCGCGGCGAGATACAGGTCATCGGCGCGACCACCTTCGGCGAATACCGCAAGTATATCGAGAAGGACGCCGCGCTCGAGCGCCGCTTCCAGACGATAAACGTCGACGAGCCGAGCGTGGCCGAGACCGCCGCCATCCTCGAGGGGATAAAGGGCTATTACGAAGAACACCACGGCGTGAAGCTGGAAGACGGGCTTTGCTACAAGGCCGCCTCCCTCGCCGCGAAATACATCACCGACCGCTTCATGCCGGATAAGGCGATAGACCTTATCGACGAGGCGTGCTCCACCGCGAGCATCAAGAACAAGGAAGCGGCGAAGCTCGCGGAGCTGGAGGAAAAG
>JAEEGL010741247.1_pt1 | contig 12259 bp, 8 predicted proteins | sample 9134231 | NCBI WGS metagenome assembly JAEEGL01 (sample SAMN16246548, study PRJNA631951) | gut metagenome | biome: gut microbiome; feature: rumen; material: fiber-attached | host: Bos | place: Iran: Karaj | collected 2018-10
CTCCAAGTAGAGAGGGAGCCTTTGCGTTCCCCCTCTTTTTGGAGGACGATAGGTTGAGTCCCCCTATACTCTCAGCCACATACTTATTGGCCAGCAGCATGAACTCCTCGATAAGTTGCGTGGCGTCATTCGACTTCTTAAAGTAGGCCCGCGTGGGCTTGCCGTCGGCGTCAATGTCGAAGTGCAGCTCCTCGCGGTCGAACTTCACCGCCCCGCCCTTGAAGCGGCGCTCCCGCAAGTGCTTGGCCAGCTTGTCGAGCATGCGCAATTCAGCCTCCCCCTTCCCCTCCAAAAGGAGGGGTGCCTCAGCCGCACGATCCCCCCCTCCTTTTTGGGAGGGGTTGGGGGTGGGCTTCAGAATCTCCTGAACCTCCTCGTAGGCATACCTTCTGTTGCTCCTGATGACGGTGTGGACTATGCGGTAGTCCTTCACGTTAGCCTCCTCGTCCAGAAGGAAGATGACGCTATAGCACAGCTTTTCCTCGTCAGGTCTCAGCGAACAGATGAAGTTACACAGCCGCTCGGGCAGCATGGGTATGGTGCGGTCCACGAGATATACGCTGGTAGCACGCTTCGTGGCCTCCTTGTCGATAATGCTGCCCTCCTTCACGTAGTGGCTCACGTCGGCAATATGAACGCCTACCTCATAAAGACCTCTCCCCGCGCCCTCTCCAAGTAGAGAGGGAGCCTTCGAGTCCCCCCTCCTTTTGGAGGGGGATAGGGGGAGGCTTCTTATCGACAGTGCATCATCGAAGTCCTTGGCGTCCCTGGGGTCGATGGTGCAGGTGAAGACCTCACGGAAGTCCTCGCGACGGGCTATCTCCTGTGGTGTGATGCCCGGGTCTATCTTCTCCGCGGCGTCCTCAACGGCCTTCGGGTACTTATACGGCAGACCGTACTGTGCCAGAATGGCGTGCATCTCAACATTGTTGTCGCCCTCCTTGCCCAGCACGTCAATGACCTCGCCGACGATGTTCTTCGAGTCCTTCGAGGGCCACTGCGTGATGCGCACCACCGCCTTCTCGCCGTCCTTGCCGCCTTTCAGCTTCTTCTTCGGTATCAGGATGTCGTGGACAAAGATGTTCCCCTCGGTCACGAGGAAGGCATAATCCCTCTCCACCTTCAGCTTACCCACCGCCTGATCGACCTTATGGGAAAGAATCTCCACCACCATAGCCTCTTTCATGTGACGCTCGCGGCGCGCCATCATGGCCACCCGCACCCGGTCGCCGTTCATGGCAAACAGCGAGTTGCGCTCTGATACGAAGATGCTCTTGCCCCCATCATCGGGCTGGAACGAGTTCTTTCCGTTCGCTTTGCGGATGAAGGTACCCTCCTGCACCTGGTTCTTCAGGTTCAGCCGGTACGAGTTGGCGCTGGTCTTCGTCAGAAAGTCGTCCCAAGCCATCTCGTCCATGGTCTCCACTGCGAGCATCTTTGCCGGATGTGTAGACAGCTTCAGGTTCTTGAACACGTCTTTCAACGTGAAAGTCTCGTTCGGTTTCTGCTGGAACAGCGTCTGCAACATCTCCACCAGCATCTTCTTGTTCAGTCTCTTACCGCTCTTGTGCTTACTCATAATCGTCGCTATTATTGATTTCCTCCGGCAAAGATACAAAAAAGTTTTTGAATTCTTTCCTTTTATTTCATTTTTATTTGTAACTTTGCACCTGCCAATCAAATAAACTAACAAATATGAAGATCAAGACATTTAAACTATTCATTCTTTCTACCCTGGTCTGCATGAATGCCACAGCCCAGGAGAACGCCAACCTGAAATTCGGCAAGCCCACCAAGGCCGAGTTGCAAATGACCACCTATGCCGCCGACACTACAGCCTCAGCCGTAGTGCTCTGCCGCCTCACCGACGTAGAATACACCATTCAGCCCAACGGCTACCTCGTTGACTACCACGAGAAGTTCCGCATCAAGGTGCTGAAGCCCGAGGGTGCGCGCTACGCCAGCGTTACCATACCCTACTACAGGCTGGAGAAAGGCAAGTCGGGTATCAAGGCCTCACGACTCTCCCTGAAGTCCCAGGTCCTCGAGTTCGGCCAAAGCAAGTTCAAGAACAACAGCGCCACGGGCGACTTCTACGACAGTGCGTCGGGCTCTATGACCGATGACATCGCCGACGTCTTTACCGACGAAAGCGTGGAGAACCTCAAGGCCACGGCCTTTAACCTGGTGAACGGCAAGACGGTGAAGTCGAACCTGAGCAAGGGCAGCGTCGTCACCGAACAGGTCGACAACGAGCAGTGGCAGGTGCGGTTCACCATCCCCGACGTCACGGCGGGCACGGTCATCGAGTACGAGTATACCCTGCATAGCCAGCTGTTCTATATGCTCCACGACTGGTATGCCCAGTGCGACATCCCCGTCGAGTATGCGCGTCTCGACATGGACATCCCCAACTATCTGATATTCAACATCGAGGAACACGGCATACAACGCCTCACCTGCACCTGCACCACTGGTGTCATGCGCTATAAGATTGACAGCGACCCCATTGCCGCCCCCATCACCGTCGGCACCAACCACTACATCTGCCTGGGAAGAAACCTGAAGGCCATGCCCAAGGACCGTTTTGTTTGGGACGTCAACGACTACTGCGCCGGCATCACTGCCGAGCTGAAGACGCTGAGTCTGCGCGGCACGATGCCCATAGACTATGCCTGCACCTGGGAGCAGATTGACCAGCTGCTGCTCGACGACGAAGACCTGGGCAAGCAGCTTGACAACAACAGTCCCCTGCACACCGAGCTCGATGCCGCCAACGTGCAGGCCATTGCCGACGGTCGCCAGCGCATGGAAGCCGTATGCAGCCTCGTGTTCCAGAAGGTCAAGTGGGATGGAAGCTACCACCTGGGCACCACGGGCACCAGTGCCACGCTGAAGAAAGGCACGGGCTCCAACGCTGACATCAACATGCTGCTCATACAGTCCCTGCGCCATGCCGGACTACAGGCTTTCCCCGTTGTGTTGCGCACGCGCGACAAGGGTCTGCTGCCCTACAACTTCCCGTCTATCACCAAGCTCAACACCTTCCTCGTCGCCGTACAACAGCAGAACGGTTCCCTCGACTACATCGACGCCTCCTCGCCCGGCACGTGCATCAACTCCATCCCCCAGCAGCTACAAGTAGAGCGTGCCCGCCTCGTGGCTCCAAACAAGAAGAGCCAGTGGGTAAACCTGCAAAAGGTGTCGCGCTGTAAGACGAACACCGTCATCGAGGCCACCCTCACGCCCGACGGACTCCTGAAAGGGACACAGACCGTCCTGCACTCGGGCTATGGTCCTGACAGCAAAGACGTCACCGACATCAGCCTGCAGGGTACCGTCACCGCCGACGGCATCAGCTTTGCCCCCTACAGCCTGCTGCCCATCAAGGAAAACCCGTTCACTGCCGACCAGCGTCTGCTGCCCGTCGAGTTCCCCTACAGCGAGACCAACCAGGTGCTCATCATGATTACGCTGCCCGAAGGCTACCAGGTAGCGCAAACCCCTGAGCCTATTGTAGCCACGACACCTGACAAAGGCATCAATGGTCGCCTGACGACCACAGCCGCCGACGGCAAGGTCGACATCCAGTACCAGTTCAATATCAACAAGGTGTCGCACCCCAACAAGAACTACGCCGCCATCAAGGACATGTTCAGCCTCTTTGCCAGCCAGGCCGCGACGCAGCTGGTAGCCAAGCACCCATAAGACGCCCTGTCCCATGGAACAACTCTTGCACTACTGCTGGAAGCATAGGATGTGGCCCGCCACCGGGCTCATTACCACCGACGGGCGTCCCGTTGAGGTGCTCGACCCGGGGCTCCACAACCATAATGCCGGTCCCGACTTCTTCAACGCCAAGGTGAAGATAGGCGGAACCCTGTGGGTCGGCAACGTCGAGATACACGACCGTGCGTCCCACTGGTACCAGCATGGGCATGACCACGACAGCAACTACGACAATGTCGTACTCCACGTAGTGGGTGACGCCGACCGCGACGTACAGACCTCCCAGGGGCTCTACGTGCCACAGACGTGCCTGACAGTGCCCCCCGCCGTGCAGGAGAACTATGAGGAACTGCTGCGCACTGACTCCTATCCTCCCTGCTACCGCATCATCCCCTCGCTGACGCCCTTGACCATCCATGCCTGGACAGCAGCCCTGCAGACGGAACGCCTGGAACAGAAGACCGTCGCCATACAGCAGCGCGCCCAGCAGGCCAACGGCTCCTGGGAGGACGCCCTCTTCACCACGCTGGCACGCAACTACGGCTTCGGCATCAACGGCGACGCCTTCGAGGAGTGGGCTCGCCACATCCCCCTTGCCGCTATCGGCAAGCACCGCGACGACCTCTTCCAGATTGAAGCCATCTTCCTGGGACAGGCCGGTCTGCTCGACCTGCCGGCCGTGCCCGAGCGCTACCAGCAGAGCGCACTGAACGAGGGCTACTTCGCCAAGCTGCGCAACGAGTACCAGTACCTGGCCCACAAATTTGGCATGCAACCCATGGACTACAAGCGCTGGCGCTTCCTGCGACTACGTCCGCAGAACTTCCCACACATCCGCATATCCCAGCTTGCCAACCTCTACTATCAGCGCAAGGCAGGGCTCTCGCAGCTCATAGAGTGCCGCGACACAGCATCGCTGGCCGACATGTTGGGCACCCAGGTCACGCCTTACTGGGAGACACACTATACCTTCGGCTCCGAGAGTATAGCGAACGCCAAGCACCTGTCGCCCTTCAGCATCAACCTGCTCATCATCAACACCTGCGTGCCGCTGCTCTTTGCCTACGGCCGCCATACCCTGCGCGAGGAACTCTGCGACCGTGCCTTCGACATCCTGGAGCAGCTGAAGGCCGAGAACAACCACATCATCCGCATGTGGCGAGAGTGCGGCCTCGAAGTCAAGAGCGCCGGCGACTCTCAGGCGCTCATCCAACTCAAGAAGGAATACTGCGACCGCCGCGACTGCCTGCGCTGCCGCATAGGATATGAATACCTGCGCGCCACGCGCAAATAGAATACACCCGGCACTCATCAAAAATTCCAAACCCAATGAGCAAATACGTCTTTGAAGCCCGCTTCGAGGTGCGCGACTATGAATGCGACATCGAGGGCATAGTCAACAACGCCAACTACATACACTACTGCGAGCACACCCGCCACCTCTTCCTACAGCACTGCGGACTCAGCTTCGCCGACATGCACCGAAAGGGAGTGGACGCCGTAGTGGCAAGGATGAACCTGCAATACAAGCAGCCCCTCCGCCCTGACGACATCGTCAGCTCCCGCCTGTGGATAGAGAAGCAGGGCATCAAGTACATCTTCCACCAGGACCTCTTCCGTGCTGCCGACGACACGCTCTGCTTCCGCGGCGACATCACACTCGTCTGTCTCGTCAACGGCAAACTGGCCGACAGCGACGACTACAACAAGGCCTTCGCGCCCTACACAACCCAGCCCTGAACCCTTCACGCGCCCAAGTCGGGCGCAATCTTACAGACAGCCCAACGCCCGCTTAGCACCACCGCTGCTCCACTCTTGCTCCACTCTTGCTCCACTCCTTAGGCTGGAGCTGGGCTGGAGGTAGGCTGGAGCAAGAGTGGAGCTACGCGCTCGTCAGAGGCTCGGAAGACCCTCCAAATCTTAAAAAGTCTTAAATGTTGGTGCCGCTTTTTATCCTGACTGGCGTATTATCTCAGATTTTTCTATAAATTTGCAGCAGATGATTGACAAGAACATACTCTACACGATGGCGCTGACCCGCATGGCGGGAGTCAGTGCCCAGACAGCCATGCTGCTCTACCAGACGCTGGGCAGCGGTGAGGCCGTCTACGAACAGCGTAACAACATCGCCGACGTGATGCCTGAGAGCACCGCGCGCATGCGCGAGGCTATACGGCACTGGGACGATGCCCTGCGGCGTGCCGAGGCCGAGCAGGCTTTTTGCGAGCGATATGGCATAGCGGTGCTGACGCCTGACAACGCCGACTATCCCCAGCGGTTGCGGGACTGTCCAGACGCCCCGATTGTATTGTACTACCGGGGCACGGCCGACCTGAACCAGTGCCGCATCGTCAGCATGGTGGGTACCCGACACTGTACGGCTTATGGACAGGACCTCGTGCGCCGCTTCCTGAGCGACCTGCATCAGCAGTTTCCGCAGGTGCTGATAGTCAGCGGACTGGCCTACGGCATTGACATCTGCGCCCACCGGAATGCCCTGGAGCTGGGGTACGACACCGTGGGGGTGCTGGCGCACGGCCTGGACCAGATATACCCGCATCGGCATGAGCCTGTAGCCAAGGAGATGGTGCGGCGCGGGGGACTGTTGACCGAGTATATGAGCCAGACGGAGGCCCTGCCGAACAACTTCCGCCAGAGGAACCGCATCGTGGCGGGAATAGCTGACGCGACCATCCTTGTCGAGAGTGCCATCAAGGGCGGCGGACTCATCACCTGCCGCATCGCCCAGGAGTACGGCCGCGACGTCTTTGCCTTCCCCGGAGCCGTGGGTATGCCCTACTCGGAGGGGTGCCATCGCATGATTCGTCATAACACGGCGGCACTGATAACCTCGGCAGCCGACTTCGTGGAGTCGATGGGCTGGCAGAGTGCCCGGCAGCCCGAGGCCGTGGAGCGGCAGCTCTTCCCCGACCTGAGTGCCGAGGAGCAGCAGGTTGTGGCCGTGCTGAGCGATACCAACGACCTTCAGCTTAACATCATCAGTGTCAGAAGCAACCTGCCCATTGGGCAACTTACCGCCCTGCTCTTCCAGCTGGAGATGAAGGGCGTCGTCAAGCCTCTGGCGGGCGGCACTTACCACCTGCTGGCTTAGCCACCAGCCGTCATCCGATAGTCAATAAGGAAAGCATTATGGAATATATGTCTAAGGAAGGCTACGACAAACTGGTAGCCGAACTCCGTCACATGGAGCTTGTAGAACTGCCTCAGGTGCGTGAGGCCATTGCCGAGGCCCGCGACAAGGGCGACCTCAGCGAGAACTTTGAATACCATGCAGCCAAGCGTGAGCAGTCGAGGCTGCTGGGTCGCATCAGATTTAAGCAGAGGGTGCTCGAGAACGCGCGCGTCATCGACACGTCGTTGCTGGGGTCCGACAGCGTCGGACTGCTCTCTCGGGTAGAGATGACCAATCTGGCCAACGGCAACAAGATGGCGTATACCATAGCCAGTCCGCACGAGGCGAACCTGCGCGAGGGGAAGATTTCCATCAAGTCACCCATTGCCGAGGCCTTGCTGAACAAGAAGGTGGGCGACGTCGTGGAGGTGAAGGTTCCCGTGGGACTGTTGAAGCTGAGAATAGAGAGCATAACGCGCCAGGTTTGAACAACGCGCGCGCTACGCGTAAGAATATGGTGGGCGCCGCTCAGGGGACGGCCTCGCCCAGAAGGGTGGCGCTGGTGGAGCCGGTAATAAGAACGCGGACGGTCTGGCCGATGTGGTGCGTGCCCTTGGGAATGACCACGGCCTTGTTCTGCTCTGTACGCCCCATTAGCTGTGCGCGGCTGCGCTTCGAGAAACCTTCGAGCAGCACGTCGAACTGCTTGCCTTCGTCTTTCTTGTTTTGTTGGGCAGAAATCTCGGTCTGCAGGGCAATGAGCTCGTTCAGACGGCGAAGCTTCACGGCCTCGGGCACGTCGTCAGGCAGATGCTTCGAGGCGTAGGTGCCGGGGCGCTCTGAGTACTTGAACATAAAGGCTGAGTCGTAACGTACCTCGCGCATGAGCGAGAGCGAGAGCTGGTGGTCCTCGTCAGTCTCGGAATGGTAGCCCACGAAGATGTCGGTGCTGAGGCCGCAGTCGGGAATGATGCGGCGTATGGCATCGACGCGCCCGAGGTACCACTCACGGGTGTACTTGCGGTTCATGAGCTTCAGAATGCGGTCGGAGCCGCTCTGCACGGGCAGATGGATGTGCTTGCAGACGTTGGGCATCTCGGCAATGACGCGCAGGGTCTCGTCGCTCATGTCCTTAGGGTGGCTTGTGGTAAAGCGGATGCGCATGGTGGGTGCCTCCTCGGCCACCCGGCGCAACAGCTGGGGGAACAGCAGCTCGCTCTCCTCCTGGAGAGGGCTGGGGATGAGGCTCCTATAGCTGTTGACGTTCTGCCCGAGCAGGGTGACCTCCTTGAAACCACGGTCGCGGAGGTCGCGCACCTCGCGGAGGATGCTCTCCACGTCGCGGCTACGCTCGCGGCCACGGGTATAGGGTACTATGCAGTAGTGGCAGAAGTTGTTACAGCCACGCATGATGCTGACGAAGCCGCCTATCCTGGCTCCGTGCAGGCGCTGGGGTACGACGTCCTTGTAGGTCTCGCTGGTAGAGAGTTCGATGTTGATGGCCTTATGGCCCGTCTCGGCCTGGGCAATGAGGTCGGGCAGAGAGAGGTAGGCATCGGGGCCTGCCACGAGGTCGGCATGGTGGTGCTGAAGGAGGTCGTCCCTGACGCGCTCTGCCATGCAGCCCAGCACACCGATGATGAGGGGACTGCCCCCACCGCCCTGAAGGGGAAGCCGCCCCCCATCGCCCTGCAAGGGGAGGGGGCTTTTGGTCATGCGTGACCGGCGCAGGGCTGCGAGGGCCTCCAGGCGGTGCAGTATCTTCTGCTCGGCATTGTCGCGCACGGAGCAGGTGTTCAGAAAGACGGCATCTGCCTGCTCGATATTATCGGTTGGTTCGTAGCCCGCCATCTGCATGACGCTTGCCACGACCTCTGAGTCGGCCACGTTCATCTGGCAGCCGTAGGTCTCTATGTAAAGCTTCTTCATCCCTTAAATGTTGTTATTTGCCTGCAAAGGTACTAATTAATTAAGAATTAAGGATGAAGAATTAAGAAATATTTCGTAACTTTGCAGGCACTAATGAAGAATAAGCGCATGGAAACGATTAAAGACAAGGAGTTTGGGGGCGAGAGGCCGCTGTTTGCCATTCACGACACCAGACTTGAGAATATTACCATCACTGACGGGGAGTCGGCCATCAAGCAATGCCGCAACATTGAGGCCAGAGACTGCCGCTTCTACGGCAAGTATCCCTGGTGGCATGTCGAAGGGGCACTCATTGAGGACTGCTACTTTGCACTGGACTCGCGGTCGGCCGTCTGGTATACCAACGACCTCGTGATGCGCCGCTGCCGTATCGACGCGCCCAAGTTCTTCCGCGAGATGAGGAACGTCGTCATCGAGGACGTTGAACTCTGCGTCGCCGACGAGACCTTCTGGAAGGTGGACGGACTGAGGTTGAAGAACGTCAGGATGCACGGTGGCACGTACCCGTTCATGTTCTCGAAGAATATCTACGTAGACGGACTGGAGAGCGACTCGAAGTATGTGTTCCAGTATTGCGAGAACGTAGAGGTGCATAACGCAAAGATACTCACCAAGGACTCCTTCTGGGAGTGCAAGAACGTCGTGGTCTACGACTCCGTTCTGGATGGAGAATACCTGGCATGGCATTCAAAGAACGTCAGGCTGGTGAATTGTCACCTGACGGGAGAGCAGCTGCTGTACTATACAGAGGACTTGGTACTTGAGAACTGCACCTTCGACAAGTCTTGCGACCGCGTTTTCGAGTATTCCACTGTTGAGGCGGACATCCGTGGGCACATTGAGAATATCAAGAACCCTACCAGCGGGCACATTACTGCCGACTCGATAGGGAGCGTGACCATTGACGAGAATGTGCGCCAGCCGAATGACTGCGTTATCGAAATAAGAGGTAAGAAGTAAGATGGAAGACGGTAGTTTCAACTTCAACGAAATTGTTGAGAGAAGAGGCACGGGTTGTGTCAAGTGGGACTCTCCTTCCCCCCTTCAAGGGGGACAGAGGGGAACTCTCCTTCAGGGGGGACGGAGGGAGACGCTCCCCCTATGGGTGGCCGACATGGACTTTGCCGTGGCACCGGCTATCCAAGAGGCTGTCCGCAAACGCGCACAGCACCCGATATTCGGCTATACCCACGTACAGGAAGACTACTACGACGCCGTCATAGCGTGGTTCAGGCGCCGCCACGGCTGGACCATCAAGCGCGAATGGATGCTTTATACCACGGGGGTGGTCCCTGCCATGTCGGTTGCCATCAAGGCGCTGACCATGCAAGGGGAGAAAGTGCTCATCCTGTCGCCCGACTACAACTGCTTCTTCAGCAGCATCAGGAACAACGGCTGTGAGGTGTCTGAAAGTGTGCTGCGGTTCTCCCGCAGCGACCCGGAACAAGGTCAGCCACAGGGTAAACGCACCCCTGGAGAAGGTCAGCCGCAGGGCCAAAGCACCCCGCAGGGCCGATTCGAGGTCAACTGGCAGGACTTCGAGGCCCGGTGCAGCGACGAGAAGTGTACCGTCTTCCTACTCTGTAACCCCCACAACCCGACAGGACGCGTGTGGCATCGCGAAGAGTTGGAGCACATGCGCGATATCTGCCACCGTCACCATGTACGTATTGTCAGTGACGAGATACATGGCGAACTTGTCATGCCGGGCAATACCTTCGTGCCCATGGGGACAGTGGACCCCGATGCGGTCATACTGAACTCGCCGTCGAAGTCGTTCAACATCGCAGGTCTGATGATGGCAAACATCATTTGCCAGGATGCCGCCACGCGCCGAAGGCTGGACCGTGCCATTAACATCAATGAGGTGTGCGATGTCAATCCCTTTGCCCCGGAGGCCGTTAAGGCTGCTTACAACGACAGCGAAGCATGGATAGACGCACTGAACCCATACCTGTGGGGCAATTACACTGCGCTGTGCGATTTTGTCGCACAACACCTTCCCCAGTGGAAGGTAATGCCCCTGGAAGGCACGTATCTCGTATGGGTTGACGTCTCACAGTGCTGCGATAGTGTTGCAGCATATACCGACATGCTGCTGGAGGCTGCCGGCGTGTGGCTGAACCCCGGCACGATGTACGGCAAGCAGAGCGGCGAGGGCTACCTGCGAATCAACATCGCCTGTCCACGCTGCCTTCTTTTAGAATCTTTAAACAGAATATCAGAATATGAAAAATGAAGTCAACATTTGGTCAGTGACATGGGGTGTTCTCATGGCTGTCCTCTTTTCTGCAGCTGCTGCCTACCTGGGCCTGAAAGTAGGCCAGGTGTTCGAGGCTGCCATCCCTATTGCCATTATCGCTGTCGGTGTGTCGGCAGCAGCCAGACGCAGCAACGCCTTACGCGAAAACGTCATCATCCAGAGCATCGGCGCCTGTTCGGGGGCCGTCGTGGCGGGAGCCATCTTTACCCTGCCGGCCATCTACATCTTACAGGCCAAATACCCAGAGATGTCGGCAGACTTCTTGAAGATTTTCATCGCCTCACTGCTGGGTGGTGTGCTCGGCATTCTGTTCCTCATACCCTTCCGCCGATACTTTGTGGAAGCGCCTCAGGAGCAGTACCCCTTCCCCGAGGCCACGGCTACCACGCAAGTGCTAAAGAGTGGTGACAGCTCAAGCAGCCAAGAGTCGGCGGCTAACGGCCAGAGTCAGGCCAAGCCCCTGCTCATTGCCGGACTGGTGGGCGGCCTGTACGACTTCATCGTGGCAACATTCGGCTGGTGGAACGAGAACGTCACATCGCGCATGGTCCCCATGGGCGACGACCTTGCCGAGAAGGCGAAGCTCGTGTTCAAGAACAATACCGGTGCCGCCGTACTCGGTCTCGGCTACATCATTGGCTTCCGCTATGCGCTTATCATCACGCTTGGCTCGCTGTTCGTATGGTGGCTCGTGGTGCCGGGCATGGCACTGCTGTTCCCTGACACCGTACTCAACCAATGGAACCCAGCCATTACGACGGCCGTGGGTGACATGTCACCTGAACTGATTTTCACCTCATACGGTAAAAGTATCGGTATCGGAGCCATTGCCATGGCCGGTATCATCGGTATCATTAAGTCGTGGGGCGTCATCAAGAGTGCCGTAGGGCTAGCTACCAAGGCTGGTGACCAGGCGGCGGCAGAGTCGCAGCAGGCAAGTCAGGACCTGCCCTTTAAGTTCATCGCTATTGCTTCGGTGGCGACGATAGTCATTACATTCCTCTTTTTCTGGTTTGGCGTCATGGACGGCAACCTGCTCTTTGCCCTGGTGGCTATCGTGCTGACGGCCGTCATCGCCTTCCTCTTTACCACGGTGGCAGCCAACGCCATTGCCATTGTGGGCTCTAACCCCGTTAGCGGCATGACACTGATGACGCTGATTCTGGCCTCAGTGGTCATGGTGGCTGTAGGACTGCGCGGCACAG
>JAEEGL011502936.1_pt1 | contig 12259 bp, 11 predicted proteins | sample 9134231 | NCBI WGS metagenome assembly JAEEGL01 (sample SAMN16246548, study PRJNA631951) | gut metagenome | biome: gut microbiome; feature: rumen; material: fiber-attached | host: Bos | place: Iran: Karaj | collected 2018-10
CTCCACGGAAAGAACACGGATGATGTGAGGAGCAGCGTATGAAGCCGGCCTGCAAGAATAATGATGCAAGACGACCTCAGAAGACAGGGGCATAAGGCAGGATCTAGAGGACACCGGCAAAACCCAAGACCGCCGTGTAGGAAAAATTGACAAGAGGCAAAAGCACACGAGCCAGGCCGCCTGCGACGAGAAGCGCCAGCAGTACGACAAAGCCGATCCTTCTCATGCCGGCGAACTTCCGGGCCATGCGGGCGGGGAGAAGGCATTCCAATATGTGCCCTCCGTCAAGGGGCGGGATCGGCAGGAGGTTGAACCATGCCAAAATGAGATTGGCCCTGATGCCGCTGAGCAGCATCTGCAGCATGAAGTTGCCGGCCGTTGAATGAAGGATGAAGGAGTCAGAAGCAAAAAGGATGAAAAGGCGCAGGCACAGCCCCATGAAGAACGCCAGGAGGAAATTGCAAAGCGGTCCTGCGGCGGAAACAAGGAGCATGTCGCGTCTGTAGTTGCGAAAATAGCGGGGATCGACCGGCACGGGCTTTGCCCAGCCGAAGACAAAAGGAGTGAACAGACTGGTTAAAACGAAGCAGCCCAGGCCTACCGGATCGATATGCGGCAATGGATTGAGGGTGAGTCTGCCCAGCATGCGGGCAGTAGGATCCCCGCACTTGAGCGCCATGAGCCCGTGGGCTATCTCGTGAAGGATGATCCCAAGCAGAAAAGGGAGAAAGACGACTATTATCTGCATGAGTTGAGATGAAAAATTACTCATTGTCATAGAAACTATTTAGCACATGGCCTTTGCGGGGGCAAGCTTCAATATGCGCTGCGAGATCGCCTCTCTTATTAAGACTTGCATTCCATTTTGGTTTAGGGTAATCTACCACCCTATTGGAATTGCAATGCAACGCGCAATCATTGTTACAGGAGTTTCCGCATGTATAATCGTTTTGGCACTGATGCCGACATGGTGATCCAGCCTGTCCAGGAAAACGGGCAGGAGCTTATCTTGGCTATCGATGACAAGGGCTTGTATCTTACTTCTTCTGTCTATGTCGGCAAAAGCAAAGCTGACCCCAACCGCTATACGGGAGCCCGCACCAATGTCGTTGAGCGTCTCAAGGCTCTCGGACTCGACCCCGTCCAACTTCTGGAAGACAACAAGGGCAAGGTCCGCAAGCCTGGCGAAGGGCAGGAAAAGAAGAAGGTCAACCCGCTGAAGGCTTCCAAGCGAAGCATGAAGGGTTAGCATCCCTTCTTGGCCTCTTTCATCATGGCATGAACGTCCGCTTTCTGAGCGGACGTTTTTTTATGCCTGCCATTCAGAAATGCGTCATGATCTGCCCGGCGATCAACGCATGCCTACGGTCTTGACTGTGCGGTTCCGATGCTTATTTCCAAGGTGGCGCAAAAGGCGCATCAGGAGAAGCAAAATGGGTGTGGCTTATAAGGATTATTACAAGACATTGGGCGTTGAGCGGACGGCTTCAAAAGACGCGATCGCAAAGGCCTACAAAAAGCTTGCCCGCAAATACCACCCGGATCTCAATCCCGGCGACAAGAGCGCAGAGGATAAATTCAAGGATATCAACGAAGCCTATGAGGTGCTCAAAGACGAAGAAAAACGCCGCATGTACGACCAGCTTGGCTCTAACTGGAAGGAAGGGCAGCAATTTTCCGGCGGACCCGGTTTTGAGAACTTTAATTTTAATTTCGCTGGAGGTCAGGGGGGATTTGGCGGCGTAAACAGCGATTTTTTCGAAATGCTGTTTGGCAATATGGGACGCAGCGGTTTCAAGAGGCGCCACCAGCCCGGTGATGACATCTTTGGAGCGTTTGCCGGGGCCCATTCACGAAAGGGCAATGATGTCCAGGCAGATATCGATATCTCTTTGGAAGAGGCGCGCAATGGGGGCATAAAACACGTCTCGCTGAATAACGGCGGCAAGATGAGCGACCTGCAGTTCAACATACCTTCGGGGATAGGAGACGGCCAGAAGATACGCCTTGCAGGCAAAGGCAACCCGGGAAGCCCAGCCGGCGATCTTCTGCTCACGGTCCATTATGCCAAACACCGCATATTCCAGGTGGAAGACCGAAATGTCATCTGCGAGGTCGTGCTTTGGCCATGGGAAGCGGTATTCGGAACGAAGAAACGCGTGCCCACGCTGGAAGGCGAAGTTGAGATGAGCATCCCCCCGGGCAGCAGCAGCGGCCGACGCCTGCGCTTACGCGGATACGGGATCGGTCCGGCATCTCAACGCGGCGATGAGTATGTAAGCATCGTCATACGCGTGCCGAAGCCTGAAGATCTCAGCGAGGATCAGCGCAAGCACTGGATGGCCCTGTCCGGACGCGGATAACACTGCTTCGGGAAACATCCCCTACTTACACCGTATCCATGCGGGTCTGGTCATGTACGAAAATTTCAAGTGATCATTGCGGTTTTGTACTGCAAAGGAGCGTATTATGGATATCAACAGATTTACGATCAAGGCGCAAGAGGCATTGGGTGATGCCCAGAACCTGGCGCTGATGCGCAATCACCAGGAAATTGATGTAGAACATCTGGCCCTTGTCCTGCTCCGTCAAAAAGACGGACTTGTCCCTGGGATTACGCACAAAATGGGCGTCGATGCAGATGAACTTGCCTCTGAACTCGAAGCAACGCTCGGCAAAAGGCCATCTGTCACCGGTTCCGGTGCAGATGCTCAGGGGATCAGGATGAGTACACGGCTGGCCAGAGCTCTGGCCCAGTCCGAAGAACTTGCCCGGAGATTCAAAGATGAATACATAAGCGTGGAGCATATTTTCGCCCAGCTTATCCAAGCGGAAGGAGACTTTGGCAGCCTGTGCCGGAGCAAAGGCATCGCCTTGGAAAAGTGCCTGCGCGCCATTGCCGAAGTCCGTGGAGGGCAGAGGGTCACGAGCGACAGTCCGGAAGGCACCTATGAAGCGCTCAAAAAATATGGGCGAGACCTTGTGGAAGCGGCCGGGAGCGGCAAGCTTGATCCGGTGATCGGAAGAGACCAGGAAATACGCAGGACTATACGAATCCTCTCCCGGCGCACGAAAAATAACCCCGTCCTTATCGGTGAAGCCGGCGTTGGCAAAACAGCCATTGCGGAAGGGCTTGCGCACCGGATCGTCAAGGGGGATGTTCCGGAAGGGCTAAAGAACAAAAAACTCATCGCTCTTGATATGGGCGCGCTTATCGCAGGAGCCAAATACCGGGGGGAGTTTGAAGAAAGGCTGAAGGCTGTGCTCAATGAGGTGCAGAAGGCTGAAGGGAAAATCATCCTCTTCATCGACGAACTGCATACTATCGTGGGCGCAGGCAAAACCGATGGAGCGATGGATGCATCCAATCTGCTCAAGCCTATGCTGGCACGCGGCGAATTGCATTGCATCGGTGCAACGACCATCGATGAATACCGCAAGTATATTGAAAAGGATCCTGCGCTTGAGAGGCGTTTTCAGCCTGTTCTTGTCGAAGAGCCGACATGCGAGGACGCCATTTCCATTTTGCGCGGTCTCAAGGAACGGTTTGAAGTGCATCATGGCGTGCGGATCAGCGATTCAGCGATCGTTGAAGCCGTACTGCTTTCGAACCGTTACATTTCCGACAGGCAGCTTCCAGACAAAGCCATCGACATCATTGATGAAGCGGTGGCTATGATACGCACTGAGATCGATTCTCTTCCATCAGAACTTGATGAGATCAATCGAAAGATCATGCAGCTTGAGATAGAAAAAGAAGCTCTGCGAAAGGAAACAGACGAAGCTTCCATAGAACGCCTGCATAAGCTGGAGAACGAGCTTTCCGGTTTACGGGGAGTGCAGGCAGGGCTGCGCACGCGCTGGGAACAGGAAAAGAACGCCATCAACGGCATCCGGGAGATCAAGTCGAAGATCGAGAGCACACGCCATGCCATCGAAGAGGCGGAACGTTCGTACGACCTTGCGAAGGCATCTCAGCTGAAATACGCGCAACTGCCGGCACTAGAAAAGGAGCTCAAGGAGACCGAAAGGAAAGCTGTTTCGGGCGAGAGCAGGGAAGTTAGACTTCTGCGTGAAGAAGTCGGACCGGATGATGTCGCCGACATCGTTGCCCGCTGGACGGGCATACCCGTCACGAGGCTTCTGCAGTCTGAACGGGAGAAGCTGCTTGAATTGCCCAAGCGCCTTCATGAACGTGTCATAGGGCAGGATGAGGCCGTGCAGGCTGTGTCTGATGCCGTGCTGCGGGCACGGGCCGGGCTTTCGGATCCGCACAGGCCCTTGGGTTCCTTCATATTCCTCGGACCAACTGGCGTGGGCAAGACGGAACTATGTAAGACCCTTGCCGAGGCCCTTTTTGATACGGAAGAGAACATGGTCCGCCTGGACATGAGTGAATACATGGAAAAATTTTCTGTTTCGCGCCTCATTGGGTCGCCGCCAGGATATGTTGGCTACGAAGAAGGCGGACAGCTTACCGAGGCAGTGCGCCGCAAACCCTACAGCGTCGTGCTCTTTGATGAGGTGGAGAAGGCTCATCCTGATGTGTTCAACACGCTGCTACAGCTTTTGGATGACGGAAGGCTTACTGACAGTCAGGGACGCACTGTCGATTTTCGCAATACCATCATTATCATGACCTCAAACATAGGATCGTCCCTGATGCTGGATGGCATCAATGCTGATGGCTTATTTAAGCCTGGTGTGCGTGAAGGCGTGCTGGCAGAGCTAAAACGCTTTTTCCGGCCGGAGTTTCTTAACCGCGTCGATGAAACTGTGATGTTTTATCCGCTGCGAGCTGATCAAATCGGAGCGATCGTCGATCTGCAGGTCAAGAGTTTGCAGAAACGGTTGGTCGATCGCAAAATTTCCGTCGAACTGACTACTGAAGCTCGTTCATTCATTGCCCGAAGCGCTTATGATCCGGCATATGGAGCGCGTCCGCTCAAGCGGTGGATGCAGCACAATCTGGAAACAAAGCTTGCACGAGCCGTGATAAGCGGAGAGATACGTGATGGCTGGAAGATTCTCGTGACTGTGAAAAACGACGAAGCCGGTGAAGGTCATCTCAACTTTGAAAAAGCAGACTGAACGTTTGCACTGCTGTCCAATACCCAAGCGGGTCCATCATAAATGATGAGACCCGCTTGCTACGATGAAAAGAACGGGACTAAGACATCAATCGAGCCGGGCGGCAAGAAGCTTGCGAACCGTGCTTTGCATTGTGCGGATATCGTCGAGAAGCTTGCGATTCAATTTTTTTCCTCCGCTTTCCAGATATATGAACATCTCACAGAGAGTGTTGAATGTGATGGTGAGTTCATCACCTGTCTGAGATGGGGCTATGATTTGCATGTCTTTGAGCAGGGCATTGAAATCGGTATCCGTCAGTCCGGTGTCGATCCTGTCATCACGGCCTCCATCGCACTAAACAAATACCTTATTGATAAAATAGGCGTGTTGCGGGTAAAGCGCGGATGCACTCGATATGAAGGAAAGCTTTTCCTGCTTGTAAATCGTTTCAAATTCTGCCATTTTTTTCTCCTTTTCGCTTGTCTTTCTATATATATTGAATATGGACTGAAAGGTGCAGCGAGGTCAAGTTTGTGAAAGTAGGTTTTAATGTGCCTGCAACTAGGGAGTACGATCCGCAAAAAAAAGAAGCTCCTGTGCCATGGCATGGAATGTTTTGAGCAGCTAACGATCAGTTTTGTCGATATAAAAAAAGCGGTGCAGGGATATCCCACACCGCTTTTGTACGACGAAGCGTCACCATGCAAAAAGCGGATAGCCCTGGGCAAAGTTTTCGACCTCAGAGCGTATCTCTGCTATCCTTGTTTCGTTCCCGATCGCTTTAAGAACGGCCACGATCCATTCTCCGACCTTTTCCATTTCTGCTTCTTTCATTCCGCGTGTCGTCAGAGCGGCCACACCCAGACGCACGCCGGAAGTGACGAATGGGGAACGTGTTTCGAACGGAACTGTGTTTTTGTTGACGGTGATGCCTGCCATGTCGAGCGCATGCTCCGCGTCTTTTCCGGTGATGTCGGTGGCACTCAGGTCCATGAGCATCAGATGATTGTCCGTTCCTCCTGAAACGAGATGAAATCCAGCTGCGGCAAGGCAGGATGCAAGAGTCTTTGCATTGCTGAGGATCTGCTTTTGATATGTGATGAATCCTGGCCGTAAGGCCTCCCCAAGGGCAACGGCCTTGGCGGCGATGACGTGCATCAGCGGACCTCCCTGGATGCCAGGGAAAATTTTGCTGTTGATTTTTTTGCCGAGTTCATCGGCCTTGCAGGTAAGTATCATGCCACCGCGGGGACCGCGCAGGGTCTTGTGCGTCGTTGTAGTGGTGATATCAGCAAAGGGCAGGGGAGACGGGTGCAGTCCAGCAGCCACGATACCGGCGATATGCGCCATGTCGACCATCAGTTTTGCGCCAACGCTGTCTGCTATCTTGCGAAATCTCTCAAAATCGATGATACGGGAGTAGGCACTTGCACCGGCGACGATGAGGGAAGGATGCGATTCCTGGGCGATGCGTTCCACTTCCTCATAATCGATGCACCCCGTTTCCCTGCTGACCCCATACGAAACAAAGTGATAGGTATTCCCCGAAAAGTTAACAGGACTGCCGTGCGTGAGATGTCCTCCGTGTGTGAGATCCATGCCCATGACTGTGTCGCCCGGCTTGATGAGCGCAAGGTAGGCAGCCATGTTTGCCTGGCTTCCCGAATGAGGCTGGACGTTGACATAGCTTGCAGCGAAAAGTTTCACCGCCCGGTCCTGAGCCAGCTTTTCAGCCACATCAACGAACTCGCAACCGCCATAGTATCGTTTCCCCGGGTATCCTTCGGCATACTTATTGGTCAGGACAGAACCCTGAGCTTCTCGCACGGCAGGAGAAACAAAGTTTTCCGATGCGATAAGTTCAAGCTTTCTGACCTGGCGCCTTGCTTCATTTCGTATGGCATCAGCTATTTCAGGATCGCGCAGTATAAGTTCGTCCATGGGAGCTACCTCGTTTTTCAGGTTGGAACATCGCCAATGCTTGGGCAAATCATGACCGATTTTTTATGTATCTTATGAATTAAACCCATATCACGCAACAAAAAAAACGGGCACAACTTCATGCCCGCATTTGAAACTGATTAAAAATCAAGTCAGTTATTCAAAGGATCCGTAAGGTTTTGAGAACGGAATTTCCACAGCTGCATTTCCTCCATTTTCTTTTTTCTTGCAGCAACAAGAGCCTTGCAAGCCAGAGGCTTGCCCTTGGGAAGCCCAAAGCGTTCACGGTAGGAAACGGCATCAAGCCCGTGTTTGGCCAGATGCTTTTTTGTTATGACTTTAAAGCTTTCACCGCAGACAAGACAGACAATGCTTTTTTCGCGTATGGAGCGGGAAGCGGATTTTTGAGAAAAATCTTGATCGTTTTCCTGGATGCTCACGTCTTGGACACTTTCATCAAGAAGGATGAGCTTCTTTCTCAAAGAAGCTACCATGCCGGCGATCTCCTCCTCGGTCATCGGACGAACATGAGCCTGAGCCTGAACGAGATCTATAGCTGCCTTTAAATAATCGTCCATGTCGAACTCCTTTTTTTCATATGCATTTTGCATATAAAAAAACAAACAGTCAATATATATTTTTTCAATTTACACCGACTTTCCCCATATGACTTGCATAATATATTTGAAGTACACTGTGCGCATCAATAGTTGGATTTATATCGAAGAGTTATTGTGATACTACCCTCGGCTGGCGAAGGATAATAAACACGAACACAGCACAATGCAGGTTTTTAAACAACAGCTTGTTCTACAAGGATATTTTTAGCATGATGTTTCTAGGCTTTCTTTTTTCAAATGCTATTTATTCTATGCCTCTTCTCATCAACGCGGATGCTGGATCAAAATCGGACTTTCCTCGGGTAGATTTAGCTTCAAAGAACAATCCCCGGCATGTAGAGTTTTATGGATTTACAACTCAACCTCATCATAACATTTGATTTTCTATACTGAAAATGTTTCTCACCAGTATATTTAACTTTACAAAAAGATGTGAAGAAAGGTAAATATTTGAGATATGAGATTCATATTTTTTGTTTATTAGGAGCTAGACATGGAAAAGGATGTACTGATCAACGAGCTATGTGAACGTGAATGGCAGATGTTTGACAAAGTCAATAATGCGGGCGGACGGGCAAGTTGCCAGCAGGATCCCGTTTTTTTTCGCAAAATGCGTGCGTGCCAATTTGAAAACTGGAATTTGCCACTTCTTTACAGCTATCGGCATGATCTCATTGAGGCAGAAAAAAACGGTCGCAACCTTCTGACAGAAAAATATGCTTGGATGATGTCATGGACGCACCCGGAGGAATTTGCACGCATTCGTGACGCACTTCCCATCATATCGGCTGAGAAACGCGATCTTGTTTCAGCCATCGTTTCCAAACAATCTGCCTGGGAAGATGAAGTGGATAAGAGATATCCTTATATGCGCTCTGGAGGCAGGCAACTTACACAGGACCTGGAGAAAGGCCGAAGCGCCTCATTCCAGACATATCTCGCCGGAGAACTTATGACGTATTCTACGGATACGCTGAAGCTGTATCTGGACTGGATGCATGAACTGCAGGCAAACGGAGAAAACATGGCTCTTCTGACTGCCCGCAGCATTGCCATAGCATATGGCTACAATAGTCTGGAAGACGCAGACATGGTCATGAAAAAGCGTCTGGCTCGTCCTTGATGCAAAATGTAAATGGACTATCTGCCCAAATGGCAGATGCTTCAGATACCCTGCAAAGTCCTTTCCTCAAAAAGAAATGATTTAACCTTTGTAACCAGTCGAAGGCAAGTTGATATCCTGCTAGCAGCATCATCTTTCAGCAACAAATCTAAAAAAAGCACAGTAGCCGTTTTCTGACAATGCCCCTGCGATGAAGGGACAAGTCCGTATTGAGCGGGATGTTCTGCGCCCCATCAGATCAAACCTGATCACAGCGTTTCATGATGTCAGCCGGACAAATGATCATCAGATGGACAGTGGCCTGTGAAGGACACGCGGCAATGCAGGGACCAACGGCCTTCCCGTTTTCTGTTCCTCCCTGCCGGTGCCTATTTGGAAGGCATCATTCATCTACAGCCGTTATTCCTGCCCATCATGCGGAAGAAGCAAGAATTTTCTTTCAATAGCCAGTGAATGACAGGAAATCAGATGCTGATCACGAATCAATTGTGCCTAACAGAAGATTGTCAGATGGGCTGCACAGACAGCCCGAGATGATACATATCACCCTCAGGCATCACAGTCCAAGCCGCTGCGGGAGGAAAAGCGTTATCTCCGGGAAAACAACAATAATGGCAAGGGCGGCCATGACAGCCAGAAGCATGGGCAGTACTGGCGGAGTGATCTGCTCCATCGTCAGATTGCTGATCTTTGCGCCGACATACAGATTGACAGCGACAGGCGGAGTGACCTGCCCCACGGCAAGATTGATCGTCATCATCACCCCGAACCAGATCGGGTCCCAGTGGAAATGCGTGACGATGGGCAGCAGAAAGGGAAGCAGGACATAGTATATGGAAATGGCATCGAGCAGCATTCCGGAAATGAACAGAATGACGTTGATGAGCAGAAGGAGTATCCAGGGGTTATCGGAAAGGGCGAGCAACACTGCAGCACCGCGCTCAACAAGTCCGACCGTACTCGCCACCCAGGCATATAGCCCCGCGCAGGTCACGACAAACATGATGACGGCGGTGGATTTGACAGATTCGACGAGTACCTCAAACAAAATGGAAATGCTGTTGAATGTTTTATAGATGAAAATACCTACAAACAAGCCGTAAAAAATAGCAACTGCTGCCGCTTCCGTAGGTGTGAAAACACCGCCATATATACCGCCGAGTATGACTACAGGGGTCATCACACCCCAAAAAGCTTCTCTAAATGCCTTTGCGATGGAGATGTGATTTTGATTGCCTCTGTAGCCTTTTTTGCGTGACGTGAGAAAAACTGATAGGATAAGAAAAAGGGCGACCACGATTCCAGGAAGGAAACCCGCTGCGAAAAGCGCGGGGACCGACACGTTGGCGATGCCTCCGTACACGATGAAGGCGATGCTGGGCGGAATGACGATGGCAAGGCCTGAAGAGACAGAAATAGTGGCGGCGGCAAACGGGGTGTCATATCCGTTGCGGACCATCGCAGGAACCAGGATGAGTCCGAGTGCCGCCACAGTAGCCGGACCTGAGCCGCTGACAGCTCCCCAGAAGGTCGCCACGCTTACCGTGGCTATCGCCAACCCGCCAGTCATGTTGCCAACGAGTGCTTCAACAAGTTGGACTATGCGGGCAGCGATGCCAGCGCGCTCCATGATGAAACCGGCAAGGATGAAGAAGGGGATGGCCAGGAGGGGGACTTTGGCGATCCCCGCAAAAAAATTGTAGGACAGCATGTTGACGCCCATGTCCCACCACCAGCTCACCGCAAGTGCGGAAACTCCCAGGGAAACGGCAATAGGCACACGTATTATAAGCGGAATGACAAAGGCTATCAGCAGCCAGAACGCAGGATCCTGATAAAAAGAAATCGTCATGAAAAGTCCATCAATTAAAATGAACCCGTACGTAAATCTTCAAAAAACTTTTGAAGGATACGAACAATGATCAACGCGGAAAAAACGGGAGTTGCGGCCGTGTAGAGCCAGACAGGTATGGCAAGGGATTCCGAAACGACCTCGAGTTCCAGCTCGTCGATCACTTCAAATGTTCCATGCCAGCATAACGCCGCAAAAAAAGCTATGCTGCATGCCAGACTGATGACGTACAGCAGGAGCCGGATCAGGCGGCTTGCATGCTCATAAAGGATGTTCATGCTGAAATTCCCTCCTTCGCGGAAAGCACGCGAGGTGCCCAGGAGGACTATCCATACGAAAAAATTGACCGTCAGTTCTTCTGAAGCAGCAAAGGAGAGGTTCGTGCAGTAGCGCACGATGACGTTGATAAAGGCGATGCAAGCCATCAGGGCAAGGAGGATGGCTCCAAGGATCTCTTCAAAGCGCTTGTTGAGCATATCGAATATCATGGCAGTCCAAAGTGCATGGAGGCGGGGAGCGGTCGCCCCCGCCTCCAGGGTTCGGCTATCGGACGGCTTTCATATCGGCTTCTGCAGCTGAAACCAATTCTGGGCCTATCTCTTTTGTCCACTTGTCACGCACACCTTGCGTTGCTGCATAGAAATCTGCGATCTGCTGCGGGGTAAACTTGACGATGTTCATCTGATGGGATTCCATGGCCGCGTAAGGGTCTGTTATGGATGGCACCTTGCCGATATCCTTCAGGTAAGCAAGGGCACTTCCATCATCAAAGCCGATCCGGGAAAGCGCCTTGCTGTACTTTTCTGCTTCCCGCGCGCAATCAAGCAGGATGGCCTGGTCTTCAGGGGTAAATTCTTTCCAGATCTTCTGGTTTGAAGTCAGAAGGAGCGGATCATTCATATAGTGCCAATCCGTATGGAATTTATGCCATGTCCAGATCTGCAGGGGGATATTGATGCCGTTGGTGGGGTTTTCCTGGCCGTCAACGATGCCCTGTTCGAAGCCCGTAACAGCTTCTGCCCAGTTGATGGCCTGAGGATTGGCCCCCAGGGCTGAAAAAATGTCTATGAAAATGGGTGTCCCTACAACACGAAGCTTCATTCCTTTCATGTCGTCTGGCTTGTTGATAGGGCCTTTGCTGGTCGTCAGTTCACGAAAACCATTTTCCGCCCATCCGATGAACTTAACGCCTGCCTTTTCCACGGCGGCAATGATCATCTTGCCGGCAGCGCCGGATTCTATGGCGTCCATGGCTTTATACCGGTCGGGATTGTTCGCTACGAAGAACGGCAGGGAGAAAAGATTCAGCTGCTTCAATTGCGGCGACCAGTTGATGGTGGATGCCAGGGAAAAGTCGATGGCACCATTGCGCACCAGCAGAAGTTCATGTGTCTGCTTGCCTGCCATGAGCTGTGCGCCCGGATACACTTTGATGTTGATGCGGCCGTCTGTTTTCTTGTTCACGATATCGGCAAAGTATGCTGCAGAAAGTCCCCATCCCGATGTGGCAGACGGCACGACGCTGAGCTTGTACTCCTGCTTTTAGGCCGCCGATGCCGATCCTGCCAAAAGACCAAGGCATGCCGCGGTCGCAAGAGCTGTTTTAATCAATCGTTTCATTTGGTCCTCCTCATGGTTATTACTTCGGCA
>JAEEGL012003645.1_pt1 | contig 12259 bp, 5 predicted proteins | sample 9134231 | NCBI WGS metagenome assembly JAEEGL01 (sample SAMN16246548, study PRJNA631951) | gut metagenome | biome: gut microbiome; feature: rumen; material: fiber-attached | host: Bos | place: Iran: Karaj | collected 2018-10
GCGCATCGAGCAACAGGTTAAAAACCACGAGCAGCTTACGTCAGAACCCAAGATCGATGATGAATGCTATGTCGATGTAGATGCGTTGACAAACAATGCCAGAGTAGATTGCGACGGATATTACTCACAGATAAAGAGGGCAGACTTGATTCGCTGGAAACAGCGTGAGAGCCCTACCTCAATCGATAAGTTGATGCAGGATCCGCTCGACTACACTATGGAGAATATCGCCTATATTAGCGACAACGGCCAGAGCGACCTTAGCAATATGGCGTTGACCAAGGGTAATGTGGCCCATGCGGTGATACAGCACCTGTTCTATATTCCAGGCGACGTGCAGAGTGGGTATCCGGCTGCAATCAAAGCCCGCGTCGAGGCCGATTATCAGGCTGTGTTCGATAAGATGATCGAGACCAAGGGCGCCATGTTGTTGTTACAAGAAAATGCCATCGAGCGTCGCCAGCTGTTCGAACTGCTCAGGGAGTGTATCGATCACCTTATTGATATCATCGAGAAAAACAGTCTGCACGTCACGGCTTGCGAAATGCAGCTCGATGGTAACACCTTTGGCACTCCTGACGATGCAACCCCGTCTATGCATGGTTTTGCCGATATGGTGCTGGCTTACGATAATGGTCAGCATGTCATCTTTGATTTCAAGTGGACCAGTTCCAAGAGCTATTACCAGGGCCTGTTAGAGCATAATCGCTCATCGCAGTTGGCTATCTATGCTGATCTTCTGGGCGAGCTTACCGATAACCACACACTCCCCACAGCCTACTTCCTTATGCCTATTGGTCGACTGTTCAGCACTGAAGATTTTAATAGCCATTGGGCCAAGAAGATCGAACTGAAAGATGATAGCGTAAAGGGCGATATCATCTGCAGGATTGTGGCATCCTATCGTTATCGCCGCAATGAAATCATGTCTGGCAGAATCGAGATGGCCGAAGGAGGGGCACTTGCAGAGTTGGCATACTTCGATGATACTGATGCGTATAATCTCTTCCCCTTGAAGCCCGCTTATGATGACGAGAACTTAAAGGAGGTCAACGATTTCAGTAATTACAAGCTATTTAAAGGGTAGGAGGGGCATATCATGAAGAATATCACATATATCAGCGCAGGAGCCGGCAGTGGCAAGACCTATACACTTACCACCACACTTGCCGACCTTATCTCAAGGCCAAAGGATGATCCTGAACATATAGAGCCAGAGCAGGTCATCCTGACCACCTTTACTGTGAAAGCAGCTAACGAGTTCCGGGAGAAAGCCAAGGCCGAGCTATACAAGTTAGGTAAGTTCGAAGAGGCTTCACGTCTCGACAATGCCATGATTGGTACCATCGATAGCGTGGCTTCTAGTCTTATCGAGAAATATTGGTACACTATAGGCTTGTCGTATAAACAAGGTGTGATGGACGATAGCGCAAAGGCCACTTACATCAATCAGAGCATCGCCAATATCCCATCAGATGATGATTTGAAATTTTTTGCCAGCTTCCGTAAGTCATTCAATATTGTCGACAGTAATTCAAAGCCTAACGAAAACTATTGGAAAGACCATCTTAAGGACATAGTTGAAAAGAGCCTAAGTTTCGATATTACCGATTATACCTCTAGTATTCAGGACTCTCTGGGCGTTCTCGAGAAACTCTGTAATGGTGTTCAAGTTCATATAGAGAATGGCCCGCGTGTGGCAATTCTTGAAGCTATGCAACTGGTAACTGAGGGTTGCGGTCAGTCAGATAAACGTACAAAAACTCTCAATTCTATCGAGGCGCTCAAGCGTGGTCAGCAGTATATGGACGATATCGAATGGTGGGTAGAAATAGGCCGTATATTCAAAGAAGCCCCTGCCGGATTAAACAATTCTACGATATCCATCCTCGACGATGCCCGGCAGAGTGCCAGTGATGTCTGGTGCAGTCAGGAGGTTTACGCCCTTCAGCAGCAGTATATCAATACCATCTTCCGATTGGCCAAAGAGTGGAGAGAGCAATATACGCAGTATAAGAAAAATAAGCGCATTGTCGACTTCAGCGATATCGAGCACTATATGTACTTGTTGCTTCAGGATAAGGAAGTAGCAGCAGAGATAGGTCGTACCTATACCCACTTGTTTGTCGACGAGTTCCAGGACTGTTCGCCCATACAGGTCAAGATATTCATGGCGCTGGCCGATGTGGTTAAGAAGAGCTACTGGGTAGGTGATACCAAGCAGGCCATTTACGGATTCAGAGGCAGTGATACGCTGCTTACCAAGGCCGTGTCCGATGCCATCGCCCAGATGAAGGGTCAGGATGGTTGCAAGTCAGAAACTCTGATGGAGAGCTGGCGCAGTGTACCTAAATTGGTTGATGCCTGCAACAAGGCCTTTATGGAGATTTTCCGTCCTGTATTCCTCGATGCTACCGAACAGTTGGTTCCTCTTCGATCAGCCATGGCGCTCCATCCAGAAAAGTTCAAGATCCGTCTGGAGGACAGGGCAAAGAATCCGCTTCGCTATCTGGATATCGAAAACAGGCGAACTCCCAGATCGCCAAGACTTAGCGTGGTTGATATCGCCCGATACATCAAGAATTTCATCGATCAGGAAGGCGTTAAACTGTCAGACATTGCTGTACTTGGCCGTACGGGTAGAGATCTCGACGATATACAAGCAGAATTATCCAAACTCAATATCGAGTGCGATCGCGAGACAATATTGGATAAAGAGAGCAAAGCATGCCAGTTTATGATGGCCCTTACCACACTCACGGTTAATCCCAATGACGACCTGGCCAAGGCATCGATAGCCTATCTCACACAAGACAATATGGGCGTAGGTGCTATCATCGACTCTAAGTTGGAATACAACGACACTCCAAAAGCGGAGCGCCAACCCTGGCTCTGCGATACAGAGGTGATAACCAGAGTTAATGCTCTGCGCCCAAGTGTGATGTATCAGGGCATAGGAGCACTCATGGAGACCCTTGCTGTCGAACTGGATGTAAAGAACGTGATGGAGCGCTGGCCAGAGCCCATCGAGGCGTGCATGACCGATGTCAAAGCACTGATTGCTGCAGCTAAGGAGTATGAGAATCGTAGCAACGAACTCGCCCTGCCAGCCACCCCTTCCGGATTCGTTTCATTCCTCAGCGAAAACGAGATGAAGATACCTGTCACTGGCAATGGCGTGCAGCTGCTTACCTATCATGGTTCAAAGGGCCTTGAGTGGAAATATGTGTTCGCCCTGCTCGACGAGAACCTCGATCAGGCCAATATCCTTAGTCGCGAGTTCTATGGCATCCATCATTTCCACCCCGAGTTGCCCTCTGCCACCAATCTTTATCCTACTATGAGCATCCGTCTGTTGCCCTGGATATTCGGCACCCTGAAGAATGTTCCAGATAGTATTTCTCAGCAGCTGTTCTCTACCGATGAGTATGCTGCACTCGAAAGACATTGCTGCGAGGAAAGTGCTCGATTGCTCTATGTAGGCATGACTCGAGCAGAAGAGGTCTTGGTCATTGTACCATGGTTTAAGAACAAGGAGCTCGACTGGCTTGTACAGTCAGGACTGCCTAATGCAGGCAAGAATGATGGTGGCGATATGTTTGGTATAGGTGTAACATTTAATATGGTTAAGCCGCAGTTCCCCGCAGAAGCAGAAGAAGTCCCCACAGAATCTGAGCCCAAGCACTATCGCAAGCTCACCTATCATTCTGATACCCCATCTGCGGCAGGTCCACTTACTATTGCTCCAAGTAGCGTTAAGGGTAAGTCGGACAATGTCAGTGTGGTATATCGTAGCGAGGAGTTTATAAAGGTCGACTCTGGCAAGTTGCATGGTGGCGAATACTCTTTGGTAGGCGACTGTATCCATAATGTCTATGCAGCCATCGAGCACCTCGACACTCCTGAAGTTGAGCAGCTTATCTCGTCACATGGCATGGGCGATGTCCTTCCTAATGCAGACGAAGTAATTCGTGCATGGCGTAATCTTCAGAATTATCTGTCGAGCGAGTTTGGCGAGCCCCTGGCCACCTATCACGAGCGCCCATTCCGTCAATTGCTAGCGGATGGCACAATGGTAGTTGGCAGCATCGACTATGTATATCAAACCTCTGTAGGCACCATACTTATCGATTATAAAACCTTCCCTCAGGTGGAAGCTATTACCGACCCCACCTCGCCGCACTTTGCAGGATACTACGCAGGCCAGCTCAACGCCTACGCCAACGCCCTCGAAGCCAATGGCGAAAAGGTTATCAAGCGCTTCATTTACTATCCAGTTAGTGGAATGCTGGTGGAAATTTAAAGAGAATATATGTTTTATTTAAATAGATTAGATTATGTTCGACGAAGATTATGATGACGACAACATGCGAGGATGGGATCCCGCATCTGAAGACGATTCTAATGATAACGGCATGGACCGCTGGTCTGAGAACAATGACGAAAAAGGGTGGTGGTAAATCACATTTACCTGTGAAAATTTGTGAGAATCACGGAAATATACTACCTTTGCATTACGAATAATAACTTGAAACTCTATAAGTATAACAGATAAATATGGCTACATTTCAGGTAGGCTCTAAAGTGATAATGAGAGATACCCAAAAGAAGGGTATAGTATCTCAGGTCGTCGCTTTTGGTAGAGGTCGACAGTGCTATATAGTAAACTGGGGCGACCACGAAGAAGATGCCTTTGAAGAAGATTTGATTGAAGATTGTGATATTTCAAATGTGTTCGAGAGATGTAAAAAAGGACTATTTGGTTCGTACTCTGAGTTCTCTCAGAAGAACACGTCTTCAAAAATCCAGAGCACCAATAATAGCACCATTTCGTCACTCATGGCTTCGAAAACCCTGTTTAAGGCTTACCAGTTCAAACCTCTTTTGAAATTTCTTAATTCGCCTACCAAGCGCCTTTTGGTTGCTGATGAGGTGGGTTTAGGTAAAACTATCGAGGCTGGTCATATCTTACTTGAACTTAAAGCCAGAAGAGAGTTGCACAATGCCCTTATTGTCTGTCCCAAATCACTCCAACACAAGTGGAAGGAAGAGATGGTTGAGAAATTTGGCATGTACTTTAAGATTTACGAAACTCCAAAGGAGTTGATTCAAGACTTAGAGGACAATGATGGTCGAGTTAAAGCTATCATCAATTACGAGAAAATTCGTTATTCAGACAAAAAGGATCCTAAGGAGAAGAATACTAGTATTATAGAATATCTGAGGGATACTGACAAGAAGTTTGACTTCGTCTTATGTGATGAGGCTCACAAGATGCGCAATAAAGAAACTCAGACATATAAGGGCGCTGATATTGTGTTGAGCAAGGCCGAGTCTGTTGTTTTCTTGACAGCTACCCCTATAATGATAAGTACAGAGAACCTGTACAACTTACTACATCTGCTAGATAGTAGTAGGTATTTTAATTATCAGATTTTCGAAGCTCGTCGTCAGGAAAATGCACCTTTTGTTAGGGCTATCAGTGCGCTAAATCAGCGAATGCCATTCTCGCAGGTTGCAAATGAATTGTCATCTTCTGTAATTAGTACAAACTTCTATAATTCTGACAACGAAGAAATTTATTCTAGGAAGAAATCTGTAGACGAGATTTATGAAAAAGATCCTATATATCACGAGATAATCGAAAGGCTTAACTCAGAAGATACGGGGCCGAATAGAGCGCGACTTCATTATCTTTTAAACTCGATGAGTGTGATGAACAATATCTTCTCACGTACAAGGAAGATTGAGGTTACTACAGATATGTCGCAGGCAGTAAGAAAACCTCAACCACGAGAAATATATCTCACATCCAAGGAACGTGAGATATATGATAAAATAATAGAAGAGTACAAAGAGGATAATTCGTATACGGACTATTGGGGTGAGGAAAAATTAACCGTAGGTGGCGCGCTTGGCTTGGTACAGAAAAAGCGACAAGTTGCTAGTAGTGTGTATGGTTATCTTAACTCAGAGGAAGATCTTGACGATGGTATTGATGCTTACGAAAATGAGACTGATGCGAAATTCGAAGAGCTCGTTAGTATAATAGAAGAGGTGTTTAAGCATACTACAAAGAAGTTAGTTGTATTCGCTCTCTTTAGAAAGACGCTTAAGTATCTACAAATCAGACTGCAAAAGCGTGGATACAATAGTTTGATAATCCACGGCCAGATACAGAATAGAGCTGAGGTTCTCGAAAGTTTCAAAAAGAATCCAGAGAACCATATTCTTCTATCTTCCGAGGTGGGTAGCGAGGGCTTGGATATGCAATTCTGTAACTCTATGGTCAATTACGACCTTCCTTGGAATCCAATGGTAGTCGAACAGCGAATAGGTCGTATTGATCGATTTGGTCAGAAATCACCTGTAGTAAATATTTATAATTTTATTGTTGCAGGTTCTATTCAGGTAGAGATCTATAATCGCTTACTTGAAAGAATCGGTGTGTTTGAAGGCACTATTGGCGACATGGAAGCTATTCTGGATTCTCCATATGGCGAAGGAAAGAAGATGTCTATATACGAGGCCTATAATAAGCTGGAACGCGAATTGTATACCAGCAAGCTTAGCCCTGAGGAGATAAGAAAGAAACTTGATGATATAAGTCAGGCCTATGATAATGAGAAAGAGACGATTCGTGATTTGGAAGAAAACCTAACCAACTCACTCACTAATGATGCTTATTTTAAAAACGAGATTACTCGCATTAAAGACAATAAGTATTATGTTACTAAGGAGGAATTGAAAAAGTATCTCGAGGCCGTTATTGATAAGCATCTCACTACTTTCAATCTTGTAAAGGTCGAGGATAAAATATATGAAATCAAAATACCTGCTAGCGAGAAGAGAGTTTTTAAGAGGTTCTTGAATGATAACAGGACTGATGGCGTAGAAAACGAAATCGCATTCAGAAGATTTATTCATGATTTGGATGATATGGATCGAATCATCGTTACTTTCAATCAGCATAAGGCTTATGACGATAGGTCGCTTATCTTCCTGAATATTTACCATCCAATAATACAGGCTTGTTTAAAGTTCTTCTCTACTCATATCGACCAGGCCAATCGAACATTCTCGTATGCTCTTGCTGGTGATGATATATTAAGATCAGGTAGTTCGTACTATTTGGGTATTTATCGATATGTTACTTCGAGAATGGTACATGGAGTGAAGAAAAATAATGAAACCTTGATACCGTTCGTGTTTGATATCGAAAAGAGAGAACTCGAGCATAATCAACTGATTGTGGATAGACTATACAGCATGAGCCAGGTTAATGGTGTAGAGTACAATCCTTCTGCATCTATGTATTCTCCTGATCTAATTGACGATATGAGAGTACTGCTTAATGATGGCGCCAGGACAGAAAAAATGTCGAAACTGGGTGAACTACAAAGACAAGCAGAGAGCGAACGTCTTCATAATGAGATACAAACAAGAGAATTCTATAGCATAAGAATTAATAATGTTAAACAGCGTATCAAGGATAGAGAGGATATTTTAGATTTCTACTCGCCTGAGGATCCTGAGCGCCAAAACTTAGAAAGGCTTATTGCGATGGATAAGGGTCTTCTGGAAACTCATATAAAAGAGTTGCAGGATCGACTGGATATGATAAACGAAAGTTCTCAGGTGGTCATCGATTACGAACCGTCTTCATTGGCACTTATAAATATCATGTAGCATATGATAACAGTTGGACTGGATTTTGGAACTCATCAAACCAAGATATGTGTCGAGACCAGAAGTGGTGCCGAAACACATTATTCTTTTGTGAAATATGCAAATAGAGAGGGCGTAATGAAGTATACACTCCCATCTGTTATTATTATTTTGGACGATGGCCTTGTTGAGTACGGATACATATCAGATAGACCAGGAAAGGAGAAAAGGTATTTTAAGCAGGCCGTCTTCAGGAATTCTAATTCGCCTGGAATGACGGTATGGGAGGCTGCTCGATATTCCATTTGGTATCTTGCGAATATACTGTTTGATTTAGAGGATAGATATGGACAGGCCTTTAATATCCAGATGGGTGTACCTACGGATAGTGAGAGACTTGATGATATGAAGGCAATTGCTGTAACACTGGTAGCTAGTGCTTATAAGCTTGTCGAAGATGTCTTTAAGAACAAAAAGGAAGACTTTCTTAAATGCAAAGTTGATGAACTTATCGAAAAGACGGAGATCGTCCGCTATTCTGATGAGGTAAAGCGCAAATATGGAATACTCGTTTTCCCAGAAGCCTATGCGTGCCTTATGCCAATGGTTAGTAGAGGTAAGATAGCGCATGGCATGAATCTTGTAATCGATATAGGTGGAGGTACTACAGATATTTCATTCTTTACAATTGAAGAAGCAAGAGAAAAATCACGGATTTACAGGCCTCAAGTTTACGATTTCTATTCTATAGGCAAAGGACTTAATTATCTTGCTAACAATGATACGACATCAATTCCAAATTACTGCGAGGCCGTTCATATGGTCCAGAATGATGAATTATTAGCAGATAAAAAGACTGTGTACCATAAGGAAATTTCTGCTATTTGCAATCATATTGCTGAGGCTTTGAAATCCGAGTGGAGATTACAAACAGAACTGAAAGAGTTCAGATTAAAAGACGCACTAAAGAATAGACCTGTAGTCTATACTGGTGGTGGTAGTACATTGAGTAGCCTAAGGATTCCTTATGATGGTTTTGCTGAGGTTCAGATGATCTCGTATGATAACTGGAAGAAGAATCTTTTTGACGATGAGGAAATGTTCAAGGATAGTAAACTATGTCCAGTCCTTTCTACGGCTTATGGATTATCGATAGGCGTAACTAACGATAATATTGAAAAGAAACCATTCAGAGATATTTTCAAAGATCGTCGTGGAGATAAAGAGGATAGCCAGAACAAAGCAAGAAGTCTAGGTCGTGACTTTGGTGGCTTTGATTATGGTGACGATTGGGATGCTTGGAAATAAATGGAATTGTTATGGCAAAGAAAAAGAAACCAATTGCTGCCCCATCTAAAAACGAAAATGGTGGCGAAAAGAAAAAAGGTAAGATGACCAAGGCAAGAGAGAAGGTTAGGGAAGAGATTCGTGCTATCCTAGCTGCTGCCAGGGAGAAAAACCTTATACAAAAGACAGTGTCAACTGTTAGTAAGGCTAGATCGTTTACTACAGAAGATATATACTCTTTTATAGGCGACTTGAAATTCAAGACTAAAGAAGAGGTGAAAAAAGTTATCCCTAGGCGCGCTAAAACACCAACGGAAGTCAAGAAAGATAAGGTGTCAGAGCCTGAAAAGAAAAAGGCACAGTCATATTATGATAGATGGTATGATTTAGTCACGAATAGCTCAGAGGGCATAAAGTAAAATGACCGTGATTTATATGATAATACTGCAGTGGGAATGCCGTCCTACTGCAGTTTTCTGTTTTAAAAAGAGGTTGTTTCTATCCTTTTCAACTATTTTTTTTAAAATAATCCCTTAAAAAAGTCATATTTCCAATATATTTAGTATCTTTGCATTAAGTATCGGCTAATCGTAGTAAACACTACGCAGTCCACGGCCTGTTTTTGAAATTCAGAGGTGGTGCCGATATGATTTTTGAGGGTATAAACAATAAACAGCTAGTCGGCTGTTCTAATGATTATAATAATATGGCTGCTATCAAAACGGCGAAGACCTATGTACAGATAGGTCAGGGCTTGGAAGCTTTTAAAAAGGCATATCCTGTAGAGGAAATCCCATTTATGCTGATGGGGGCAATTGGAGCTTCGCCAACTATTCTGCAACGCTACAGAGAAGGAAAAAGCACGGTGGCTTCTTTCGACGGATTGTTAGTGAAAAACGTCCTCGCTTACAGAATGGTTCCTACAACTGAAATTAATGATCAGTTGGAGGAAATGAAACGTGACAGGTTGGTTATCAAGAATAAACCAGCCATAATTGCTGTAAGTGACGGTACCATTATCAAAGCGTACGATCCTGCTGTTGATGAAACTTATGAGAACCATCTTGATAATCTCTATACAGACTACGAATTTTTCTCACCAATGTGGGGAGTCCGCAAGATTCGCAACATTGAAGAGAACGATGCTGATGTAAAGGCAGCCTACAAGATGGCGCAGATACATGATGAAATTCGTCGTCATAACCATATTGGAATTACTGATGATACTCATGATCTGAATATCTTTATGTCGCGGCTGTTGTTTTGCTTCTTTGCAGAGGATACAGGTATATTTGAAAAAGACTTGTTTACCAATGCAATCAACAATACCACACGTCCAGATGCTACAGACTTACAGGATTTTTTTGATGGAGCCTTCAAGACAATGGACCAACAACTGCGTGTGGGTGTCAATAGTCGCTTTGCCCAATTCCCATATGTGAATGGTGGTTTATTCTCGAAGGTGATCCAGATACCCAAGATGAATGTTCGTATTCGCAAACTCATTTTGGAATGTGGAAATCTGAATTGGGCAAAAATCAATCCTGATATCTTTGGTTCAATGATTCAGGCTGTGGTAAGTCCTGAATTGCGTAGTGGATTGGGTATGCACTATACCAGCGTGTCCAACATCAAAAAGGTAATTAATCCCCTGTTTCTTGATGAGCTCTATGATGAATACCATGCTTTAGAGCGTAAACAGAAAGAGCAAGATAGCATCTTTGATCAATCAAACGAAGGACGTAATAGGTATTACGATAATTGTAAGCCTATTATAACCAAATGTAGGAAACTGCTTCTGCGTATGCAACGAATGAAGTTCTTTGATCCTGCTTGCGGAAGTGGAAACTTCCTGATTATTACCTATAAGGAGTTACGTATGCTTGAGATGAAGATACTGAAACTTATACAGCGTATGACTCCAGATGTGCAGATGCAGTTTGTGGATGGTAGTATCATCAACATAAACCAGTTCTATGGATTAGAGATTAACGACTTTGCTGTAGAAACAGCTGTTCTTTCTCTTTGGTTGGCAGAGCACCAAATGAATAGCATGTTTACTCGCGACTTTGGCGTGAATATCAAGGCACTACCTCTAAAGCAAAATCATAATTTCCATTGTGGCAATGCTTGTCGTGAGGATTGGAACAAAATTTGTCCGCATAAGAAAGATGAGGAAGTGTATGTGATGGGAAACCCACCGTATATAGGAACCAAGTGGCAAAAGGAAGATCACAAAAAAGATGTGGATATAGTTATGCCCAACAATGCCCTTAGAAGATCTTTGGACTATATTTCTTGCTGGTTTATTCTTGGTTCTAAGTATATTCAAGACAGTCAGGCAAAATGTGCTTTTGTCAGCACTAATTCAATATGTCAAGGTGAACAAGTACCTGCACTTTGGCCTTGTATTGAAATGTTTGGCGTACAAATAGAATTTTGCTATACGTCATTTAAATGGACAAACAATGCAAAATACAATGCAGGTGTTACGTGTGTTATCATTGGATTGACAGCTCAAGAAAAAGCGGATAAATACATATATTCTGATAGAAAAATAAAAGTCGATAATATAAACTATTATCTGATAGATGCACCTAATGTCATAGTCTCTCATCGAAGTACGCCATTATCCAACTTACCTGTCATGACTAAAGGTAGCCAGCCAACAGATGGAGGGTTCCTACTTATGGATTCATGGGAAAAACAGAGTATTGAAGATAATTATCCTTACTTACGCCCATATATCCGTAAATATATGGGTGCTGACGATATGCTTAATAGAAAAGAAAGGTATTGCTTCTGGTTGAAAGACTGTCCTATGCATGTGATTGAAAATTGTCCTGAATTAATTAGAAGGATAGAAGGCGTTAAAAAAGTGAGGAGCGAAAGTACAAAAGAGGCAACAAGAAAATGGGCTCAATATCCTCATCTGTTCACAGAAGATAGGCAACCTGAATTTGACTATATCATTTTGCCAGTAGTTTCTTCTGAAAGACGTATGTATGTACCTGTTGCTTTTAATTCTCACGAAATTATTGCAAATACTAATGCACAGATGATACCTAATGCACCTCTTTATGTTTTTGGTATAGTATCTTCACTTATTCACAATGTGTGGATGAAAACTGTCTGTGGAAGATTAGAATTACGATATGCATATTCCGCAAGCATAGTCTACAATACGTTCCCTTTTCCAGCAATATCATCTGCAAAGAAACAAGAAATTGAAGATGCCGCCTTGGAGGTGTTAGGTGCTCGCGAAGCCCACTATGAGAAGACCCTAGCAGAACTATACGACCCA
>JAEEGL016444154.1_pt1 | contig 12259 bp, 10 predicted proteins | sample 9134231 | NCBI WGS metagenome assembly JAEEGL01 (sample SAMN16246548, study PRJNA631951) | gut metagenome | biome: gut microbiome; feature: rumen; material: fiber-attached | host: Bos | place: Iran: Karaj | collected 2018-10
GGCCGCTCCTCCGCAGACAGGCACCAGCAAATCGGCGTATTGGTTTTGTAATTTGCAATAGTCAATCAGCAAAAGCGCCGTCTCGTCATCAATGGCGAAGCCTTCGCTGGCCTCTTTGCCTATATACTCGGTGGTGAGCACGCCTTTCTTGAAACCCTCGCCGTCCTCTTCTTTGCCTGTTGCGGCAATGGCTGCCTGACGGGCGTTGAACCCGGCGGTAAAACCGTTGATGGCTTCGGCTACTGACTCGTTGACCGGATTGGCTCCTAACAGAGTGACTTTTGAGGCAAAGAGCGGAGCGATGTTGCCAGCCTCGTACATGGCACCGTAGTATGGCAGATAGAGCGTAGAACCCTTGCTCTCTAACGGCGTGTCGGTCTCCAAATAGAGCAAGGCGGCGCGCTGGTTACTCTCTAAGCGGTGGCTGTTCTTGCGCACGAACTCATCATAGACGGGGCTGGCCACGATACACAGACGACGGATAGTGTCGTTCGCCGTGCTCATCTGCTGAAACAGTCTCTCCAGCGTGGCAAGACCTTCCGCATTGGTCTGCGGTGACAGTTGAAGGGTACGCAATCCATATCTGTCGGCAGTTTCCTCAACGCCCCGATAGATGAGGTCGTTGTATGACTGGTCGCCCACGCCATCGGCATCATATACCACAGTGACCAGAGGAGCTGCGCTTGCTTTCTGCTCTTCAGGGTCAGGTAGATAGACTACATCACCCTCTGTACTGCATGATACTCCAAGACCGTAAATCAAGATGACGGCCAGCATCCATAAGCTTATCTTCTTCTTCATTATTCTTGTGCGCAACGTATGCGGGCTCAAAATTACTGAATTATCGGCATATACACAAGAATATAGAAGAAAAACAAGATAAATTTATCGAACTTTTTGCAGTTTCAGCCCGCCGAAGAGCAGGAAGAGCGCAAAGCCGGTGAAGAGGCCGGCGATGGAGTCAATGGCGTAATGGGCCATGATATATACGGTGGCGAGGCACAGGAACAGGTAAGGTAGGGCAAGGAAGAGCAGGTATCTCCACATCCTCATGCGTGCCACAATCAGCATCACCAGCGTTGCTATGGCCACATGGCTTGAGGGGAAGGCTGCCGTGGGGCGCTCACCGGCTTGGTGCATCATGTGGCACAGCTGGTAGCCCACGCCGTCCTGCCAGCCCGGAGGGGTGAGACACTCCTGTGTCGATGCAAAGTAATGGCCTATGTCGGGCAAGTTCCCCGCCGCTATCTCGTCCAGTCCTACGGCAAGAAAGTAATACTGCGGACCGGTGACAGGGAAGAAGTCATAGATGACATAACAGGCGAAGAAACCGCCGAAAATCAAGTATGTGACCCGCTCCAACTGCTTGTAGTCGTAGAAGAAGATGACATACGTCGTCACTATAAAGAAGAGGTAGTAGGAGAAATAGCCCAGATACATCAGCTCCGACACCAGCTTTGAGTTGTGAATCTGGGAGAACAGCAGTGCCGGCTGGCATCCGAAGAGTTGCTGATCCCATGCTGCCACGATGTGGTCAAAGCTGCCGAACTGTTTGTTCAGCTCGTATGTGTCGGGGTACCACATGCCCAGCATCATCAGCAGATAGCCCACGCGGCATGCCATCACAAAGCGGCAGGGCCATAGCTGATATACCACCCACAGGGCGATGGTGCCTGATAGGAACGTCATGCGCTCCCACAGGAGTGACTGCGGATTGTCTAATCCCGTCCAGGTGAACAGGATTAGGAGCATGGTGAACAGGGCATAGGCAAACTGTGCCAGCTCGGGGGCGATGAAGCCCCAGCGCCCCATGCCGAGAGGAGCACCGGCACCAAAGCGCCCATACTTGCCTTTCTCTGGCATGAATAACTGTTTGAATAGGTTCTTTTTCATTTCTCTTCAAGCATTCTCCTCACCCCTTCTGGCAGTAATACTTTGGGCGCAAAGCCGAAATCCCTGCGTGCAGGAGTGATGTCGCAGCGCCAGTTGCGTTGCTTTAGTACGTTGTAATGGTCGTTATTCAGCGTGGAGAGCTTTCCCGTCACGTGCATCATGACGTCGCTCACGGCGCAGACGATGCGTAGCACCCACAGTGGGAACGTAGGTCTCAGCACGTGGCGCTTGCCCAAACGGGCTATGATAAGGTCGGAAAACTGGCGTGAGGTGTATGTCTCGCCGTCGCTGAGGATATATGCTTTACCCTCGGTTTGGCCCGATTTCATCGATTGAAATACCGCTTCCACGAGGTCGCTGACAAAGATAAACGTCAGAGCCTGAGGCTGAAAGCCTACGGCTACGTCCATCCCCTGTCGTATGCTGTCGGCCATGAGCATGTAGTCTTTCTCGCGCGGACCATAGACTCCTGTGGGTCGAAGGATGGTGAAGGGAATCCTTCCCTCGCGCTGTAGCCACTCCTCGGCAGCCAGTTTGCTCTTGCCGTATGCGGTGTTGGGGAGCGGCGTGTCGCTGTCGGTGATGTCCTGATATGGTTGCTGCTCATGTATGGGACCAAAGATGCTGAGGCTGCTGAGCAAAACAAAGCGTTTGAGCGATGGAATGGCGCTTTTCAGAGCCTCTACAAGGTGCTTCGTTCCCTCGGTATTGACCTCATAGAAGGTGCTGCTGCTGAGTGCTTTTGTGGCTCCGGCGGCATGTACTACGTAGTCGAACGACATGCCCCGCAGCGCCTCCGTCATCTGTTGTGTGGATGAAAGGTCGAGCGTCAGCAGGTGCAGCCGCTTGTCATTGAGGTACTGCAGGCTGCTTGACGGACGTACTGCAACCCATGTCTCCATGCCGCGACGCAGCGCTTCCTCGGCAATGTGGGAACCGATGAAGCCTGAGGCGCCTGTTATGAGTATCTTTTCTTGCAATGTGATGAGGATGTGTGGGTAGCACCCGTTGTTACATTTTGACTGCAAAATTACGCAAAAACATAAATATAGGCAAATTATTGGGTTTTAATTTTGGCAATTTGAACAAATTTGCCTAACTTTGCACTCAATATGCAAGAGGAATTTGACATACGTAACGAGCGCCTGAATACGTCGGAGAAGGAGTTTGAGAAGGCTCTTCGCCCGTTGCGCTTCAGCGACTTTCGCGGTCAGCATAAACTGGTGGAGAACCTGGAGGTGTTTGTCGAGGCTGCTAAATATCGTGGCGAGCCTTTGGATCACACTCTGCTGCATGGCCCACCGGGACTGGGCAAGACGACGCTGTCAAACATCATCGCCAACGAGCTTGGTGTGGGTTTCAAGGTGACAAGCGGTCCGGTGCTGGATAAGCCCGGCGACCTCGCAGGTCTGCTGACATCGCTCGAGACGAATGATGTGCTCTTCATAGACGAGATACACCGCCTCTCTCCAGTGGTGGAGGAGTACCTGTATTCGGCTATGGAGGACTATCGCATAGACATAATGATAGATAAAGGACCGTCTGCGCGCAGCATACAGATAGACCTCAACCCCTTTACGCTCATCGGCGCCACGACGCGCTCGGGGCTGCTGACAGCTCCGCTCCGTGCTCGCTTCGGCATCAATATGCACCTTGAATACTATGATCCGAAGACCCTGTCACAGATTGTGCGCCGCTCTGCCACGCTGCTCAAGGTGCCTATCAGCGATGCTGCCTGCGACGAGATTGCCCGTCGCTCGCGTGGAACGCCGCGTATCGCCAACGGATTGCTGCGCCGTGTGCGTGACTTCGCACAGGTGAAGGGCAACGGAAGCATTGATATGGCGATAGCCAAGATGGCGCTAGAGGCGCTGAATATCGATGGCTATGGACTGGACGAGATAGACAACAAGATTCTGCTGACGATAATAGACAAGTTCGGCGGCGGTCCCGTTGGCGTCGGAACCATTGCTACGGCAATCGGCGAGGATGCTGGAACAGTGGAGGATGTGTATGAGCCATACCTCATCATGGAGGGATTCATGAAGCGAACGCAGAGAGGTCGCGTGGTGACGGAGCTGGCATACCGGCACTTGGGGCGCAATCTGTATGGCAGCAACATCATGGAGCCAGACCTGTTTAACTCATGATGCACAATGCAGAATGCATAGATCATAATTCATAATGCATAATCCATAATTTCGTTCATTATCCTGCGATGCCATCGCAGGCATCATTAATATTTTTCGTTCAAGTGTCTGCGATACCATCGCAGGCATCCCTCACATTTCGTTAATTTGAAAACCGCAGTATTCACCGGCAGCTTTGACCCCTTTACGGTGGGACACGACGACATCGTTCGGCGTGCCTTGCCTCTCTTTGACCGCATCATCATTGGTGTGGGGTACAACGAACATAAGCAGTACATGCAGCCCACAGAGCAACGCTGCGAAACGATAAGGGGCTATTACAGCGATGAACCCCGCGTGGAGGTGCAGGCATATAATGACCTTACAGTGGATTTTTGCGCGCGCGTGGGCGCGCGATATATAATAAAAGGTGTGCGCTCGATGAAGGATTTCGAGTATGAACGCGACATGGCGGAGGTAAACCGCAGGCTGAGCGGAGTGGAGACAGTGTGTCTTTTCGCAACGCCGGAGTTGGCACATGTCAGCTCATCAGTGGTGCGCGAGCTGATACATTTCGGTAAGGATGTGTCAGAATTATTGCCGATGAAACCGAAGAAAAAGGAGGAATATCAATGATTACCTATCAGGCAGAGGGCGTCAGTATGCCCAAGATAAAGCGCCGCGAGACAACCGCATGGATACGTAGCGTGGCTGCTACCTACGGACGTAAGGTGGGAGAGGTGGGATACCTTTTCTGTAACGATGAGAAGATACTGGAAGTGAACAGGGAATACCTGGGGCATGACTATTATACCGACATCATCACCTTCGATTATGACGAGGGTGACACGCTCAATGGCGACCTCGTTATATCGCTTGACACGGTGCGGACTAATGCAGAACTCTTCAATCGTGACTACGACGAGGAGCTGCATCGAGTCATTATACACGGCATACTGCATCTATGCGGCATCAATGACAAGGGGCCAGGTGAGCGTGAGATGATGGAAGCCGCTGAGAATAAGGCGCTGGCAATGAGAGGGCAGGCGTGAATCTGCACGTAACAGCAGGCTGCGTGAGTGTGGGAGATGCCTTCGTAATCACTACAGAAGTAAAAGAAATTTCAATACAGAAAAAGACAGAAAAAGATGGAAAAGGTGGACAAATCTGACAGAAAGATAATCAGCATCCTCTCCAAGGATGCGCGAATGTCGCTGAAAGAGGTTTCTGAAATGAGCGGACTGTCCCGCTCGTCCGTGCATCAGCGCATAGAGCGTATGCGCAGAGACAGCGTGCTCTTCGGTTGTGGCTTTATGGTCAATCCGAAGGCGCTGGGATATGGCACGTGTACTTACGTAGGTATCAGCCTGGAGCGAGGCTCCATGTACCGCTCTGTGGTAAAGAAACTGGAGAAGATACCCGAGATAGTGGAGTGCCATTTCACTACAGGCCCTTACACAATGCTCGTAAAGGCCTACGTGAAGGACAACGAGCAACTGATGTCGCTGCTCAACGATACGCTGCAGCGCATAGACGGCGTGATGTCAACAGAGACGCTAATCTCCCTTGACCAGAGCATCATGCGCGATGTGCCCATAACATTTGAAGACTGAGCATAGCCGGGGAATACCCGCGCGTGAATGGAATGTGCATGAATAAAAGTTATTCTATTGAGGCGCTGACGGAGGCGGCGTACAACCGTTTCCCCGAGGCACGACGAAAGCCCGTGATAGGTATGACGGGCAATCACAGTGACATCGACGTAAACTTGCGCGATGCGTATCACAAGCAAATCGTGGCAGCAGGCGGTGTGCCAGTTATTATACCTCCCGTCAACGATGTGGATGTGGTGGCGAATACGCTAGACAGCATCGATGCACTCATCCTGACCGGCGGTGGCGATTATGACCCGCGATGGTGCGGAGAAGAGTCATCGCCGCTCCTGGGCAATGTGAACGCTGTGCGAGACCCTGCCGAACTGCTCATAACACGCTTGGCATATAACCGCAACGTGCCGATGCTTGGTATCTGCCGGGGCATGCAGACACTGGCAATGGCGCTGGGTGGACACGTGGCGCAGGACATAAGCGAGAGGGACACCACCATCAAGACTGCCGTGTCACCAGTTAGAGATGTGCAGGAGGAGGACGGCGCCATACAGCATTCGCAGGCAGAAGACCGGCCAGTGACAACCCATAGGGTAAGAGTCAGCACCGATTCCATACTATATGACATGTATAATAAGGAGGAATTGCCGGTCAATTCGTTTCACCATCAATGTGTTGATAGCGGCGGTGAGCGATTCCGTATTGTGGCAGTAGCGACCGATGGCGTGCCAGAGGCTATGGAAAGCACTGAGCATCGTAGCATCATGGGAGTGCAATGGCACCCTGAATGGTTGGCGGAACAAGGGCTGCCGATATTCCAGTGGCTGGTGCAACAGGCGGCTGTTTTCATGCATGCCAAGGAGTTGCATAGCTCTATGCCCGTGCTGGACACGCATTGTGACACCCCAATGTTCTTTCATCAGGGGGTGAACTTCCTGAACCGCGACCCACGCATATTGGTGGATTTACACAAGATGACAGATGGAAGGCAGGACGCAACCTTCATGGTGTGCTATCTGCCACAGCCGAAAGAGGGAAAGACCTTCAAGGAGTCGATAGAGTTTCCCATTGAGTCACCACGTCAATATGCGGACTTTATCTTCGATGAAATCGGCAAAATTGTGGATAATGCACCGCAGTATGTGGGTTTTGCCCGCAGTGGAGAAGACATTATCAGCAATAAGCGACAGGGCAAGAAAAGCATAGTGCTGGGCATAGAGAACGGTCTGGCGCTCAGAGAAACGTACAGTATCTCACCTCTCACAACCGAAGAGGAAGAGCAATGCCTGCGCAATCTGGAGCATTTTGCTGACAGGGGAGTGGCGTACATCACCCTGTGTCACAACGGGGACAACGATATCTGTGACGCTGCCTCGCGTAGCAACAACACGCATGGGGGAGTATCGGAGTTCGGTGAGCGCGTGATACACCGCATGAATGACCTCGGTATCATGGTGGATCTATCGCACGGAGGAGAGAAAAGCTTCTACGATGCCATTGAAATAAGCCGCCTGCCGATAGTTTGCTCACACTCTAACTGCCGTGCGTTGTGCGACCATCAGCGCAATCTCACCGACGATCAGCTGCGTGCACTGGCACGGAAGGGTGGGGTAGCACACACCACTTTCTATCATGGGTTCCTGAAAAAGGAGGGCGAGGCGTCCATACTTGACGGCATATCACACCTGGAACACGCCATCAAGGTGATGGGAATAGAGCATGTCGGCATAGGAACAGACTTCGATGGCGACGGTGGAGTGGCAGGTATGAGCGATGCCTCAGACATGATAAACTTTACGATGCACCTGCTGAGGAAGCGCTTCTCTGACGAGGATATACGCCTGATATGGGGCGGAAACTGGCTGCGCGTGATGCAGCAGGTGCAGCAGAGCAGAGTATAACGGAATTAAATCTTCTGATATGACAAAGACAACAATGATACGCTCACTACTGCTGTTGTGTATTCTCATGATGGCCGGACTCCTATGTGCATGCAAGGGAGGAAAAAAGGTGGCAGCAGACGATGAGGAAATTCAAGCCGTAGAGCAGGTGTTCGATGCAGACAGCGCGCTATTTTACTGTAGCACGCAATGCGATTTCGGTCCCAGAGCGATGAATACCGACGGCCATGAGATGTGTAAGGAGTGGATAATAGCGAAGTTCCGGGAGTTGGGATGCGATGTGCAGACACAGAGTGCAGACCTGAAAGGATGGGACGGCACTATGCTGCATAGCACCAACATCATTGCTTCCGTGAACCCCGATGTGCGTCAGCGACTAATCATCTGTGCCCATTGGGACAGCAGACCGTGGGCTGACAACGACCCCGACAGCACAAAATGGCGTACTCCGATAATAGCCGCCAACGATGCAGCATCGGGAGTGGCGGTGATGCTGGAGCTGGCAAGGGTGATAGCGAGTGACAGTTCTTTTGTGGATGGCGTGGATTTCGTATGCTTCGATGCCGAGGATTATGGTTCGCCTCAGTGGAGCAATAGCAGCGATGAAGACTCGTGGGCATTGGGCGCACAGTATTTTGCGAAGCATCTGTCAACTCTCACGGTGGGACAGGCCTCAGAGCCCGCAACATGGACTGGTGCTATTTTGCTTGATATGGTAGGTGGACAGGGTGCCCGTTTCTGCCAGGAAGGATTCTCAAGACACTATGCAGCCTCACTGATGGACGATGTGTGGCAGGCAGCAAAGCAGGCAGGATACAGTTCTTTCTTTCCTTTGGAGAATGGAGGGACAATAACCGATGACCATAAACCGCTCAACGAGGCAGGACTCCCGGCCATAGACATAATACCATACTACCCCGACTGTGAGCAGAGCTCGTTCGGACCTACATGGCATACCGTCAACGATGACATGCAGCATATAGACAAAAACACGTTGAAGGCAGTGGGACAGACTTTGATACAATATCTCTACACGCGCTGACACATTATTATATATGGCTTTACACGCGCTGATACATTATCTCTGAGTACGTATATGAAGACCTCAATCATACTTGCACAACTCTGCATGAGACGCCTCGCATTGACCGATGCAAAACACCTCTACGATGAGACCGGATCATTGGAAGAGGTATTGCGGATAGTCAAAGAGCGCATGGATGACGATTATGCCGCCTTGGAGGAGCGTGCAAGGCAAGAAGAGGAATGGTGTGCTTTGCACAAAGTGAAGATTGTGGAAATAGGCGATGAGGCCTATCCGGAGAGATTACGCCACTGCCAAGATGCGCCACTTGTGATTTTCGTGCGCGGAAAGGCAGACCTGAACGCTCCACACATCATCAGCATTGTTGGCACTCGCAAATGCACCAGCTACGGAAGGGACTGTATTGACGGAATCGTGAAAGACCTGAAGCGACTTTGTCCGGACGTGACGATAGTCAGCGGACTTGCATACGGCGTGGACATCAATGCGCATCGCATGGCTATGAACCAGGATATACCCACTATCGGAGTCGTAGCTCACGGACAGGACATGATATACCCCGCATTGCACCGTGCTGATGCCAATAAGATGGTATTGGGAAATGGTGCCGTCCTCACGGAATATCTTACAACAACACGACCAGAGGCACGCAACTTCCTGCAGCGAAACCGCATCATAGCCGGCATGAGCGATGCCACAATCGTGGTGGAAAGTTCGTATAAAGGCGGCGGACTTGTCACGGCACGCTTGGCGCAGGACTACGGACGCGATGTGATGGCAATACCAGGACCCATTCATGCAACAATGAGCGAAGGGTGCAATAACCTGATAAAAAAGAATATGGCTGCACTGATAACAAGTGCCGAAGATGTCATAAACATAATGGGATGGGAGAATGCTGCAACGCTGAGCAACGCCAGGAACGCAGGAATAGAGCGCACGATGTTTGTGGAACTCACTGAAGAAGAGCAGCGTGTAGTGCAGGCTCTGCGGGAACACGGAGACCAACAGGTGAATAATCTCACCATAACGACGCAAATGCCCATCAGCGCCGTCACCGCCGCAGCATTTACACTTGAGATGAAAGGAGTCATACAGGCGTTGTCCGGAAATATATATCACCTCATACAATGACGGTGCTGACACCATGATACGGTATCATAAATGTCGGAGACAGTAAAATATACTCTGTCAAAACTCTCATAAACACAGTCAATTGCAGTCTGACAAAGCATTCTTGCAGAAAAAAGAAAAGAAATAATTTGCAGGAATAAAAAAAACTTTGTACCTTTGCACCCGCAAGTCGGGATAGCTCGTGTTGTGGTGCTCCTCTTCACTCCCTCCAATCCTACTGCAGTAACTTGCTCTCAGCTTGTGAGGTTTCACATCTCACTCTGCAGTTTTCCCATCATCACAACAACGTGTATCCCTCCTTGTATTGGACTTGTAGCTCAGTTGGTTAGAGCAACAGACTCATAATCTGGAGGTCCCAGGTTCAAGCCCTGGCTGGTCCACTCGAAGTCTCAGAGATCTCTGAGGCTTTTTTTGTACGCATATCCTTTGTTTATAAGGGTTTCCGAAGATTGAGAGAATGGCAACTATCACAGAATCCGTTTTCCTGTAGATTCTTAGAAATCTGAAAAATCAGCGCATTTTTAACCAAAAGTTTACCTCTGGTTTACCCGAGGTTTACCCCAAAATTCTAAAATTGCTATGCTGACAATCAGAGCAGAAGTCCTAAAGGACAAGAAAAGAATGGACGGAACGTACAACGTAAAAGTACGATTCATCAAGGACAAAAAGGTAAAACGAGTCTCTACAGACTTGTTCGCTACAGATTCAGACCTTACCTCAGATTTGAAGTTGAAAGAGGAGTCTATCGTTAAACAGGAGGCAGACCGTCTTGTGTTACACTACAGAACAATGGTTAATTCCCTGCATTTTGATTCTGAGAATTGTGACGTTAGCGAAATCGTGAACCGTTTGCTATGCAAGGAGGAAGCGGAGAAACCCATCGACTTTATTGCGTTTAGTAAGAAGTGGATTAGTGAAACCACTATAAAAGGCAAGGACAACTATACCACAGCTTTGAATTCATTCATCCGATTTCTTGGAAAAGAAGAGTTGGAAATCAAGAAAATTACTGTTGACCTGCTGGAACAGTACCGCGACTATATAATAAATGTACGTAATGAACGTGTGAAGGCTTTACGGGCAGAGGGGAAAAGAGTGCCGTCTAATCGATGCTTGTCTCTATATCTTATGAGTCTAAGACATCTTTACGGTGAAGCACAGAGATTCTACAACAAACCAGATAAAGGCCTGATGCGAATACCCCACACTCCATTTGAGAACTTCAAGATTCCGAAACAAGAGGCTACTCGTAAACGTGCTGTCACTCCACAACAAATCAAGGCTATCTGGAGTCTGCCGTATCAGAATATCCACAAGGGAGTCAAGCACACCTGCCGCCCAGACCTTGCAAAAGACTGCTTTATCCTCTCGTTCTGTCTCATGGGCATTAACTCCGCAGACCTCTATAATGCTACAGAACTGAGAGGCAACCGACTTGTTTATTGCCGTACAAAGACCAAAGAGCGCAGACTTGATAAGGCGAAGATGGAGGTGGTTGTACCCGATATGGTGTTACCTATTATTGAAAAGTACCGAGATACCACAGGTCAAAGGCTATTCAGGTTCTACAAGGACTACCGAGATCATAAGGCATTTAACAAGGCTATCAATAAGGGACTGAAAGGAATTGGCGATCAGCTGAATATTGACGATCTGGAGTTTTATGCCGCCCGTCACTCATGGGCTACTATCGCTCTGAATAAATGCGGTATCGATAAGTACACGGTTCATGCCGCGCTCAACCATGTGGATGAATCCATGAGAGTCACTGACATCTACATTGAACGAGACTTCGTGAACGAGAACAAGGCTAACGCCAAAGTCGTGAAGTACGTTTTTGGCTAATAATTGCAAATATCTCCCATTTACATTTGTGTAGGTGGGAGTTTTTATATACCTTAGCCGCAAAAATACTTTGATATGATACAACCGTTGCCAAAACATTATAACGTACAAGAATACTACGAGAGCGAGCCTCTATTAGATTATGTAAGAGAGGTCACTACTAACTTTTGGCCAGAAGAATACCTTATTATATATGTAACAAGGCTATTCGATAAGGAAATAGCAGATTACAAATTGGCTGAATACGTAGATGCTGCAACAGAGAAACATTTTAAGCACTCATCATATCGGGAATTACACGCCAGTAACTTTAAGGGACCATATACCCCAAATGAACAGAAGCCATATTCTGGTGAAATAGCAGGGACACTAAAAGCCTATGGTCTGGATATGTCTAGATTTTGGTATCTATGCCTGATGGTAAAAGACTATGTTGTAGGAGCAACAAAAGAAGGGTGCCCAATCTTGACCGCTACTCATAGGAGTGAAATTATTAACCTGATAACACAACTAGACTTGTTGAAACCAGATTCTTTTCCATCTATTACTATGGAGCCTAAAGATGTAGAAATGGAGTTATGCCTGAAAATCAAGAAAAAAAACAGCAAAAATGCCAAGAATATAACCGTTACAAAGAATGGGCATACATTATTACTTATTCAGGAGGCATTAAGTTCGTTTCTAAATGCCAACTCAAAAAGAACC